>Ga0209190_1000348_pt1 | contig 33997 bp, 26 predicted proteins | sample M_140205_XF_Meta_FD_187315 | JGI IMG/M metagenome (GOLD analysis project Ga0209190, IMG submission 187315) | Freshwater microbial communities from Lake Montjoie, Canada to study carbon cycling - M_140205_XF_MetaG (SPAdes) (version 2) | ecosystem: Environmental > Aquatic > Freshwater > Lake...
GGGCGAGACCGTGTCTTTGTGGAGCTATGGGATCACGGAGATCCATTAGATCGTCCTCGTAACGATGCCCTAAGCGAGATTGCATCAAGAGCAGGTGTCGAGGTTGTTGCTACAAACAATGTTCACTATGCAACCCCCGCCGATCATCGTCTCGCAACTGCACTAGCTGCGGTACGCGCTCGTCGTTCTCTAGACGAGATGGATGGATGGCTACCCGCGGCTCCATTCGCTCATCTGCGTAGCCCCGGCGAGCAGGCACGACGCTTTGCTCGCTACCCAGGAGCGGTGGAGCGCACCGTAGAGATTGCAGAGGCCGCGGCCTTTGACCTGCGTATTGCGGTGCCGAACTTGCCTGATTACCCAGTACCAGATGGTCACGATGAGATGTCGTGGTTACGGGTGTTAACAACACATGGAGCAGCGGTTAAGTACCCATCCACGCACCCACAGTATGGCGAGGCGATGCGTCAGATTGATTATGAGTTAAGTGTCATTGATCAGATGGGTTTCCCGGGCTACTTCTTACTTCTCCATGACATTGTTGAGTTCTGTCGTCGTCAAGATATTTATTGTCAGGGGAGAGGTAGTGCTGCGAATAGTGCAGTCTGTTACGCACTAGGTGTAACAAAGGCCGATGCTGTTGCTCTCGGGCTCTTATTTGAGAGGTTCTTATCGACCGAGCGTGATGGCCCGCCGGATATTGATTTAGATATCGAGCATCAAAGACGCGAGGAGGTGATCCAGTATGTATACGAACGCTACGGACGTGATCGCGCAGCACAGGTCGCAAATGTCATTACCTATAGATCGCGCTCTGCCTTACGAGATATGGCAAAGGCATGTGGGCTCTCGCCAGGGCATGCCGATGCACTAACCCGTCAGCTCGATCGTCGTAGATCAGGGGAGGATGCTTTTGCTGCTCTAGCGAGTGGTGAGAATGGAGCGCCGGCACCGCCACTTGTCCTAGAGCTTGCTTCGGCTGTGCGTAATTTTCCCAGGCATCTTGGGATTCACTCTGGTGGAATGGTTATGGCAGATCGCCCGCTCATTGAGTGCTGCCCAGTGGAGTGGGGGCGCATGGAGGGGAGGTCTGTCCTGCAGTGGGATAAAGAAGACTGCGCCGCTGCAGGTTTAGTGAAGTTTGATCTTCTAGGGCTCGGCATGCTCACGGCCTTGCACATGGCTGTTGATTTGGTACGCGAGCATGAAGGGGTTGAGATTGATCTTGCGACTATTCCCCAAGAGGATGAGGTCTACGACCTGCTCTGCGCTGCGGACACCATCGGGGTCTTTCAGGTAGAGAGTCGAGCGCAGATGGCGACTCTCCCGCGTCTGCAGCCACGCACTTTCTACGATCTAGTCGTTGAGGTAGCGCTAATCCGACCCGGGCCCATACAGGGCGGTTCGGTACATCCATACCTACGTAGGCGTATGGGAGAAGAGCCTGTTACTTACCTCCATCCGTTACTAGAGCCCTGCCTTGCGAAGACTCTTGGGGTCCCGTTATTCCAAGAGCAATTAATGCAGATGGCTATAGACGTTGCTGGCTTTACAGCCGGAGAGGCAGACCAACTCCGTCAGGCGATGGGCTCCAAGCGCTCAAAGCAACGTATGGAGAGAATGCGTGAGCGACTTATGGCGGGCATGGCAGAGAGGGGTATAACCGGCGAGATCGCAGATGAGATTGCGAAGAAGTTAGAGGCCTTTGCAAACTTCGGCTTCCCTGAGAGTCACTCGGTGAGCTTTGCCTACATCGTTTACTCAAGTGCTTGGATCAAGTATCACCATCCAGCGGAGTTCGCATGCGCCCTCCTTAACTCTCAGCCGATGGGTTTCTACTCTCCACATACGATTGTGCGCGATGCCCGTCGTCATGGAGTCGAGACTCTTGGAGTGTGCATTGCCCACTCGAGACGCAACTGCACTCTTGAGCCGCGTAGCGATGAAGCCGGCCCTCAAGGGTTCCCTATGCGTGGATGGCATGCAGACCCATCGGTACATGCTCTGCGCCTTGGTCTGCGATATGTACGCGGGCTTCCATCGGCGTTACTTGATCGCATCGACGCAGAGCGTGAGCAGGGGCCATTCGTCGATATTGAAGATTTTGCTCGCCGTACGGATGCCCCTGTAGATGCTCTTGAGTCGCTCGCTACGGCGGGTGCGTTCTCCATATTTGGTCATGACCGTCGTGAGGCCCTTTGGTCGGCCGGTGCGCTTAGGTTGAGTCGCTCAGCTCTGCGTACAGGTCGACTCCCGGGATTGGTCCCCGGCATGGAGGCGCCAACCCTGCCCGGCATGGAGCCAGAGGAGGTAGTCGCCGCCGATATATGGGCAACCGGGATCTCTCCAGATCATCACCCAACCGAGTTCTCTCGGGCAGACCTAGCTAAGCGCGGTGTGGTTACTACCGGCTCGTTGCGCGATACACCACACGGAACCGTGGTCGAGGTTGCTGGGCTTGTGACACATCGTCAGCAACCGGAGACTGCAGGGGGTGTGGTCTTTATCAACCTTGAGGATGAAGACGGGCTTCTAAATGTCATCTGTACTGCTGCAGTCTGGTCACGATATAAACGCATCGCAAGCCGATCTCCAGCACTCTGCGTACGAGGAATTTTAGAGCGACGTCGTGGGGTTACGAACCTCTTGGCTCAACGCATTGAGGCGCTCCCGATATCGCTTACTGGAGCACAGCGGTCTAGAGATTTCCGCTAGGTAGAGCCTTGCAAAAAATTTACCGCGATGTTTTTGTAACGGCGTCAGCGACGAGCTCGGTAATTTTTTCGGGTGATACTGAACGTGAGAATAAGAATCCTTGAGCAAAAACTACGCCAAGCCCTAGAAGCAAATCTCGCTGGGCCTCGGTCTCGACACCCTCCGCAACGCAGAATAAATCAAGAGCATCTGCCATCAGAATAATTGTCGCAAGTAACCCCCGATCGCGCTCAGACTCCACAATCGTCTCCACAAAGGCCCGATCAATTTTCACAGCATTTACAGGCAAATCGCGCAGGTATGATAGCGACGAGTACCCAGTTCCGAAGTCGTCGATGGCGATCCAAACCCCCAGAGCTCTGAGCCCTTGGAGTACTTCAACTGCTGCCTTAACATCCTTAAGTACTACATACTCAGTAATCTCAATAGAGAGTCCACTTGGCTCTAGCCCGGACTCCGATAGAGCCTTAGAAACAAAATTAAGAAACCCAGGCGATAGCAGTTGAGTCGCTGAGACATTTACTGAGACGATAAAGAATGGAATAGATTCTCTCCATTTTGCTCCCCATTGAGCTGCCTCCTCTAGAACAATTTCACCAATCGCACTGATGAACCCATGCTCTTCGGCGATCCAGATAAATTCGCCTGGCTGCATTAGGCGCCCGTCAGATCTGCGCCACCTCACTAGAGCCTCAGCAGAATAAATACTGCCCGTCCTCATGTCGACCATGGGTTGAAACTCAACCTCAAATTGTTTTTGGAGAAGGGCATCACTAAGTGCACCCGCAGACTCAATGGCGTGGTCTGTCGTTATACGCAGCGCATCATTAAAGAAGGCGACTCGGTCTTTGCCCTCTGCCTTCGCTTCATACATTGCTAGGTCGGCTTGGTGTATCAGGCTGTCGCCACTGACTCCAGAATTTGGTCCCGCAACCGCAACGCCAACACTGGCAGAGAGATTGGCAGTTGCAGGGGCCGCACTTCGCGAACTCGAGAGAGGAATCTGCACACGTAATACATCTGTAATGCGTGTTGCTACCTGTAGCGCTATTTCCTCTGCATCTCCTGGTGGCAGATCTTCAATAAGAACAATAAATTCGTCTCCACCAAAACGCCCTACGGTATCTCCTGGACGCACGGCTCTAGTAATGCGGTGAGCTACCTCCATAAGCGCTTCGTCTCCGCCGATATGGCCGAAGCCATCGTTGATTGACTTAAAGCGATCAAGATCAACAAACGCAATAGCGGTCGCAAGGTGATTTCGAGTATTGCGCGAGATGGCATGGTTGACAAGTGTCTGGAAGAGGGAGTGGTTTGGGAGATTAGTAAGGCGGTCATGCGTTGCTTGATGCTGAAGCGTTTCTTCCAGCGCTTTGGTATTTGAAATATCACGAGAGATGCTTGAGAAAAACGATGGAGAGCCATCCTCGAGTGTGTGGACTGTTGTTACCTGCGAGACAGGGAAGGTTCGTCCAGACCTGTGCTTGAGTCTCAACTCTCCAGACCAACTCCCCGTTGCGATGAGGCTCTCAATGATGGCGTCTGAGACCTGGGAGTAGAACTCTAAATCGAAGAAATTTACCGAGTCGAGCTGTGTTACATCTTCATCGGCCTCTATACCAAGGGCCGAGCGGGCTGCGGGATTTAGGTAGAAGAAAGAGCCATCGACGCTAGTGATGCCAACAAAGTCACTAGTTGCTTCGCAGATTGCCTCAAAGCGTAGAGCCCACATCTCGGCATTGAGAAGAGCCGAGGATTCAAAGGCCAACTTCTCGGAGACCTCACTAGCAGAGTCCTCGTTGCGATCGTTTTTAGGGCCGCCGACCTTGGGCATCAGCGGACCCCCAAACTCACTCTTAAAGATGCTCTGATTACCATTAGATATCTGATTCTAGACGGAGTTGATTCTCTAGCGTAGAAGCCGCTCGTCTGGTTTCTCAGGTAGATTCCTCACCTGTGACCGAGTCAGGCACCGCCGCGCAGGTACCACAGCCAAGTTCCCTGACCCCTGAGAGCGGGCTCACAGCTACCGAGGCAGAGGAGCGACGTAATTCTGGCCTTGCTAATACTGCAAATAATCGGACTAGCCGCCCTGTAGTCGAGATACTGCGGGCCAATATTTTCACACGTTTCAATGCGATCCTTGGGGTGATGTTTGGGATCGTCGTTGTGGTGGGCGAGTTCCGTGACGCGCTCTTCGGTTTGGTACTCGTGGCTAACGCCGCTATTGGAATCATTCAGGAACTCCGTTCAAAGGTGACGCTAGACAAGCTCTCAGTATTGAATGCACCCTTCATTCGCGTGATGCGCGGCGGGATCGAGATCGAGATCCCTGCAGCAGAGCTTGTATTAGATGACCTCATAGCCCTGAAGTCTGGAGATCAGGTCCCGGCAGATGGACTACTCCGGTCTGTTGAGGCCTTAGAGATTGACGAGTCGCTGCTAACGGGTGAGGCAGATGCACTCGAAAAATCTGCGGGCGGTTATTTGTTATCCGGTTCAATCGTCGTTGCGGGCTCAGGAGTTTTTCAGGCGACCGCAGTGGGGGAGTCGTCCTACGCACACAGGCTGGCGAATGAGGTTCGCAGATTTGCTCTTGTTCAGTCTGAGATCGTTGCTGGAGTAAACCGAATACTTAAGTTCGTCACCATTGGGCTATTTATCGTCGGCCCCTTGCTGTTTTGGAATCAGCTACGAAACCCAACTGGCGATGCTGACGGAGTCAAAGCCGCTCTGGTAGGTGCAGTCGCCGGCGTGGTCGGCATGGTACCTGAGGGACTAGTGCTCCTAACGAGCCTTGCGTTTGGCATCGCAGCGGTGACGCTTGCGCGCAGAAAGGTTCTAGTTCAGGAACTGCCAGCGATCGAAGTGCTCGCCCGAGTAGATGTGGTCTGCATTGATAAGACTGGAACTCTCACTGAGGGATCAGTAGCGCTCGAGCGTCTCGAGATTCTGCCAGGCGCATCTGAAGCGTCGGTCTTCTTGGCGTTGGCCGCGCTCGCAGCAGATGAGTCAGCAAACGCAACACTTCTCGCGGTGCGCGATGCGTACCCAAATAATTCGGAGTGGGAGCGCGAGTCCTCTGTAGCGTTCTCATCTGCTCGCAAGTGGAGTGCGACTTCATTCCGAGGGCAGGGTGCCTGGTGGTTAGGTGCCCCGGAGATGCTGCTCTTCGACGCGGCACACCCTGCGAGACGTCAGGCAGATGAGATTGCATCTACTGGTTCGAGGGTGCTTGCACTTCTCCATGCAGACTCGGGCGAGATCGGAGACTCTGTGCCAGAGAATGCATCTGCGGTAGCGCTTGTAGTTCTTGCGGAGCAGGTTCGCCCTGATGCAGCCGAGACCCTCGCATACTTCACCGCCCAAGGGGTTGGGTTAAAGATCATCTCGGGGGATAACCCGCTTACCGTAGCGGCGGTTGCAAGGCGAGTCGGGGTTGAGGTAGAGGAGGCATACGACGCTAGAAATCTCCCAGAGTTAGAGAGCGAGATTGCTGAGGTTCTTGAACATAACTCGGTCTTCGGCAGAGTCTCTCCAGATCAGAAGCAGGCGATGGTCAGCGCGTTGCAGTCCAAAGGGCACGTAGTCGCCATGACCGGCGACGGCGTAAATGATGCCTTGGCGCTCAAGCGTGCAGACATCGGGGTAGCAATGGGGTCGGGGGCCCCAGCAACGAGAGCCGTCGCAAAGATTGTTCTTCTCGACGGGAGATTCGATCGCCTCCCAGGGGTCGTAGCGGAGGGGCGACGAGTCATCGCAAACGTCGAGCGCGTCTCGAATCTTTTTGTCTCTAAGACCACTTACGCAGCGTTGATAGCAATCGCTGTAATTGCGCTCGCAATCCCTTACCCATTCCTGCCGCGCCACCTAACGATTGTCAGCACCATTACTATCGGAGTCCCAGCATTCTTCTTGGCGCTCGCCCCGAATGCGCAGCTCTATCGGCCAGGTTTCGTGCGGAGAGTTCTCAAGTTCGCGATCCCTGCGGGAACGGTAGCCACGATAACTGTGGTTACTACATACTTATTTGCTCGCTCTCAGAGTATGAATCTGACGCAGGAGCGCACCCTTGCAACGTTGTCGTTGGTGGTCGTTGGTCTATGGATATTGACGCTTCTCGCAAGACCATTAACGCGGGGTCGTTACTTACTTCTCCTGGGATTGGTAGCGCTTCTATTGGTCGGTGCAGCGGTGCCATTCATGAGCAATTTCTTTGCCATTGAGTTTGTCTCGATTATCGCAGTATTGGAGACGCTTCTTATCTCGGCACTCGGATGCTGCACGCTCGAGGTCTGGTGGAGAGTTCGCGGAGATGCGTAGATACCTCTCTAGCTTTCAATCACTAGATGCAGGATTTGAGTCGATACAACGACTGTTAGAGAGGGCGTCCTCAAAGGAGCGGGACCAGAGGGGCAGTGGTAGTGGTGGTGGTCGCAGCCGGGTCTAAGTTGCGAGCGACTTTCTGCTTCCCCATTTGGTATCGCTCTCGAAAACGCTGGCGCTTCTCGGTGCCGTCCGCATACTTGATGATGCGGAAGTTCTCGACCACATATCCAGTGTGCCCCGCGAAAAGTTCTTTCTCTGTTCCGATCGGGAGCGTGGGATCCTCGGTGTACTCGACTACTACAGGGATTGTCTCGATGATGTTGGGGCCCTCTGCTCGTACCACTCTCCCCTCGTTGTCGCCATAAAGGCTCACAGTGATCGAGGTAGAGGAGAACGAAGTAATGATGAGGACTCCATTCTTAGTGTCATTCTTGAATCGGTTGTCAATGGATGGATAGTTGAGTGTTGCTTCACGACCGAGTGGGTATCTGCTCAAATAGAGCGAATGTACGGTGTGGGTTACGTCTTGATATCCACCGAAGAAAACAGCGTTGAATAATGTTGTAGAGAGTTGGCTAACGCCACCGCCTACAGCGTCTTCATAACTCAAGTCCGCCGCAATTGCTGGTGCGATTACATAACCCTTATCAAGGGTTCGCTGGCCAAGGTGATTATTAAGAGAGAAGGTCGCTCCGGGCTCGACGATCGCTCCACTCAATGCAGTAGCGCCAGTATGAATATTGGTTACTCGAGCCATGCAGCATGGGTGATTAGTGGTGTACGTAGATACCAACCCGTTGATGTGTAGCCCCTCGGCCCACGCAGTGTCGTGAACTGGAGCGACCTCGCCGACCGGAGCATCCACGTTGTGGGATCCGCCCGACATTTGTTTGGCTGCAGGTGCAAGGTCGACCACGGTTCCGGTAGCCGAGGGAATCACCCTGACCTTGCTTCCTTCGACTGCGAATTTTGCTTCTACAGGTGGGGTCTCGAACGGCACGAGAGACGCAGCGATCGAGGTTCGAAGAGCCTTGGGGTCTACAACGAGTTGAAGTTCGCGACCTTTGGGGCGCACACTTAGAGCGGAGGAGAAACTCGATGGATCTAATTTTAAAGTCGCATCTCGTATTGTGAGGGTTACCTGAGAAGCGAGCAGAGACCGGGCTTTACTAGCAGCTTGTCGTGTCGCTGCTTCATTAATGACGGGCTCCGTCTCGCCGACGGGCAGGCGAATCGAGTTCGTCTCTCCAGCAATGATCGCAGCGCGCATCGCATCATCTGCTGCCGGGCGTACGATACTTGTTCCGCTTTTTGGGGTTACCTCTATTACTTCGGTGCCTTTGAAGATTAAGGAGCCATCAACCAATCCATCCCCGATAGAGCGCTGCCAACCATCAAGAACTCCTGCAAGCATTGCATCATCAATCGAGACCGGGAGCGCAATGTTCTCGGTGTGACCGCGCCGTAGAAAAGTGGTGATAATCGCGCCGATCGGATTTGAGCGACCGGCTTCTCGCGATGCTCTGACGGCTTCGACGGGATCGTAGGTAGCCCCAAGTGCGGCGGGTGATGCAGTGAGCGAATTCTTGCCGGCGATCGCTGCGAACTCCGTCGAGCCGCGCTGCGCTATGAGTATGCGCGCTGTGTCTAGCAACTCTGTAGCGCTCTTCCCGCTTACGTCTTGCCCCGCGAGCGAGACGCCAGGCAGGGCCTCGCCTTGATGAGTAAGTCGCTCGAATACCGAGGTCGCAACTATTACCAAGGCAATGCAGAGGATGCCTACGAGCAGCCAAGCGCGTTCGGCGTCCGAGTGCCCTGACCGCCTAGCAGAGCGAGCCTGTGAGCGGGCGCGTCTTGCCCTTGCCTCGGCTGAGTGGGGGCGCGGGGTGACTGAGGTTGAGTCAGCGGCTACCGCCACCTGAGGGTCTGGGGTGAGGTCGGGGTTGGGCTCTGTTGTCATACGTCGCCCCGCAGGTTACAGAGTCAGGGCCTAGAAACCTGCGCGGGAGGGTCAGGAGAGAGGGTTCTGGGGGAGGGGGGATGACTCCAGAGCGGCGACTAATCGCCTGAAGAATGTGCCTACGAGTCGCAGCCGGGTAATCTACCGAGCGACCCTCGAGTCCTTAACTTCGAGTCCATATCTCCGAGAGGCAACTAAATGTCCACAGACGCCAGCGCACTTAGTAACGACCAACTTCGCGATCAGACTCTCGCATGGCTGAAGGCCAATCTCCCAGATGGGTGGATGGACGCGGTTGATTCGCGAGACGACGAAGCGGTTGCTCGCCTTCGTAGTGCTCAGGATTACTCCGAGTGGTGCACACGCTTAGGTGAGGACGGATATGCCACGCCTACTTGGCCAGCTGAGTACGGCGCAGGTATGTCGCTCAATCCCACACAGGCTAAGGCCGTAAACGATGTTCTCAACCATTACAAAGTTGCGCGCCCTTATAACATCATCGGAATTGGAATGGGCGGCCCAACGCTTATGGCTTGGGGTTCCGAGGAGATGAAGCACAGGCTCCTAAAGCCAATGGCATGCAACCAAGAGATTTGGTGCCAACTATTCAGCGAGCCAGGTGCTGGGTCTGATGTTGCAGGGCTAGCTACACGCGCTGTTCGCGATGGAGATGAGTGGGTAGTAAACGGCCAGAAGGTCTGGACCACTCTTGCCCATGTTGCGCGCTGGGGGATGCTCGTAGCGCGTACAGACCCAGATGCTCCTAAGCATGCCGGTCTCACATACTTCGTCGTTGACATGGAGCAGGAGGGCGTAGATGTTCGCCCGTTAGTGCAGATCACGGGCGATGCAGAGTTCAACGAGGTCTTCTTCAATGACGCTCGCGTGCAGGACTCGTGGCGCCTCGGACGCGAGGGGGATGGCTGGAAAGCCGCTATTACAACGCTAATGAACGAGCGTGTCTCGCTCTCAGGGGCAGGGTCTGTTGGTGGAGATGCCGTCGGTGGAAGCCCAATAGCGAAACTGATTGAGCGCCACAAGGGTGTAACTAATCCTCTCGTGCGCCAATCAATTGCGCAGCTCTATATTGAGAGCACGTTGATTCGCATCAGCAACCAACGTGCAGCCGGTAAGCGCAAGTCAGGCTCGGAGGCCGGACCAGAGGGTTCAATCACAAAACTTCAGCAGGCTGAGTTCAATAAGCGTCTGCAGAATGTTGCGCTTGATCTTGAGGGACCAAGCGCAATTGCGTGGGAGGGTAAGAACCTCTCGCGTGTTGAGCGGATCGGGCGTGTAGGTGCTGCTGCAGATGACGACAGCGCAATCGCATCTGGATTCCTCCGTGCACAGGCCAACACGATTGAGGGCGGCACGTCGGACATCATGAGGAATATTCTTGGAGAACGTGTGCTTGGGTTACCAAAAGAGCCTGATCCTTCGCGCTCTATCCCGTGGAAAGACGTACCTCGCTCTGTCTGAGTCGCGGGACGGGTACAGATGTGCGAGATGCGCATGCAGAGAATAAAGAGTTAGGACTCATTTGACTGCCCCACGGCTATGCCTTTTAGCAATACATGCACACCCAGATGACGAGGCTTCGAAGGGTGCCGGTACTTCTGCTCGATACAACGCGGAGGGAATTCGAAACGTCTTAGTCTGCTGCACCGGAGGCGAGGAGGGTGACATCCTTAACCCGGCTATGGATACCCCAGAGGTGCGTGCTGACTTATTCGGAGTTCGCATGCGCGAGTTAGAGGCGAGTGCCGAGGCCATCGGATACGAGAAGATTTATCTGCTGGGGTATCGCGACTCCGGGATGCTCGATAGTGAGGCAAATGCACGCTCGGATAATTTTGCGAATGCGCCATTCGAAGAGGCAGTAGAGCGTCTCGTGCGGATCATTCGCAGCGAACGGCCGCAGGTAATCGTTACCTACGGAGATGATAAGGCTTTCTATCCGCACCCAGACCACGTGCAGGTGCATGAAATCTCCGGGCCTGCCTTCAAAGCAGCAGGTGACCCCAAGGCCTATCCGGATGCGGGTGAGCCCTGGCAGCCGAGCAAGATGTACTACACCGGCTGGTCGCATCGCCGAGTTAAGGCCCTACACGATGCTTTCTTGGCGCGCGGTGAGGAGAGTCCGTATGAGCAGTGGTTCGAGGCTGGATTCTCAGAGCGTGCAGATGCGAGATTTACAGCACTAATAGATGTCTCTGATTTTCTACATGCTCGACGCAAAGCCTTACTTGCTCACCGGACTCAGGTTGATCCTGAGGGGTTCTGGATGCGACTCCCTGATGACGTCGTTCGCGAAGTATTCCCGTGGGAAGAGTTTGCGCTTGCCGAGTCTTTGGTCGATAACGGAGTGGCACAAGGCGAGCCTGAAGAGGATCTCTTCGCCGGTCTGCGGTAGGACGGCTTTTGAGGCCGTGTCTCTAGCCCGCTCGCTGTACCTCTCGGAGTTCTTTGAAGCCAATAAGCGTTGCTCCAGAACTGGTTACAAGTTGGCGAAACGCCTCGTTGGCGCATAACGCTTCGTGGTCTCTAACGCGCCCACTCCAGTCTGGGTGGGATGCGCGCAACTCGTCGGTCTCTACCGCTGGGTGGAAGTAGATCTCGGTTACTCCCGGGCGCATATTTGCGAGCATGCGCTCAATATCTGAGCGGCTGCCAACTCGGGTGTACAAGAAGTGGTCGGTAAATACAATGCCCTCTTCGGTCGCGAGCCTGCGGTATGGAAATCCAACCTGAGCCTCGCCGGCCGCTCCGCCCATTCGAAGCGGGAGGGCAAACTCTGCCGCCATCTCAAGATAGACATCGAAGAACTCGGGTCGAAGTTGCACGGCACCCATATGGGAGTCGAGATGGCTTACATCGAATCCCCAGTAGATAGCGCGTTCGATCTGTGCGCGACATTCTTTGCGAACTTCATCAAGATCGGCATGGTCCCAGAGGTCGGCAAGGGTTCTAGGGAACCCGCCGTTACCATCGAGAAGGCTAGGTGAGCGCGTGATGGGCCCCCAACGGTAATTCTCCCACTCGCTATTGAGCGTGAGATGAACACCCACATCTTCTCCGCGGTACTCGGCGGCAGCATCGCGAGCCCATGGGCACGGGACCATCAATGTTGCGCTAGTGGCGAGCCCTTCGCGCAATGACTCGTAAATACCTACATTGGCTGCGCGCGTTGAACCTAGGTCGTCGCAGTTAATGATTAGAAGGCGCGCATCCTCTGCATACCCGAGGCGCTCAGCAAGAGTTGTCACGCCAATAGCGTAGCGACCGAGGGATAGCCGGAGGCCGTTTAGATGCGCTCGATGATGGTTCCGGTGCCGAGCCCGCCTCCGCAGCACATCGTGATGAGCCCAAAGGTTCCATCAGTGCGCTCAAGTTCGTGGAGTGCTGAGGTGATTAGGCGCGCTCCAGTTGCCCCAACTGGGTGACCAAGTGCAATAGCGCCGCCGTTGGGGTTGACCTTCTCCATATCAGGGCGGTGCTCGCGCTCAAATGCCAAGACGACAGATGCAAAGGCCTCGTTGATCTCGATTGTGTCGATGTCGTTCATCGAGAGTCCAGTACGGTCGAAGAGGCGCTGGGTGGCCTCGATGGGCCCGGTGAGCATGAGCACCGGATCGACGCCGACCAGGCATTGGTCGACGATGCGAGCACGTGGCGTGAGACCGAGTTCGGCTGCACGCTTTGCTGTCATGACAATCAGCGCAGCTGCGCCGTCTGTAATTTGTGATGATGTTCCGGCAGTGTGGACACCATTCTCGCGACCAACAGGCTTGAGCGTTGCGAGCTTCTCTAGTGAAGTCTCTCTAAGCCCTTCATCTCGAGAGATCGTCTGCAGGGTCTCTCCCGCAGAGCCGTCTTCGCCACGCTCAGGCGCCTGGATTGGGTGCACCTCTCGCTCGAAGCGCCCCTCTGACCAAGCACGTGCTGCGCGCTGCTGAGACTGAAGGCCAAATGCATCGCAGTCGCCGCGTGTGATTCCCCACTGGTCAGCAATGCGCTCTGCGCCCTCAAACTGTGTTGTGTATTCGTACTGCGCGAAGTATGCCTTCGTAATCGGGCGACCAAAATCACCGCGCACTGCAGCGCCTAGTGGAATACGCGACATGCTCTCAACTCCACAGGACATAGCGGAGTCGATGACGCCTGCCTTAACCATGGCGATCGCCATATTCGATGCCTGCTGGGAGGAACCGCACTGCGCATCTACGGTGCTAGCGGCGACCTCAAGGGGTAGACCGGCTGTCAGCCAAGCAGAGCGAGCGATGTTGAAGGTCTGCTCGCCTATCTGGCTTACGCAGCCACCAATAACCTGGCCGATAAGCGAAGGATCCATTCCGCTACGCCTTACTGCCTCTGCCTGTACCGCGCCTAGGAGTTCGGTCGGGTGGACAGTTGAGAGGCCACCATTGCGGCGCCCTAGCGGCGAGCGGACTGCCTCAACAATTACTACGTCTGTGTCAGCAAGGTTGGCCATGGTGTCTCCTAGTTATGGGGTGGGGGTGTTACTTGGTCTGCGGTAATTGGGCGCAGGTAGTTGCTCCGCGGCTGCGATGGTACTCGCCCCTGTCGTTGAGCGTCAGCGGCAATCGATGATTACCTTCCCGAAGGTGGTATCCGAGGCGAGAAGCTCGTAGGCCTGCTCGGCATCGGATAGTGGGAGCACGGTCTCTATTACTGGGGCTACCGTGCCAGAGGCGAGCAGAGGCACAACCTCGGCTACGAAGGCCGCGGTTGCGGCACTCTTCTCGTCGCTAGTGCGTGGGCGAAGCACTGTCCCGAAGAGGCTCAGGCGTTTGCTCATGACAGCGAGTATTGGTAGTTCACAGCGCCCTCCAGCGAGGGTTCCAATCAGGACAATGCGCCCACCCGCTGCGCTAGCAAGCACGTCCGTGGTTACATATGAGCCACCGACTAAGTCGGCAGTCACGTCGATTGGGCCTCCGGCTGCCTCCGTGATCTGGGCTGAGAACGCAGGTGGGTCGATCTCGCGCGGTGCAAGTATCGCGTTATCGAGACCGAGTGCTTGAGCGCGTGCAAGTTTCTCAGGGGTGCGGGCTGTTCCGGTCGTCTCGCATCCCCATGCTCTCGCCAACTGCAGAACCGCGGTACCAACACCTGAACCGACAGCGTGTACTAATACGCGCTCTCCATGTGAGAGTTGTGCCTGTGTGCGAAGGGCATCGTGGGCTGTTAGGAAAACCTCTGGCACTCCTCCGGCAGATACAAGATCGAGTGACTCGGGGACGACTGCGCAGTGAGTACTAGCAACCACTATCTCCTCTGCCTGCGCTCCGCCTGCTGCAATTCCAAAGACGCGTGTGCCGATTGCGGGGCTCACAACACCTTCACCTAACTCGACTACCTCACCTGCAAACTCAAGACCTGGAATATCTGCAGGCACTCCCGGAGGAGCAGGGTAGAAGCCTGCGCGCTGCAGTAGGTCGGCGCGGTTGAGTCCAGCAGCGTGGACGCGAACCCTGACTTCACCAGGGCCCGGACGCGGCGAGGGGCGTTCGCCGATTGAGATTGTTCCATCGCCTAGAGAGATCACACATCGCATACTTGGGCAGGTTACCCAAATCGAGGATTACTTCTGGGGTGGGACTTGATTCGGTATCGGCGCGGGCTCAGTCTCTAGGGGTGCTGGCTGAGGATCAATAGGCGGGATCTGCTTTGGGTCGGGCACGCCGGGGTCAATCCCGGGTGTTGGTTCGAGCGGGGCGAAGAGTGATGGGTCAAGTGCATTAAGGGTGGCCTCAGCATCTATGCCCTCGGTATCAACACCAAAGAATGTGTAGGTAGGTACAAGTAGCGATGCGGCCTCACCATTAATGGCACCAAATTGAAGTGAGTAACCGGACTCAACGCGATTAATCGTTACAACTCTTGGTTCTATAAGAGACCCGTCCTGAATAGGCATCTCAGGTAGGTCGTTGTTGGCTGAAGGTTCATCTCCGCTTGCACTTGCCAAGGCCTCCATCGGCATCACACCAAAACCTAAACCTACTTCTCCTTCTTGCAATGCCGTAAATGCGCGCTCGGTACCGCGTCTTGAGTACTCGCCAAGTTTCTCGGCCTTGACCCATGCTCCGTAGGCGCTGAGTACGAGACCTTTATCGCCGACCTCGACGTACCAATCAAGCTCGTGCACTGGTAATGAATTAACTAACGGGGTCAAGACAACTTGGCGGGAGTACAGAGCGGATTCTGTCGGCTCGCAGAGAGCGTTTTGCTCGCACGAAACGCCGGTTGACATCATGCTTGCATCGTTGACAGACGAGAGCCAATCAGATGAATTGATACCCGTGGAGCTCAGCACGTCACGTGCAATTTTTATTAGAGCATCACCATGAGGAATATCTTTAGGAGTGCTATCAATCAAGTCTGGAGTGACTGTATTTGTGGCAACAGGGGGTAAAGGGTCATTTGGATTGCTACTCTCGGGAACTTGGGAACTTGAGGATGATCCTGAAGAACTTGATGGACCTTCCGAAAATTGAGGATCTTGATTGCGTGTGTAAGAGAGCGCAGTAAGTGTGCCGATCTCGCTACCGTCACTTTGGCAAGAGAGGGTCGCCAATCCGGTGAGGGTATCTCCAGCGGTTAGCGGAGCGTGAGAAACCTCTATGGAAGATGAGCAGTCTATTTTCTTCAATGCTCCAGCACTACCAAAATGCTCAGCAAAACTCTTGAGTGCGTTGGTTGCAGAATCCTTCCCTGATTCGAAAGGAACTACTTGATAAACCTCGCCAGGCGAACCGAGTGCAGGGAGTGCGGAGTCTGAAATCCAGCGAGTCTCTCTTATCGGGTAAAGCCTTGATTCGCTGCTAAGCGAAGCCGAGTTGGGCGCGCTGATGCTCAGTCGCGGGTTGTTATCTGCTCCGTAGCATGAAGAAAAGAGGGCAGTGAGAGCGAGGACGATAATTACAAAGATGGCTCCATATCCTGGAGTAGGGAACCGCCTCGAGGGGCGCTCGGTGCTCTCGTATATGCCTCGACTGCTGCTCATCCCCAAACCGTACTCGTGATCTGCCCCTTAAATCTCGGGAGTTCATAGCGAGAATGGGGGATAGCTTCGTTAGGGTTAGAGGTGTGACCACCGCGGCGCTCTGCATCATTGATAACGATGGGCGGCGACTCGAGATTAATCACGATGATGCGCTTAGCCTTTTTCAACTCGCAGAGGGGCTCGAGGCGGCGACTACCTCGTCGTGTACCGAGTGCCGGAGCCGAGTGATAGCAAGTGGAGCACTCTCTGATCTCTTGAGCAGCTTTGTGGAGCATCCGCGTGTTTCAGAGATAATTGCCTTCGCTGATGACGCCTCAACACTGCACATTTATGTGATTGATGTTGAGTCCACGTGTGTTCACCGGACTTGGAGAGACCCAGGGCGCGAAGAGTTTTTTATGGCAGTAAAGGCGCAGAGTCCGATCCGTAAACGCCGTTAGTCTGCAGCCGTTTACCGAGGTTGGAGTTACTCGCCTCTACCGATTGCCAGTAGGTCGGTAAAGGACTCTTCTAAGCACTCAATTAGTGCATCTGGGTCTGTTATTGAGGCGGGGTCCGAGTTGACCCCAACGTGCATGACTCCGCAGTAGGAGAGGGTGGTGAAATTGACAGCGCAGCCGCCTCGTGGCCCGATCGGGAAGTTCGCCTCAATGCGAGCACCAGATATCCAGAGGTCGATAGCGCTTCCTCGGAGATTGGAGGTTGCAAAATCAATGGTGCGCGTCTGCGTATGCGTCGCTGCAACGAGGAGAGAAGTAGGGAGGCTTGCAATTACATCGGCCAACGACTCCGCTGCCTCTAGTGCTCGCTCTCCGCGAAGGTGCCTTAGGCTCTCGCGAGTAGCGACGAACCTCTGTGTTGGATCCTTCGGACCGGTTGGGACAAGCACGCGTGTCGGTACAAAGTGATTTGCAGATGTGTCGTTCTGTCCTCTTGTGCTAACCGGCATCGCCATGCGTAATTCCGAGACAGGCTGACCCATTGCCTCGTGGTACCGGCCTAAGGCTCCGGAGACTCCGGTGACGAACACATCATTTACATGGCCGTCTAAGGCATGAGCAGTGGCAGCGGCGTCCTCAAGCGAGAAAGTAAAGAGATCAAAGCGGCGATCGAGGGAGCGCGGACTCAGTAGCTCTGAGTGTGCGGAGTCTGTCACGAAGACCTGTCTACGCAGCGATGAGAGCATCTTGATTGAACCACTTATTGCCTTGGGGACGCGCTGTGGGTGGAGTGCAAGCGAGATGCTCCCTCCGATTGCGGTTCTCGCAATTTGGGTATTCCTACGTGTGCGATAAGCCAGCGCACTAACCGCAGTCTCGAAAGCGTTGGTACGGTTAACTGGATCAAGTTGCCGCTCGTCGCGTTGGCGTGCTGCTGCAGCCTCTGCAATTGCTTGCACCTCGTGGTCGCTCTCAGGATGGGGGTCGCGATCCACAATGCTGAGAGAGAGACGCAGGCCGCCGACCCCGTCTGTAATGGTGTGGTGCACTTTCTGCAGTAGTGCGCAGCGCCCATCAGGCAAGCCCTTTATGACGGTGAACTCCCATAGCGGGCGAGATGTATCGAAGGGCTCTTCGCATAGCGCAGAGGCGAGATCAAGAAGAGAGCGCATGCTTGAAGGCTGATCAAGTGTGACGCTCCGGAGGTGGTAATCAAGATCTATGCCTGAGTCCGCGCTCCAGACCGGAGGCGCAATGCGGAGTGGGGATGGGACGACTCGCTCGCCTAGGTGGGGAATGAGCGTGATCGCTCTCTGCATCTTTACGCGCAGTCGCTCCATGTCAGGGGCGCTCTCCAAGATGGTTAGGTTGCAGAAGTCGGATCTAAGGGCTGGGTCTCTCTCGACCGCCCACATGATTGCTTCTGTTGCTGTCATCCGCCCCACCCCCCAAGATTGCCTGCTGGCGCCCCGAGTTGCAAGGACCTAAGGCAAATTAAATAGGGATTAGAAGAATTGGATGAATTAGATGAATTAGATGGATTAGATGGATTAGCGGTCTATCTTCGTTCGCTTTAACTCGTTGAGGTTGCTCCACTCGAGGAGGTCCAAGGCCTTGAGAAGATCGGCGACATTTCCGCGATCCATGAACCTGATGAAGGTAGCGGTTCCGGCAGTGATGAATGTTGGGACCCCGAATACCTCGTAATCGGCGACGAGTGCGGTGTGCTCTGTCTTCAGGGTCGCGAGCGTGGCATCCCCTAGCGCTAACTCGGCGACACGATCTGGATCCAGACCCACCAAAGTGCATACGTTGCGCATGACAGCCTCATCGCGAATTGCTAGCGAATGTACGTGGCGTGCAGCGAAGGCCTCCATATGAAAATCTAGGAACTGATCTGGGAAGTTATCGCGCACTGCGATCCCGAAGAGCAGGGCCATGGCACCTGTGCCGCGTTCGGTAGCCGGGCGATCCCAGATATCGACCTCGCCTTCCTCAACATGGTTTTGATCTAACGAGAAGGGGATGAAGGTGACATCAATCTCGACGCCTTCGCGTATCGCCGCGACGATTGCTGCGTGAGCGTTATAAGCAAAAGGGCATCTGTAATCAAATGCGACAGAGAATTTACGGGTCATTCTTGGCTCCTAGTTATCTATTTAGGTGTCTCTAGCTATTTCTCTGGTGGTAGGGGGTCAGCGGCGTTTACGGGATAGCGGTAGGACCCTTATTGCAATAGCTCCGAAGACCGCGCCTAATGCTGCGCCAGCCAATACATCGGAGGCGTGGTGCATGCGCGTATAGACACGGCTCCCAGCAACTACTGCAGCCATGCCATACCAGATGCCAGGGTGTTTGGAGTCTTGCGACAAGAGTGCCGCTGCAGTAAACGCTGCTGTGGCGTGGCCAGATGGAAATGACGATGTAACCGGGCGCCGCATACCCATCGGCAATGCTTCATCCGACTCAACCTCGGGTCGCTCACGATTGAAGAGTGATTTGAGCGCACCGTTTGTTAATGCAGACTCGATCCCAAATACCGCCGCACCGCGCAGAATTATTGAGGGCTCTCCTCTGCGAACTCCACGGGCTGCGACGAGGACGTTCCAGAGGAGAGAGTGGTCTGCCGCACTTGAGACGCCGTAGAAAAACTTATCCGCTACTGGGTGGCGATGGTCGCGGCACCACGCGTCAACAGCATCGTCGAGGGAGTTAACCGCAGGAATATCTGAGGGAGTTGGGAGATTGCTCGGGAACTTCACAGCCAGCACAGCCTACGCGGGCGAGATGTGGAGTCGTCCAGCCAAGGAGAAAACCTCTGATAGCAAGGGATTCTCTATTTTAAGGGATGTCTCTATTTGGAGGAGTTGAGCAGGTCGATAGCGTCCTGTGGGTTACCGCCGAACTCTGGGCAGAATGGTTTGAATGAGCACCAGTTGCAGAGTGGGCCTGGCTTGGTCCGAAAATCAACTTTGGTACACGCATCGCCAATGGCATCCCAGACCGCTTGGGTCTTGTTTGCAACACCGCGCGACTGCTGATCGGATGTGGTGGCAACGATCGCTACAGGGTCGGCCAAGTAGAGCAGCTGGACTTTGACGGGTCGTTTTCCTAACGCTTCCTCAACCATCAACGCATAGAGATTTACCCCAGCGAGGCGCTGATCTTGGTAGCGAGGCCCAGGGGCTTTACCGGTCTTGTAGTCACTGATTATTAACTCGTCATCGTCGTTGAGTTCTAGACGGTCAATGACTCCGCGAACTGTTGCTCTGCCGATATTTGCTTGCAGTCTGAGCTCAAGACCGATCGGGCGGATACTAGATGGATCCTCTAGCTCGAAGTATTTGTAGACGAGTCTCTCGGCCTCTTCGTAGAACACGCCCCACTGCTCTTCGGTGAGGTTGAGCCCTGTGAAGTCAGGATCATTTGCGAGCTCAGTACGCGCAGTTGCAAGGTCCGCAAGCGCATTAGTGATACTGCGTTGGTCGGGTGCGCGCATCATCAAGTGCTCCAGGGCGAGATGCACGAGGGTGCCCTTGCTGGCGGCTGGCGATGGCTCCTGGGGAAGCCTGTCGACATACGAGAATCGAAAAGCCAGAGGGCAGGATTGAAACTGACTGATGCTGCTCGGAGAGATTGATTTAGGGACCTGAACAGGCATAGGGGCAGCTGCGGATGTCGTTGTCATAGTGAGGAGGGTAGCCACACGATGGGACACATGCTTCGAATGTCGCGAGAATCCCTCGGGGGCTAACCTCACTTGAGACCATAAGCAGGGTCAATAAACTCTGTAGGGCAACTATTTAGGGGGATCAATGAAGGTAGACGGAGGGCTTACACCAATCCTTAAGGATGTGCCCGCAGCGGCTCGTTCTCTAGAAGAGGTTGGTTATGCGGGGGCGTGGACAGCCGAGACGGCTCATGACCCATTCTTTCCCTTGCTAATTGGGGCAGAGCACACAACCACTCTTGAACTCGGCACTGGTATTGCAGTCGCATTCGCACGCAATCCAATGAACCTCGCCAACATTGGTTGGGATCTACAAGCCTTCTCGGGTGGGCGCTTCATGCTCGGGCTCGGTAGCCAGATCAAGCCACACATCGAGAAGCGTTTCTCAATGACATGGTCTCAGCCTGCCGCTCGGATGCGCGAGTTGATACTTGCAATGCGCGCTATCTGGGCATGCTGGAACGAAGACGTACCGCTTCAGTTTGAGGGGGAGTTTTATAGGCACACGCTTATGACTCCTTTCTTCAACCCGGGCCGTAACCCCCACGGGAACCCGCGTGTATTCCTTGCAGCCGTGGGCGAGCGCATGACGGAGGTTGCTGGGGAGGTCGCCGATGGAGTAATCGTCCACGGTTTTACGACTGAGCGCTACATGCGCGAGGTGACAATGCCGGCGCTCGCGCGCGGTTGGGAGAAGAGCGGTAAGAGTCGTTCGGAGTTTGAGTTATCAGGCCCGATGTTTGTAGTTACTGGGACCACCGAGGAGGAGATGGCTCAAGCGCGCGCTGGTACCTGCCAGCAGATCGCGTTCTATGGATCCACACCTGCTTATCGGGGGGTCCTCGAACTCCACGGTTGGGGGGATCTACAGCCAGAGCTCAACCGACTCTCGAAGCAGGGCGAGTGGGTAAAGATGGGCTCCCTAATCGATGACGAGATGCTCGACGCCTTCGCAGTTGTGGGCGAGCCCGACGACATTCCGCGCCTGATGCTCGCCCGCTACGGCGACTTACTAGACCGCATCTCTTTCTACGCTCCATACCGCTCCGACCCAGAGGACTGGGCCAGCGTGATTGATGGTTTTAAATAGTGACGGTTTTAAATAGTGACGGTTTTAAATAGTGATGGTTTTAAGTAGTGATGGTTTTAAATAGTTAGTTGCCTGCGAAGCGAAGGATCGCTGCAGCTAGAGCGGTTGGATCCTGCATAGGGCCGAAGTGTCCGAGTCCCGGCATTGTAAGTAGCTCGGCATTTGGCATGCGCCGCGCGATTGCAGCTGCATATGCAGGGGTAATCGTGTCAGAGCTCTCGCCGCATGCAATAACGGTCGGCGCCTCGATGCTTGGAAGCAGCGGCCAGAGACCGTTCATGACCCCCATCGCGTACACGGATGCCTCGTGGTCGGGGTGACACTTGAGTTCAACGCCGCCGCCGCCGGGCACGTCCCTTAATCCGTGGTCTACATATGCGCGTAGAGCATCGGGGTGGAGAGACGAGAGAGGGGGTTTGCTGGCGTACGTGTCATATGCCTGATCGCGTGAGTCCCAGATGCGTCTGCGTCGCATCGCACTTCGTGACATTGGGTTGTCGAGCGGATCGATTGCTCGTGTCGACTCTGAGAAGGCAACGGAGTCGAGCCCAAGTTCTGAGCCCTCAAAGACAATCGGTTCGTAGCAGAAGATGCGTGCGAATGCTCCAGGCTCACGCTCCTCTGCAAGGAGTATTGCCGCAGCGCCCTTAGAGTGCCCGACAGCGAGAAGACTTGCATCGCCGGCGATCTGGAGATGATGCGACACGGCAAGTACGTCATCTGCAAAGCCCTCCCAGTGGTAAGTGCCTCCGGGGGTCTCCTCGCTGTCTCCGTGTCCTCGGAAATCAAGGCTAAAGACGCGCCGTCCGGCCTCTACAAGAATTGCTGCAACTGGTGCCCAGACCATGCCGTGGAAACCGGTCGGGTGGCATAACAACGTCGGTGAGCCGGTGCCGCCCCAGTCGTGTACTGCGAGCGTTGGTTCGCCGGAGCGGATTAGAGGATGTGAAATCGGGGTGGGGTTACTCATACGAAACTGAGCCTAGAGATTTGCTGGGGTAGGCCACGGTTCGAGACTGCCCGCTGCACCGATTGCTGCGGGTTGTTACTCGGAGTCGCCCTGAGAGTTGCCCCGCGAGTCGCGTGCTCTGCGCTCCTCGGCATGGTCTGTGGTGGCCTTCGAGATTGCCTGGACCGCACGGTTTACAAACTCGCCCCCGCTCTCTGTAAGCCAGCGATGCGACTCGGCCTGTGCTGCGATCTGACCTTGGAAGTGAGGCATTACATACTGAGCAAAGAGTTCATAGGAGCGATGTTTAGCGGCGGGGTTTGCCCAGTTGTGGTCGAGCATTAGAAATGCCCCAAAGCCACCGTTGGAGGCGTCGACCAACTCTTGAATCCGCTCAATAGCGTCACCAGGAGAGCCGATTACAGCAAAGCCGCTGCTGCGATTGTTCTCCAGGATCTCCTGAACGGTGTCTCCAGAGACCGGGCCACCGGGTAGCACGTGGCTGAAGTATTTTGAGAAATCCTCAATGCCGAACTCAACATCACGCTCGGCCTGCTCGCGCGTCTCTGCGATATGCATTGGGCCTACGAGTCTCCACGAAGATCGATTGACGGTATGCCCGTTCTCCGTTGCGATCTCATCCCAGACGTCGTAGTGGTGGCTAAGCATGTCCATGCCTTGGCGCGCAGTCGCCGCTATCGAGATCATCCCGACTCCATGTTTCCCTGCGCTACGCGGACCGGTCGGCGAGAAGGATGCTGCTACTGCAACCTCGAGGTGTGGCTGCGAATAGGAGGAGAGCTGAAGGTGCGCATCCTCGAGAATGAAGCCATCTGTTTTAATGGAGACGCGCTCGCCGCGCAGGAGCGCCATGATCGCGTCGAGACTCTCCTCCATGCGCGGGCGTTGCGTCTCCGAAGGTATGCCAAGCATGTGCGCATCGGAGGTCAACTGCCCCGGGCCTACTCCGAGCATCACGCGTCCTCGAGTTAGATGATCGAGAAGCACCATGCGATCTGCGAGTAGGAGTGGGTGATGGTACGGAAGGCTCGCTACGCCGGTACCGAGACGTATGTGTTTGGTGCGCTCGGCCGCCACTGCGATGAATACCTCGGGTGACGCAATGATCTCGTACCCGCCGCTGTGATGCTCTCCGATCCAGGCCTCCTCGTAGCCGAGGCGATCAAGGTGCACGACTAGGTCGAGGTCACGCTCTAGAGCAAGCGTCGGGTTCTGGCCAACAGGGTGAAAGGGGGCGATGAATACTCCGAAGCGCATAAGCAGCGATTCTTAGCAGTTCAAGCCTCGGTGTCAAACTTGGATCGGAGTTGAGAGCGAACCAGCCCTAGAGATTGCCGATTTGGTCCCCAAGAATGAGTTCCATCAACTCTGTCTGGCTGCGTACTCCAACCTTATGAAAAATCGCGGAGAGATAGTTGCGTATTGTTCCATTTGAGAGATGGAGAGTGCGCGACATCGTCTGCACTCGGTAGCCATCTGCGAGGAGGCTAATTATTTGTCGCTCGCGCTCTGTGAGTTTATGTGCATCAACCAATCTTTGAATTCCTCGAGCGTTGATTGGGTTACCTAGAAACTCATCTCTGGGTTCTTCGTTTATTGCGGCTTGCGTAATCGCCTCGAGGCGCTCCTCGAATCCAACCTCATTCGCAGATGAAATAGAGGCTCGACTAGTAATGCTTAGCCAACCTGACGGCATCCCCATAGGGCGATCAAGAGTGGCTTCGACGGAGAAGTAGCCTCCCCGCGCGTCAGGCGCGCGAAAACGTACATGGATAGTGGTCTTCGCAGATTCACCGCTACGCACATTCTCACCTACGAGCAGAAATGCCGCTAGATCTGATGGGTGGATATTAGGCAGCACAGAGAATCCAAGAAGATTCACATCACTCTCAACTAATTTCTCAGGCTCAGGGACGATGAACTGCAGTCTCCAATCGTGATCAACTAATGCATATGTATAGATGTTTTCTGGGATGCCGGTAGCCATCAGCGATCGGAGTGAGAGGTTTTGATCTCTCCAACTAAATTCAGATTCGAGTGGGGAGTCCGATACGTAGGCAACTAAATACCTGCGTTTGGAGACCCTTCGTTCGGCAGCACCGATTGTGACGGTTCGTTGGATTAAAGGGTCATCTGGTACCAAAGTTGTAATTGTAAATGAGTCAATATCTCCAGCGAGAATATCTCCGGCTCGAGTAGTTGAGTCTCTGATTCCAAAGTCTTCTCGAAATCCCAGCGAGATTGGTGCTCCGATTAGATCTGCACGCTTGAAGCCAATGAGCTCAGCGTATGCATGGTTCAGAGCAACATATCTTTGCGATGAAGAATCAATTAAGGCTGCCCCAATAGCGGCATCTGCAAGAGATCCCGTTGTGAGGGCATGTGCAAGTTCAATGACATCGGAGGGTTCACTATGCGGGTTCTGAGGAAGTATTTCCTGCTCGCTCCATGTGACTCTCATAAACTTTCGCGGTGAAATCCCGGGTCCAGCTGTGGCGCGCACACTTACTGAAAAGAGGACTGGCTTATCTCTATTATCGAAAAAAACTGCCTCGGTTTGATACTCAGTAATTGAGCCAGCAGCTAGTTGCTGGTACTTGGTGAGACCGTCCATGTTGACGTCATTGGTAGCGCCTTTGCCGTTCATGGCGTCACCAATCTGCACGCCGATGCGCTCTGCGTCCCTCGCAGCAGACTCATTCATCTCGATGATGATCACGTTGTCAGGGTCCGTAATATCAGCGAGGGCAAATGGCTCTTCCCTATCCAAGGCTTTAGATGAGAGAGGTTGCTGAGGCGTAACGGTTTGGTCAGACTCGAGACCCAAGCCTTTATCAGCTAATCCTGTCAACCTTCCCCCTCTTAAGCCCGGCGAGTTAAGTTCCCGAGCATAGAGGAATCCGCAAGAGCCTTGAGTTGATTTCCGAAGACTTTAATGAGTGCAAATCATGCGGGTGGCTCTGCTCAGACCGACTCTGCGGAGACCCATCGATCGAGCGTGGGTCCACTCTCAAATGATGTGATGAGTGCGTATCTCGGCTCTGAACCAGGATGAACGACTACATGCCAGAGTCTCTGAGTATCTACAAGAAAGCGAGAGCCTCGATGAAGCGGGACACGTGTCTCCGTTGAGGGGTCGGGTAGCCCGTCGTCGCCGCTATCCATGAGGATCATGTAGGAATCTGGGTTGTCGGTGAGTTCTACCCAAGACCTGACTACCCAACCATCGCTCTCAGGATTGAATCGATTGTTGTCGTCGCGGTGTAACTGGCGAATCGCTGCCTCACGATCCTGCGGCTCGAGTTTGATTATGCGTACGCGCCCGAAGTTTGCACCAACCCCTGAGACGTAGTCGCGCAGTGTCGGGCAGAGAGCGGCGTTGCTAGTAAAAATTGCATCTTTGTCTGGGTGCTCGTCATCTGCGGACCAGAACCCTCGGCAATCCAACTGCCCATCGGTGGTGGCGATGGGGGCGAAGTTGGTATCGCCACCGCTCTTCCAGTCCATGTACTCAAGAGAGAGGTACTCGGAATCGTCTATCTCGAATGGCGCATCTCGGAGCAGCACAACGCCATTGGCTGCGAGCGCATCTAGCCGAGGGTGTGGAGTAACGAGAGGGATAGCGACGGACCAGTGCTCTTGAGTGGGCCAGAAAGCAGTTGTCATTGCCTCAGTCTACGGATATCAGAGCAAATGGTGTGCTCTGTGGCGAAGATCAATCAGCCGCGGCGAATGCATCGAGAATCGCCTCTCGCCACGCCGGTAATAGGGCGCAGCCTTCATCGCCTGTGCGCCCAATCCTCACGAGTACGAGGTCTAGCGCTGGGCATACCAGTACGCACTGGCCTTCATGGCCGTTCGCCCAGAAGGAGCCATAGCGATCCTCGGAGACCCACCAATGATTCCCATAGAGCCGGCCGTTGTCTTCATCCCGAGAGAGTGGAGTTCGAGCGTGGTCTACCCAGCCCTCAGGCAGAATCCGCTCGCCGCTCCAGACTCCATCGCGCAGGTAGAGAAGCCCAAAACGTGCAAAATCGAGTGCAGTTGCATAGACAAAAGTCGAGGCAACCCAAGTGCCGGAGGCGTCAATGGTTGCGCGAGCGCTCGACATGCCGATTGGGTCGAGGAGTCGAGACTGCAGAAATTCATCGATGCGGGTCTCTGGAGCGAGGGCACGGGAGGCAATGGCCGAGAGAATGTTGGAGGTGCCGCTTGAGTATGCATAACGCGAATTCGGTGGCACCTCGGCTGGGCTCTTCTCCGCAAAGCCGGCTACATCGTCTCGCCCTTCGCCGAAAAGCATTGCGACCACATCGGATGGTGTGTCGACCCTGTAGACCTCGCTCCACTTGAGGCCGTCTCGCATAGCAAGGAGATCTGCAGTTGTAATGCTCTGCCTCGGGTCGCCAGCCTTTGACCAGGCATCAACCGGTGCAGGCGCATTGAGCACAAGACGACCATCGGATACGAGCATCCCGATAACTGCGTGCAGCATTGACTTAGCCATCGACCACGAGAGGAGTGGGGTCTCCTTAGTTATTTCGTCGCCGTCACCCTCAAAAGAGGGGAGACGGTTTGCGTAGCGCTGCGCTACGACCTTGCCCTTATAGACGATTACAACGCCAAAGGTCTCGTGAAATAGAGATTCAGGGTCGAACATCTCGTTTAGTAGCGACTCGATCTCTACACCTTTAGGCAACTCAGCGGTTGGCCAGTCGTCGCCTGGATACGGCGTCCCCTCGGGTTGAGGCGGAAGGACGATCAATGGAGGCTGTTTCACGCTTTCTCCCCGCTATTAGATCGGTAGGTTCCCCGTAGCAGTTCGAGTTGTGCCGTGATCCCGATATGCAGCGATTGTGCGTTCGGCGGTGCGCATCATGTGAATCTCATCCGCTCCATCTGCGAAGCGTGCCCAGCGAGCATTCATATACATGTCGGCCAACGGAGAGTCCTTTGAGTAACCAAGTGCACCGTGGACCTGAATTGCGCGATCGATTATGCGGCATAGGGAGTTGGCTACAAAGTGCTTCGTCATTGAGACCTCAGACTTGAAGTCTTCTTTGCGGTCGATTTTGTATGCAGAGTGGAGCACCATGAGCTTGCACTGGTAGAGCTCAATGGCCGAGTCGGCGATGAGCCACTGGATGCCCTGCTTCTCAGCGAGGAAGGATCCGTGTGAGTAGCGCGTGAGTGAGCGCTCAACCATGAGGTCGAGTGCAGTCTCAGCCTGCGCGATCCAGCGCATGCAGTGAGCGAGGCGTGCAGGGCCAAGTCGGAATTGACCGAGGAGGTGCCCCTGGCCGCGCCCGCCGAGCATCTGATCTTTGTGGACCCGTAGGTCTTCGATGAGGATCTCTGAGTGCCCGGTACTTCCGTGCATCGTCTCTATCTCGCGTACTTCGTTCCATCCCTCAGAGGGGAGATCGATGATAAAGGCTGTATTTGCAGCCTGCGGAAGATCGGGGTCGTCCTCTGTGCGGCAGATAAGGATCGCAAAGTTGGCGCGATTTGCTCCACTAATAAACCACTTGTGTCCGTTGATGACCCACTCGTCACCGTCCTCATACGCTCGAGTTTGAATAAGCGTCGGGTCTGACCCCGCGACCTCAGGCTCCGTCATCGCAAAGCATGAGCGGCCGTATCCGTCGCAGAGAAGTTTGAGGTACTTCTCTTTCTGCGCATCGGTGCCCCAATGTAGGAGGGTATTCATGTTTCCCTCATCGGGGGCCTGGCAGTTAAGTGCGTATGGACCAAAGCGCGACTTGGCCGCCTCAGCCTGGACCATCGCAAGCTCAACGTGGCTAAGGCCCATGCCGCCCCACTCTTTGGGCATCTGCGGCAACCAGAGACCGCGTGCTTTTGCCTCTGTGCGCATCTTGATGATGCCGGCGATGAGCGACTCACGGTTGTTCTCATCAATGGCTTGCTCTGCTGGTCGCACTACCTCGTCGATGAACTCGCGGACCTGAATGCGTATCGCTTCGAGTTCGGGTGAGAGTGAGAAATCAATTGACATGTCTTTAGCATCACCGAGCAGAGGCCTCACGGTCAAGGCGAGGGTTATGAGCAGGGCTCTTGGGTCATAGCTTTGGGCCCTAGCGCCGCGGAGTGAGCGCCTTTGTGCGAGAGTTAGTTTCTGACCGAGATTTGAGGCTCGGCGGTTAAGTAATACCTGTCTGCGAGAGATCATTTTGAGGGAATCAGGGGGATATATGCGCGCGGTAGTTGCAGATAATGGTCGTTTGATAGTGCGGGATTACTCAGAGCCTGTCCCTGAGGCTGGAGAGATATTGGTGGCGGTGCGCGCCTGCGGAATCTGTGGCTCCGATCTGCACACACTTGCGCATGGAGATGAGGTTGCCTCACTAGGGGACGCGCTTGGATCCGATACAGGGTTCGACCCGGCGCTGCCTTATGTGCTCGGGCATGAGTTCTGTGGAGAGGTCCTTGATGCTGGAGCTGAGACATTTGGTTTTGAGGCAGGGGACCTTGTCGTATCTATGCCATTTTTGCTCAGGCCGAGTGGGCTGGTGCCGCTTGGATTCGCGAATGCTGCGCCGGGTGGATACGCAGAGAGAATGGTGCTTACCGGGGGAATCTGTTTGAAGGTTCCAAACGGCCTTGACCATCGACGCGCTGCACTCACAGAGCCGATGGCGGTTGCGCTACACGCTGTCAATAAATCTGGGATCAAAGAGGGTGATGCTGCAGTCATAGTTGGCTGCGGGCCGATCGGACTTGCGATGATTCCGTGGCTTCGTCTTCGAGGAATCGAGCCGATAGTCGCCGCTGATTTCTCGGCGAAACGCCGAGCACTTGCGCTTGAGTTGGGTGCCGATCTAGCAGTTGACCCGCGAGATGAAGCAGTCACCGATGCTTGGCGCCGAGTCGATGGCGCCAAGGAGCTTGTTATCTTTGAGGCCGTTGGCACCCCCGGGATGATCGACTCAGTTGTCTCGATGGCCCCGAGCCGAGCGCGCCTCTTAATTGCAGGGGTCTGCATGCCCCCGGATACTTTCCGCCCCTTTGTGGCGATCGTCAAAGAGCTGAGTATGCAGTTCGTTTACTGCTACGACGGCGACGAGTTCGCAGCCACTCTCCGAGCAATAGCTGAGGGCGAGGTAGTGGTCGACTCCCTAATCACTGGAACCGTAGGGTTCGATGGAGTCTCTGAGGCATTCCGCCTGCTTGGAGACCCTGAGGAGCATGTGAAGATACTCATCGAGCCCGGTTCAGGGCCTGGGGTGCTCCACGTTTCGACTTAGGGGCGTCTAATCGGTAACTATTCCATAACGAAGTAGGCACTAGTTAGTTTCTTCTTGAGGCTCGGCCCCACCGGCTTCATTACCTAAGTAAAGGATGAGAATCATGAATGTCGTTGTCTGCGTGAAGCAGATCCCCGATCCTGCGGTACCCGGGGAACTGACCTCTGATAATCGTCTGAAGCGCGATGGCGCTAAGGCAATCCTCGACGAGTCCGACTCGTATGGTGTTGAGATGGCACTGCAGTTAGTCGATAAGGCTGGCTCAGGCGAGGTCATCCTCGTATCGATGGCCCCTAATGGCGAGGTCTCGGGACTTCGTCAGGCACTTGCCATGGGCGCAGCGCGCGCCATCCTCGTCTCCGACGATGCTCTCGCTGGAGCGGATGCGCTTACAACCTCGAAGGTAATAGCGAAGGCAGTTGAGCGCGCAGGTGGCGTTGATCTTGTCCTCGCTGCTACCGAGTCATCTGATGGCTATACCGGCACAGTCCCTGCACAGGTTGCAGAGTTGCTCGGTTGGCCATCACTCACATTCGCAAAGCATGTTGAGATTGCTGATGGCAAGGTAACTATCCAACGCCAGACGGAGAATGGCTACGACGTAGTCGCCGCATCGCTACCTGCAGTTGTGAGTGTGACCGCAGGTGTTGTTGAGCCTCGCTACCCATCTTTCAAGGGGATCATGGCTGCAAAGTCGAAGCCACTTGATCAAGTAACGGCAGCCGATCTTGGGCTCAACTCAATCTCGGCCGGGCAGAGCATTGTCTCTGTTGATGCAGCACCCGCTCGCCAGGCTGGCGAGAAGGTGGAGGATGACGGCACTGCTTTTGAGCGCATCGTCACTTACCTCGAAGAGTTGAAGGTCATCTGACGCATCGCGTCTAAGTATCTCGCGTGGGTGTCACGCGTTTTTGTTCCTAGCGCATTGCCTGCGCGATCAGGATAGAAAATAGGAGTAGATAGAAATATGAAGACTTGGATCTTTGCCGAGAGCGAGAATGGTGCGCCTACAACGGCGACACTTGAGATGGTTACAAAGGCCCGCGAACTTGGCGGCACACTTGAGGCTGTCTATGTTGGGACCGATGTAGCGAGTGTCGCTGCTGGGCTCGGCGAGCATGGTGTAACGAAGGTATTCGGAGTGGACCCCGATGGAGTGCTGGCTGGCGTGGTCGGCGCTGCAGCAATAGCGGGTCTCATCGGCGCTGAGGCTCCAGACTTGATCCTCTTCGCGCAGACCTACGATGGCCGTGATGCGATTGGTCGCCTCTCCGCACGCCTTGACCGAACTGTTCTGACAAACGGGATGTCGCTCACTGTTGAGGGAGATTCGGTAAGAGTCGGCACCGCTATTTTCGGTGGTGCACAGTTGGTAGACACATTGTTTGAGGGCGAGAAGCCTTACCTCGCAGCGATCCGACCCAAGTCCTTTGTGGCTGAGCCCGGTGGCGCCGCCACTCCAGAGATTGTCGCTGTCGGTGCTGTTGATTCTGGACGAGCAGGCGAGGCGAAGATACTTGAGCGCCATGTCGAGGAGCGCGAAGGGCCAAAGCTTGAGGAGGCAGTTGTTGTTGTCTCCGGTGGGCGTGGAATCGGCGAGGCTGCTAACTACGAGCCTCTTGTCGAGCAACTCGCGAATCTTCTCAGCGGTGCATCCGGAGCATCGCGTGCGATCGTTGACGCTGGTTGGGTTCCGTACTCGAAGCAGGTTGGGCAGACCGGTAAGACCGTGAAGCCGAAGCTCTACATCGCTTTGGGCATCTCTGGTGCGACACAGCACATGGTCGGAATGAAGGGGTCGGACAACATCATCGCAGTTAACAAAGATGGTGAGGCCCCGATCTTCTCAGTTGCAGATCTCGGAATTGTCGGCGACCTAACCAAGGTTGTGCCTGCTCTAATTGAGGCGATCAAAGCTCGAGGTTGATCTGATTCGATTCAGAACTTAGAAGTGCGAAAGAGGGGCGGCCTGCGGGCCGCCCCTCTCGCGTGCGAGTATCTGCAGCAATGACTACGAGCGATGCAATCCGCGAACCACTTGTTGACCCGGCTCGCCTCGAGCGTTGGCTCGATCAGGCTGGGCTCGGTGGTGATGGGCTTGGTGATGATGGGCTTGGTGTTGATGGGCTCGCTGGTAATCGCGAGCCAGAGATTGAGCGCATAACCACTGGGCACTCGAACGAAGTATTTCTAATCAGGCGCGGGGGAGCGCAGTGGGTGCTTCGCCGCCCTCCTCGCACGCCTCTCTCACCAACCGCCCATGACATGGCGCGCGAGTTTCAATTGCTCTCGGCACTTAGTGCGTCTAACACTCTGGCTGCCGGTCACGAGCTGCCGCAGGTGCCTATACCCGAACCAGTGGCGTTCTCACCCGATGCGATCGGTGTGCCTGCCTATTTGATGCAGCCTCTAGATGGGTTAGTAGTGCGCGAGGCCATGCCCCCATTATTTGCAGCAGATCCAGCGGCTCCAACCGCTATCGCTCACTCGTTGATTGATCTTCTTGTGACGATTCACGCAGTTGATTGGCGCCGCGCTGGCTTGGGTGAGTTTGGTCGGCCAGATGGTTACCTCACCCGTCAGGTGCCGCGATGGACTGGGCAGCTAGATCGATATCGCACACGCGCGCTCCCAGAGGTTGATGAGGCAGCGGCCTGGCTCGCTAGCAACACGCCCGAGATGCAGTCGCCAACAATTATTCATGGCGACTACAAACTCGACAATGTGATGTTCGCTCCCTCTCTACCTGTATCGCCACTCGCGGTTCTTGATTGGGAGCAGGCCACAATTGGTGATCCGCTTGTTGATCTCGGCTGGCTACTTGGGCTCTGGTGTGACCCGGGCGATTCTCCTGTTTTCGGAGGAGCAAATGCGGCACTACTCGGGCACGGCGAGGTACCGACGCGCTCTGAGATGAGCGCGCGCTACGCAGCGGCATCGGGGCGTGACCTCACCCATCTTGATTTCTACTGCGTGCTTGGCCTCTTCAAACTGGCTTGTGTTATGGAGGGCTCGTACGCGCGTTTCAAGAACGGAACAAGCGACGATGCACTGTTTTCATTCCTAGAGGAGGGCGTACCCGCTCTCGCGCGGCGCGCGTTGGAGTTCGCTCACTAGTAAACCCTTTACTTGGGGAGTAACTAACTCAGAAAGCATCTCAGGAAGTATCCGGTGGTGGTCTCCATCTCCAGGGTGTGCCCTTAGCACCGTTGAGCGGGCTCTCCTCGATCTTCTCGAGTCGATATCCGTCATGAGTTTTTTGTAGATGATGTCTCTTGCAGAGCCTCACTAGGTTCTCAAGGCTTGCAGGGCCGCCCTCAGCGAACGGTTTTATGTGATCGATCTCCAGACCAAGACTCATGTCACACGTCGGTACTTGGCATACCCGATCGCGCTCCTCGAGAGCGGTGCGTAATGGTGCAGGGATTGAACGCCCCATATGCGCAACCGTCTTGATGGCTACTCCATCTATTACAAGAAGTTTTAGGAATGCTTCACCTAAATACTCTGTTGCAGTAGCGACTGGTATGGGCCCAACGCCAGCGATCTCGCAGACTTCTCCGTGCTCGGTATGTCCACGCTTGAGCGCATCGATGTCGATGCGAATATTCATTACTGCATTGGTGCGGGCTGGTTTGGCAGCACTCGAGCCCTGAGCACCCAGAGTCTTCGCAGCGCAGAGTGCCATTAGCGCATCTGCTGCGTAAGCCTCAGGAGTCGCATGCTCGCCACTTTTACGCGCTTGCTTGAATATCTCGTCTTGGAATGGAGTTAAGGCCGCCATGACAAGCGCACCATTAGCGACCGTCATGCACGCCTTCAAATTGAAGGCACCGTCTTGATTGGTCCATGTTTTTATATAACGGTTCTTATGTATACGTTTATGGCGCTCTACTTCGTCTGTGGCGGCCGCTATTACACGTGATGCTTCATCGCGTAAGGTTCGCACTGTCGAGGATTTAGCAAGGTTTAAAAGGCGTTCCTCTGCATGTGGCTCTGCGGTAGCGCCGCGTGCTACCTCTACAGCCTGAGCTGTGGAGATCTTCCCAGCATTCATGGCCTCGACGGTCTGGGGGAGGTGACGAAGTTGGTCGGCGAGTATCACCACGGCCTGTGCTTCATAGATCGGGGTACCCGTATGGAGTGCTACCCACTCTGCCGAGTTCTTCGATCCACCAACTCGCCAAGCCTCTGTTGTGCCGACTCTCCCAATGGCCGAGGTGCGCAGACCATCAATTACACGGCGTGCTTCCTCTGAGATCCGAACCAGCTCAGCGGCCGATTTCCCGTCGATCGTCTCGACATCAATATCTGAGGCGATTTCTCGGAGGGTGGTGACTACATCTTTAAGTTTATCGAACATATGTTCGAGTATAAAACAGGGGTGGGACACTCATCTCAACTGCGTGGTTCCTCGATGTTTTTGCCTCGCGCGGCCCTCATTGAGAGATTCAGATACCTACTCAGTTAG
>Ga0209190_1000351_pt1 | contig 33905 bp, 49 predicted proteins | sample M_140205_XF_Meta_FD_187315 | JGI IMG/M metagenome (GOLD analysis project Ga0209190, IMG submission 187315) | Freshwater microbial communities from Lake Montjoie, Canada to study carbon cycling - M_140205_XF_MetaG (SPAdes) (version 2) | ecosystem: Environmental > Aquatic > Freshwater > Lake...
ATGTTTGGTAACCTGTTTACCAGCAGCGCCAAAAGATTCCTTAAATGGGTGGGGGGGGGTGTGGGGTGGCGGGCGGCGCCCTGCCCGGCCACGCCGCAATAAATTTATTTAATCCATTCGACGGAATATCTTCCGAAGATTGGTCGGAATGTCCCAATACCTAGGATGCCACCCTGCTCGATCATCGCCTTCAGCGTCGGCTCGTTGAGCAATGTGTTCTGCTGAAGCTCGAACCTGAACGAGCATGTCCATCCGGTCGGTATCATTGGACGGCTTTTAGGGTTCGGTATTCCCTTCGGCAGCCGGGCAACGTGAGACATTATCTTGATGCGCAAATCCCTGTAATTCCACAGTTCCCCAGCCTCGTCCTTAAGCGGAGCAAACATGCGATCCTCGCCATCAAGTGATTCGATGTTGCAAAACGATTTGATGCCCTGAGCCACATCACGACCCTGCTTGCCGTAGAAACGCTTCGCAACCGACGGCGTGTTTTCCGCTGACAACAGGCTGAATATGTTTAGCACCGGGACTCCACACGTCCCAGCTTCGTCCAGATACATTTTCTCCAAGTCGGGCAGTTTTGTTTTGTTGTCCCCACCGTAGCGGTCGAACATTATGGGCCGGATGCCCCGAAGCTTTGCTGTAATTGTGGTGTATGATGTTTCCATGTTTGTGTTGTTCTATGACCATGGTTGTTTCGTCGAGAGTTAGGTCAAACCACTCGCCGTGCCCCGTGCCTTTATTGATCCAGCAATGCGCCATCTCAAGATGGATTTGCTTTTCAAGTTGGTCAGGGAAATCAGTTTCAATCCATCCGACAACATCTAACCGATGCGGCGACCAGACGTGAGCGGCCCAAAGCCGCTGCCTCAAGTCTGGCGTCGTGTGACCGATTTTGCAGTGTTTGCCGTTGTGGAAAAAATATACTTTGCCGCTCATAAAATTGTCACGCTGTTAACCGCCCGCGTGTCTCGTTGTTGCCTTGCCTTGCCAAGCCTTGCCCTGCCTTGCCTCGCCGCGCCGTGCCAAGCCGAGCCAAGCCCCGCCTCGCCACGCCAAGCCTGGCCACGCCAAGCCGCGAGAAATTATCAATGACAGCTCTGTCTCCAGAGCCGTGCGTATTCACGTTTATAGCCTCTCATATGGCTTAGGCGCGCTCCATAGTTTAGCACAGTGGCTGATTTCTTCCTGTCGTATCTCCTCACGCCATCTCCTCAGCAGCGCCTCGGCATAGGCCATGACATTCGTATGGCCATCGCCCGACTGCGCTGCTCGTATGATCTGCCGCGCTATCTCGTCTGGTGTTGTCATAGTGTTTCCCCCTTAACAATCTCAAGCTGCCTCAATTCTCTCACGCTGCCCTTGCCCTCGTAGCTCATAACTCTAATCCTGCCTCCTGCCGCCAGCCAGATCCCCGCGCGAGCCTCGGCCTTTATCTTTGCAACCCTCGCGTTGAAGTTGCTTTTCCCAGAGCCACCAGTCACCTGCACGGCCAAGATGCCTCTACTGGGTGACACGGCTATAAGGTCGAAACATCCAAGGAAGTCGCGCGTAATAAAAGTGTGAGGTATGCGTTGCTCTACGATCCCAACCGTCCAGTTGTCGGCTTCAAGGTCTTTGACGGCACGACCTGTGGCGTTAAATGGTTTTGATCGTTTGCGTTTCATTTTGTTTTTAAATAGTTTTCGACTTCGTCAAAATCCATGTCGCTTTCTTTTAGGATCGCTTTGATTTGGTTCACTGTTTTTTGGCGTCGATAGAGGAATAGAAGAACGTCTTCGGCATCGCTGCCGCCTTCGCCTTCGGCGTCCGACAACGCTAGGTCGTCCATCAATTCTCCCACCTTTTCATGGCCTGCGTCTCCATAGATGATCTTGGCCGCTTCATGAGTGCATTTGCGAATAACGGCATACGCAGCGTCAATCTGTCCGCATAACAATTTCAATCTTGGTTCATTGTCGATTGCTGTTTTCATTTCGTGTTCCTTTGCTGGACGTGAGGGAGGGAGTTGTAGTCACGAAGCATTTCATCAATTTGACAATCAATCCAATCTTCGCGTGAACCATCTTCTCTAACTATCGGACGGACGTTGCGTATTCGATTAGCAAAGTCATCAGCAACCTTCCTGAGTTGGTCGCGTTCTGATTCCAGCCGCGCAATGGTAGCTGACGCTATGCTTGTGGCGGCGAAAGCGGCGGTGTTCCAATCTTTCGCCTCATTTAACTCTTGTTCGAGTTGTTGTGAGTGTTTAATCAGGTCAACAATGAATCCAGAGTCGCCCATGTCGCTGGATACTACCTTATCCGTTCGTGGTGTTGGTGTTTTGTTATTCATTTTGTTTTAATTATTTTATTTGGCCCGGCATCGGCGTCTCATTTTCAATCATGGCGTTTTGTGTGCCGGGTCGCTGATCCGGTCGTTAGCCGACATACGACGTTCGGTTTCTTCGACCGTTGCCGCGATGCCCGGCTTTGTCATGTGGTGGTGTTTCAGAGTTCGCAGGCAGTATTCGAGCGCCCACTTTGTCCGGCGCAGTTCGGCGTGGAGTTCTTTCGCGGCGTGCTCTGCTCTGACGCGAGCTTCTGGTTCACCGCAGCAGGCCCATTGGTTGACACGCTGGATGTCGGCTAACAAGGCGCTGCTGCCAACAGCCGCCTCAGTGTTGACCTTGCTAATCTCGAAACACTGGCGAACCTCATTCAACTCTCGTTCGAGTTGGCGGGCGAAGGTAATCAACTCACTCAGTTGATGCCCCACTTGCAAATCTTGCATTTGCACATCTACATATTTCGCATCCGTTCGGGGTGTTGGTGTGTTGTTATTCATTTTGTTTTAATCCCTCATCTTTCCGCTCGGCTCGTTTAGAATCCTCCACCGCCTCCCAGCAGTCTTGGCATGTGAAGCGTTCTGGTTTTCTGGAATAAAAGCGCATCCGATTCTGTTGTTCAATCTCTCCACATTTGGAGCAGGTTTCTTGGTCGGTTTCTTAGGTTGTTTTTGTCATGTGTTTTGGGTGGTGGTTTTGTTGTTAAGCCATCTTGGACATTTGCAGGTTAAGAGATTTTATTTCTGAGCGTAGAGCCTTCCATTCCGCCCTCGCCTTTGGATCGCTCCAAGTCGTATCCAGTCCAGTTTCAATCGCGTGACGAGACTTCAGCTCATCGGCTCGTTGCTTCTTAGCTTCCATGATCTTGGTTAAAGCAAACACGGTTGGCTTTCCATTCGGTTGAGATTGCGCCGAGTGTTGCGATTGTTTCGCTCGCCAGCTCTTCAATGCGTTCAAGAGAAGCGGCTCAACCTTCCTTATAGGCTGTCCGGTTGTGTCAGTCCAGTTCCTGCCGTCGTGGGTATTCCAGAACCATTCGGCACAGTCGTCCGGCACTGCTCGCATCTGGCAAAGGTGGTCAAAGGCTTTTCGGGACATCGGAGGGATTTCAGGCAAAGCCAGCTCTCTCTCTCTCTTCTTATTCTCTTCTATTCTCTTCTCCTCTCCTCTCCTCTCCTCTTGGCCGACACTGTCGGGACACTGTCGGGACACTGTCGGGACACTGTCGGGAGTCTTTTTGCTGTTTGGGTTTTGATCGCCAGCCTGATTCTGTTGTTTTGTTAGCTTTTGGCAGTATTCTGATTGTTTTTTGTCCCACTTGATCACCGATATGTGGTTTTCCTCGATGGCGATGTATCGAATCTCTCTCAAGATATTGACGGCCTCGTTTACTTTCGGAATAGAAATGTTTAGGCGGCGACTAAACCCAAACAGCTCAATCTCGTCTTTTCCCCAGGAGACCTTGCTTCCCTTATGTCGGCAGCATTCAGAAAGCAACCCAACCCAAACAGACACAACCTCAGGCAGCTTAGAGATGGCGTATTGAAGCCGCGTCTCGTCTAGGTCGTTTTCGTAGAATTTGAACCAGTCAGCCATAGCTGTTTGTGTTGTTTGTTTGTGTTGTTTGTTTGGTGATCGTTTTTTGACATGCGCTCCCCGGCTTGGTTTGTTATGTCCTATCTCATTTCTTTGTTATTAAAGATGTCCTGCTCAGATTTCACATCGGCCAGCCTTTCGAACCATGTAAAAGTCACGCCCTTATGAAATCCAAAGGCTACGTTAAACCTGTGTCCTTCTTCGCATCCTCCTTCTATTAACATCACAGAGCCCCTAACAAGACCCGGCCTAGCCTCATAATTATCGTTTCCAATAATCGTCTTAGAAGTTGCTGAAAGGTGGACATAATCACTACCACAGGCGGGGCAAATTATTTGTTTGAGACCATCTTCATAAACGTCTTCACGATGAAGAGAAAATGCTAAAACTTTGGATTTGTTTTTGTGAGATTGACTATGGCAGTCCTTACATAAAGTTCTAAAATTATCATCTGGATAGCTCCATGGATCGAGCCCGCTTTGATACGTTTTGTGGTGAACGTGTAATGTTTTTTTAGTATCGCCACATTCTAAGCACTTAAATCCATCGCGGCTGAGTATTTCAAGCCGCTTCCGCTGCCAGCGTGGGTCTGTTAGCTTTTCTGAGTATGTCATTTAATGTGGTGGTTATGCGGGTTAGTCACCTCCCCGCGTTGTTGGATTATCAGAACGGAACGTCGTCGCTTTCGGGAGGTGTGGCGTTGGCCTTTTTCTCGACTGGCTTAGCCGGAATGAAGTCTGCAATCTCATTCTTCGCGGGGTAATCGCCCTGAGCGTCTTTTACCTTGAGCTTTAACCTACCCTCAACGCCTACGCAGTCATTAGCCTCAAGCGTTCCGGTCTCATACTTTTCAATCATGTTCCCAACCTCGCAAAAGTGGCGAAGCTGCGCCTCCATTTTGGGATGTAAAACACCGTCAACGAAGCGATACGCGCCGTCCTGATTATAAACGGCCACGCTGATGCGGATGTAAGCCATGCCGGGATTCTTCGATTGATCTCCACCAACGGCGGGTTCTGCTTTCTGGACTCGAAAGTCATATTCTCCTTTGGGCCAGAGTTGTGATTCACGGATTTCTTTTTCGGTCTTAGGTTTGAATTGCATTGCCATATGATTATTTGATTTTGGATTTGAGGGACTCGATGATTTTGTTTGCTTGCGTTTCGTTGAACTCTGCGATGGTTTCCGCGTTGGCCTTTTCAAGCCACTTCTCAACCGTAGCCGCATCAATCTTTAGGAGTTCAACGAGCCGATTGATTTCGCCGACCTGCTCCGGAGTTGCCAGCTTGATTTGCTTCGCTGACTTTTCGATGATGTCTTTGCCGTAACGATCTGCGAAGTCTGTAAACTCCAGTGGGAATGATTGGCCCTCAGGAAAACCAATCAGACGCGACTTCTTGACTACAGCTGCGCGAGATGCTCCGCGCTTCTGGCAATGAAGAGCTAGGTCTAGCTCATAGATGAGCTTGTCCCAACAGTCAGCAACCTTGCCAAGCTCAACCCGGTCTCCTTTAGCGTCCATTCCCCACTCAGCTTTTTCGTGTGCAATGAGAATGACGTTCATGTCCAACCGTCCCAGAGAAGATACCAATCGCCGCATATAGGCTATGGCGGGCTTTTTATCCGCTCCGAATGCGTTCTTATCCCCAAGCCTCTCCGCCTCACTGGCGACGGCGTTGTTGAACAGCTTGGAGATGGAGTCGATGACTACCGTCTTGAACTTGTGTTTCTCAGTGGACAGTGCTTTGATTTGGTCAATTACCACCTCGAAATCTAGTGAGCCTTCCTCGACTCCTAGATACTGGCCTCCGGCCTTGGATAACCTCTCCATGTAGTGTGCGCGGCTTGCGCCTCCCTCGGTGTCTATGTAATAGACGGAAGGGAATGATAGCCCGAACCATGTCTTGCCTACGCCACTGGCGGAGTAGATAACGAACTTCGGTTTAGTTGGTTCAACCGTTAGCGGGTCTTTTGCTTTTAGTTTGCTCATATGTTTTTTGTTTAGTTTCGCCCTCTTTTATAGAGCTTCGGGCTGCGCTCAAATTAGCTTCTGCTGTTCCGCCTCGGCTCGCTTGAGGTAGGAAACTGCGTTCTTGAAATAACCCTCCTTCAACTCAGTCCCCACGAAGCGGCGATTGTATTTCAGCGATTGATAGCCCTCGCTACCGATGCCCATGAATGGTGAAAAGACAACCTCGCCGGGATTGCTCCAAAGCACGACGCACCTTTCAATAACGTCGAGTTGAAGCGGGCAGATGTGTTTTTCATCCTGTGCATCACGCGCCTCGGATTTGTTCAGGACATTGGTTTGATTTATGTCCATCCAAATCGGAGACGCCCACTGTTGCCACTGAGCAACCGGAAACTCTTCTTTCGTGTGAGTGACTGGCTTCACGTCCTCTTGGTTTTCATCCTCTGCCCACTTGCGAAATACTAAGATGTATTCCGGCATACCTGCCCGGCTGAATGTTGAATCAGATCTTAGCTGCTTCCAAAGCAGGCCATGCGCTTTCGTGCGCTGCATCTCGATGACTGGGTCTTTCCAGATCACTACTTCCGAGTGATATGCCCAACCTGCTTCTTGATGTAGTCGGATGATGTCGCCTCGGAAGTCGCGTAATCCTGCCATGCCATCGCGCCCTTTGTAGTTCACTAGATTCTTGCAGTGAACGCACGAAACACGGCCGGGACGCGTGATGCGATGAAGTTCTTTTACAAGGAAGGCGTATTGTTGCATAAACTCTGCGTCGTCTTTGCAGTTGCCCATATCGCAAGCCGAGTCAGAGTAGATGTATAGGTTTGCGAACGGCGGGCTATACACAGTCAGGTCGATTGAATTGCTTGGAGCTTGCTGCGAGAAGTCCACGCAATCTGCGTTGTATGCGCTCCAGCTTGTGCCGTGCGCTTCGTTTAATACTTTCACTTTGTCTTTAGCCATATTGGGAGAGTCCCTTCGTGTGTTGGTTTGTATGTTTGTTTGATGTTGTGTGACCGCTGCCTGTCCATGCTGGCAAACTTCATTGCGCCCTTCATTTGATCATGCGCTGAAAGCTTGGCCTGAATTGTCTGCCAGATTGGCTGCTCCGAGTTTGCAATGATGCAATCAACCCTCACTGGCCTCTTTTGTCCGAAACGCCAGGTGCGCCGAATGGCTTGGTAAAACTGCTCGTAAGAATATGAGATGCTGGCAAAAATAACGTGGTTGCAGTGTTGGAAGTTAAGTCCGAATCCGCAGATCGAGGCCTTGCTTATTAGCACGCGAACTTTACCGGCTGAAAAGGCTTCAAGCTTTTCCTCTTTTGAATCCGCAGAGTCCGCGCCCTTTACTTCGACGCTGTCGGGGATTGCTTTTCGCAGCGCTTCGCTTTCGTCATTGGACTCGCACCAGATAAGGCAGTAGTCGCCAGTGCTTGCGAGCTGTCGCGCCTTTTCGACTCTTTCTTTAAGAGTTGCTCGCTTGTCAGCATGCATCGTTGTAGCGGTTAGCTGTGCCGACTTGAATAGCCAACCTTCATCAATGTCGGATTCCATAACAGAATCAACGCAATGCAAGTTCGTAGTAAGCGGAGGGAGTATGTGTCGAGAGTCGTCGCCTCCAGCGTCACTTGGTTTTCCAGCGCAAGCTGCCCAGCTTGCTACCCATTCCCAAAAGGACTGGATGGCGTGACCCTTTAGCCTGTAGCTTCCAAAGTTCATCGTGTCATTGATGAACCAGCGAGTCAGCATTTCATTTGAAGGCATTACGCCGAGGAAGTCGCTATGGTTTCCAAGTTCCATGTAGTCGTTAGGCGCAGGAGTAGCAGAGCAACAAAGCCGGAATGGTGTTTGCGAAAAGGTATCGCAAAGTTGATTCTTTGTTTTACCCATGAAGGATTTCAAGATCGAGGATTCGTCTAACACCACTCCGTTAAACTCGTCGGCGTTGAACAAGTGCAACCTCTCGTAGTTTGTGATCGTGATGCCTTCGGATGTTGAGCCGTCGCGGGAGTGGAGTATATCGACTCCAATTGCTTTCCCCTCCCTGACTGTTTGAGCGGCTACAGCGAGCGGTGCTAAGATTAACTTTTTGCCGGGGACGTGTTTCGCCCACTCGATCTGGCATCTGGTCTTTCCCAGTCCTGTGTCTAGGAACAAAGCAGCCCGCCCCTTCTTTAACGCAAACTCCGTTACCGTCTTTTGATAGTCGAAAAGGTAATCTCCGAGCGGCGGGACTTCTTTTAGTCCGTGGTCGCATTGCTTAATCGACTTGCGTTCGATTAGTTGTTGGTAGGTCATCGTGGTTGTGTTGTGTGTTGTATTTTTATCCGTCAAATCTCTCTACTCGCCCTCCGGCATAAATCATCCCTCTCCTCACTGGTAAGCGGCATCTCCACAAGGCGACGATTCTTGATGACATCATCCGCGCCCATCGGGTTGAGCCAGTTTGGAGTCGGCTTTATTAGCGCTGCCTTGGCTGCTTTAAGAGCCGACTCGCGCTCGGCAATCTCAAGACCCGCTAGCCAGTCGGCCTCTGCGCGTTCCTTGCGGGAGTAGCGAAAGCCCGCGACTCCGATGTGGGTTGGTGGGGTCATGGGTTAGCCACGCTCCTGGCATGCGCTCGCTTTTGGCTTTGCCAGTCGAGGCAAGATTGGCACGTCACCAAGTCAGCCTTTGGAGGCTCATCGCCGCAGACCTGGCATAAGCCCGCCGAGCGCAGCTCGATGCGTCTGACTTGCGTTGTGCGGCGGACTTCTACAATGTGTCCTCGTATTCCCCACGGTTTGCGCGGGACTACTGATTTCTCCAGCTCATCGCGCACCTTCCGAGCAGCACCAAGATCAGTGAACCTACCACCGTATAAGTTCTTCGGGCGTCGGGTTATCAAAACGCGGTATTTGCCTGATGTAAGGTGAATGTTGCGCTCTATTAGAACATACTTCGGCGCTGCGGTTAGTCCTGTGGTGTTCATCGGTAGAACGTATGCGCTCCAATGTTGGTCGTGACCGTCAGTGATGCCGCCCAATAAGGCAGACCGAAAGCCTTTGTATTTTCCCAATTAGTGGCGCCTCGCGTTATGTCGTTCGTAGCAGACATCGCCCATGCCTCCCGCGCCCTCTGCCACACGTAGGCTGGCTGCTTGTCGGCGATAGGATTCTTCACGCCATAAACACCCTTGAGCGTCCCGCGATTTCGGATTGAGCCTGCCACCGCGAGCATCCCGACGCGCCCTTGATTAGCAGCCTCGCCCACGATTGCGCGGATGGCTTTCGAGTCGTCGATTGCTCCGAACGATTGAATAGCGCAGAGCGTAATAATGGCAGCCAGCGCATTGAGCCTCGCGGCGTGTCCCTTGCGGACGCCATTGGCAATGCTGTCCTTGTGCGCTTTGGTGAACTTCCTGACGCCCTTGATTGGAATCTGCGTTCCTGCGTTGGAGTAGTGGCGCTTGATCAAGCCCTTAGCCTCAGCCCTGGCGACAATGCCGGGAGCTTCGGCTAGCATGGTTGTGATTTGTGTGTTGGTCATAAATGGTATGCGTAGAGGCCGTGAGCGCGGATGATGATGAAACGGGCAGTGTATCTAATGTTGACGCAGAATCGTTCAAAGGCTGGTACTGGCTTTGCTGCTTCGGGTTTAATCATTGAGAGCGCGTGCAGGTTTTCCCGCCAAACAAACCGATGCGTCTCAATCTCATTGCATCGCCAGCAAACCGGAGCGCCTTCCCAGTCGAGCTTGAACGCCTTCTGGCTGCACGCGCAGGGTTTGTTGATGCGCTTCGCTCGGCTCTTTTGCATCGCAAGCCGGAAGTAATTGTTGTCGCGCGCTGGCATGGTCGCAGTCATGACACGACCTCCACCCTGAACCCGCGCATTTTCATACTCTCGATGGTCACGGTAGAGCCGTGCGCGTAGTCGCCAGATATGACGTTGTAGAGCCACCGGCCCGGCAACGTGCCGAAGCCCTCTTGGAATCCATGCTTCTTGAGAACCACCAGTGGCCGCTCAGAGTCCAGCAGGTTAGCGAGGGAATGTTGTATTGAGATCATAAGTTTATTTTTTAGTTGAAAGCCCCCCTCCCGTTAAGACGGGAGGCGAGCAACTTTGGAAGTCAGCGAAAACCTCCACCGGAAGGGGGACTAAATTTGCAGTTGTTATTGCTCATATTGCTCTTTATTTGTCCGGGTCTTACTCCGGGTCAGCTGCTCTTCGCCTCTGACGATTCAGACATTATCCGAGCAAAAATCATTTGCAATGGGTAAAATAACTTTGCAGGAAAGCTAATAATGAAGCCTCGGACACGCTAATGTCCTACCTATTCGATTTCTTGAGTGTGGCCACACTCGGGACACAACCAGTATTCTATCATTCGCATCAACCCGCAGCCGCATAGCTCGCACAGGTTCATTTTGCAGGGCCGTAATAAGGAACTGGATATTGACGTTGCCCGGATTTTATTCTCACTTTTACGACACGAATGCGTCCCGACTCCAATTCGTTTCTAATAAAGTCTGCGGTGTGACGGCGAGAGTATCCTTTGATTTTTACAATCTCTCGCAGCGAATAAAATCCTTTTGGAGCTTTTTCAGCAATCGCTTCTCCGGTGAGCTTGTCGAGCCAGTTGGTCATACGATTTTGAAGTCGCTAGGAAGAATCCATTTTCCATCTATTTCTTCAGCCTGATTAACGACGTAAGAACCGGTGCGCTCGTTGATTATTCCGTAAGCGAACCCGTGAGAGTGAGCCAGAGATCGCAGCTGACGTATCTGATATTCCATCGACAGCTTGCAGAGACAGCCCACAGATCGAGCCACGCGGCGTTCCAATCCTGGAATCGAAAATTCGGATACGGTGTGGACGTGTCCAAATATAACTGCTCCGTAAGTGTTGGCCATGACCCGCGCTGCATAGAGGCCTGTGGAAAACCCGTGAGCGAACTTTGCCCGTCCAATTTTTAGCAATCCTTCCCGATGATGATAGGGAAGCACTTTACATTTGAGCTTGCTGGCCACGGCATGAATCTCCGCGACTCCTTGTGCTGCATAATCCGACGCCACTCCCTTATCTGCCTCTGCCAGCTCAAACAGCCTGGCATCGTGATTTCCTAGCAGGAAAAACTTCGGCTTGAATCTCTTTAACCACTGCATCCCGGCGTTGTAATCTTTGGCCAGAGACTCGCGCTTCTCATCGTCGCATGCGCCTTTTCGTAGCGGTCTAAAGTCCCACAGATCTCCGCCCATGATTCGGATGTCTGGCTTGAATGAGTCCACAAAACGAAACAGCGCCTCGTTCGCCGCCTCATCCTGCATGTCTCCGTGGACATCTGAGGCAAAAACGAACTTGGTGAATTTCGACATAAATTAGAACTCGGAAAGGTGTTTTCCATTCCAGTGTTTCGGCCTTGAGACGATGCCGCCGCGCCTGCTTCGCCTCTCACGCTTTCGCCACTGGATGCCGTCGTAGTTCTGCCGAAAGTCCTGCGAAAAGCAGTTGCGTGGTGCTGATCCTTTGCCGTTCATTTTGGAGGAGGCCCGGCATACCACCCCTCTGGCAATGTGGCTTTTCCTTTTTTTGCCCATGCTCCGTTGTCCCAGACATATACGTCCCCGCGAACATTTGACCCCAGACGCACGACATCACTCTGACTGTCCAGAACTACCACCTTTGTCACGCAACCGCTCACGCAGGCTAGAAGCCCAACGATCCCTAATAGTTTTAGGAGTGTTTGCATCTATAATTGTCCGAGGCGCGCTGGCCTTCTTTTCGAGGAATGCCAGCAGCGCCTCTAGTAATGGTTTTAGCCAGCCCCAAGTCACTTTGCTCCCGATTGTTCACTGGTCACTACGTTGTCACGCGCGAACAGCAAACCGACACAAGCGCTGATGGACGCGATTACGCTAGTCCAGTCAGGGTTGGTCGCTGGGTTGCCATCGAACAGTGCGTTACATGCTGCCGCTACGACGGTCACGATGCCGCCCACTCCGAATAATGTTGTCCGCCAAGATGCACTCATTTTGTTTTTCCTTTTGTTGTCCGATTTCGCCGCACGATACGGCGAACAAGTTGAATCACCAGTTGTGAAAGTCTCTTCACGGGTTTCCAAACATTTTAACCAGAAACGCCTTGCCACCGAGGATGACACTGCTAACCGCACCGCTGACCAGTGCCGCTTTTATAGTGATAGAGTTGCGCCAAGATTTCATTTCCTTCATGTCGTCAACAAGGCCATTGAGACCGATTGCCTTGTCACCAAGCACGGCCTGCTTGATTTCTCTCACATCGCTGGCGATCTGCTCGCGTAACCCTTGTTGCTCCTGTTCGCTCATAAGCATTATTCCCAACCCGTTGTGATGTTAGCCACGCCCCAAAACCTCATTTGTCCTGGAGGCTGATTTGTGAACCTACAAAGTTTTTGTATGTTTGTGCCGCCTGTGAAATTCGTTTCCATGCCCGTCAGCCAAAGTTCACCGATGCGGTTGGATGGCCACAATGCGGGGATGGATTCGATGCCTCCCAGCATGGCATATACGGCGTAGTGCGTGCCGTTCGTGACGTTGAATCGGTTCGTGCTGACTGACGCGCTGTTAGTCCAGCTATACCTAGCTCCACCCCATGCGACTCGGTTTGATGCTCCGAGTGGATTGTCCCATGTGAGGACGGTCTGTTTGAATGGCGCAGGCGTCACAGGCAGTGTCAGGCTGGATGTGGTTGCCATCTGAACTCCGGGAACGACTTGCGCGGAGTGAACTGCTGACGCGCAGAGGAGCAAGGCTGAGATTATGGAAAAGGCGTGGGTCATAGCCGAATCATGGAAAGATTCGTGATGAGTGTTCCACCACCCACAAACGTAATGTTACTGCTGTTGGTCTGGTTGCACATTACCGTTCCGAGAATGGTTACGGTTTGAGCATTGGTTGCAGCTAAACACTGAGCGCCAGAAGGAGCAAACAACACGCAATCTTTTAGAATCAATCCTGCCGCTTTGACAAATACTGGATTGTTAGCTGTATTGGTAGTGGTTGCCGTATCGAGGTAGAGGTTTTCAGCAAATGTTCTTCCGCCTTCGTGCCAAATACCTTTTCCATTATAAACTTTTGCGCGTCCGCCGTGAATGATGTTTGTGCCGTTTTCAGTCAAGAAACCTCGCGCAGTTCCTGTTGTTCCATTGTCTATGTATTCTTGTGCGGTAATGTCCAGTATTCCTGTTGTAGCTGAGGCCATGTAAACAAAATTGCCATTTGTAGATGCTATCTTTTGAGATGTAATCCAAGCCTCAGGTGAGCCGCCGTTCGCAAGACTAATCGCAGCAGCGCCTGTTTTTGTGGTAGATGTCTTCGAATTTTTTAAGAGATAAAACCTTTGCGTTCCAAAAATAGTTATTGCTTGCCCGCCAGCACTCTCTAATTGGTCAACGTCAAACCACATTCTGTAATTGGTAGAATTTCCAACTGTATAAATTGCAGGGTTTCCTGATGAATAAATGTAGTGGCCTGTGTGCCAGTAATTTTCTACGTAACCTTTCGTTATGCCTGCATAATTAGCATAAAATCCATAACCAAAGCCCATGATTGTGTCTACATTGACATGCATTTCTCCATGTTCCCAATAGATGCCCGCTCCAGAAGAAAAGTTGTACATAGGAGCGTCAAATTCATCTTGCCCTGCGTAAAGTGAATTAGCATTGGTAAAAAAAGGGTCGATTATTTCACCCACTTTGAAAGAAGAATAGGAACAATCTTTAACAAAAATTGCTGCAGCGAAGTTTATATTACCCGCAATGCTGTGAACAATTCTTTTGGCTTCAAACCTCAATTCTGATGCTGGATTGGTAATCATTATTGGGCTGGTTGCGTTCACATTTACAAACGGATTTGTGGCTGTAACAGCGCCTGTGTTATCTGCCACAGTAGACCTAAAATCTAACAATTTGATTCCACTCACGGTATTGGTAATTGCCCCTTGTCCACGGTCGTCGAATGGCGCAAGAGCAATTCCAGCAGATTGAGGTATCTGATTTGAATGTGTAATGGTTACCCCTTGAAAATCATAGTCCACTCCGTTCTTGAGCAGATTGGTTGCGCCTACATTTAGAGCCGTGGCCGTGATGACATCGCCAGAAGCGGATGCGGTTTTAGCAGCGGATAGGGATGAGTAGTTTGTTGCTACGCCAGATGGCTTGTTTAGCCAAACGGAAGATTTTATCGCATAACTCCCCGCCGCGAGGCCGGATTGGGTGACGTTTGCCGTTCCGTGGACTGTCACCAGTGAGCCGTTGGTGACTGTGACGATGTTCGTGCCAGCGGCGATGGATGAGCCGCCTCCACCAACCTGCCACGCCCCGCTGCCGTCCGCGTTGGTTGCTGTGAGGACATAGCCAACGCTAGCCCCTGCTGGTATCTTAAACGTGCCTTGGAAAACTGCGTTCGTGCTTGTGTCTCCTGATACGTTGTGGAATCTGGCGTCTGCTGCTGTTTTGGAATACGAGGTAAGGCCACCATCGCTGAGTGGAGCGGCAATGTAGTTCACCGCCTCGACAAATCCAGTAACTGTAGAATCAAAGCTGTTGGTGATTACTGTTTCCGTAAATGACCCATGAAGCTCGACGCGGTAAGAGCGCCCCACGATTACGTTGCTGACGATAAGCGATCCCAAGCTGCTGTTCGTATAGGTTCGGCGATCTCCCGTGACGATGTTGGTCGAATTTGTGCCGTAAGCTGCAATCGGAGTGATATAAACCTTCTTTATCGACTGCGGGCTGCTGGTGAAGTCCACAAAAGTCCAGCGAACGTCAGCCGCAAACGCGGCAATGGATAGAAACAAAAGAAGTGAGATGAGCTTTTTCATGCTTCAATGGCGACCTTCAATATGCGGACGGATGCAGTGTTTGCCTTTGCGTAGATGCTGGCGGTCTGTGGCTTCAGCAGTATGAAATCGCCGTAGGTTACTTTTTGCGGGAAGCTGGTCATTCCGGCTACTGCATCAACCTCTATATAGTTCGCCGAGTCGAGATTGACAATGAGAAGGAGTTGTGGAGCGCCCGATATTTCGTCAAAGGTCAAAAGCTCGGATGTCGTGCCGATGAGCTGGGTTGATTTTATCATGTCGTCGCCCGTCATGTCTGACGTTTTTGAAATGGAGTGCTGCACGGACGCTCCACTCTTGACGGCGTTGATTATTGCGCTGTAAGTGATTTCTCTAGCCACACTAGTGGCACGGTGTCAACTGCCAGACAGATTGATTCCGCTGGCAAGAACAATGGATTTTCCAGATGAACATCCGGGCGGCGGGTCGTTACAAACCAACCACGCCGCTCTATAAGCGTGAGCCGTGGCGCGGCTGTAGGGTGTGTAGCAATCCGTGTATCCGCCGCCACCAAATGTCGCTGGCAGTGTGGATGTGACAACCGAAGGCTCTACGAGCGGCGGGAATGGATAGGTGTTTGCGGTCGGCGTTCCGCATGGGTCGTTCGTCATTGTCCAACCGCCCCCTACGTAATCGCAAGGAACGTGAGGCTGCTGCCAATACGGATCGGCCACCGCTTGATAAAAAATTAAGCCCCAGTAAGAACCGTAACAAATGTCGCTCTCGACGTTGCCAAACGGATACGACTTTCCGTGAGGGAATGACTCCCCGTTCGGAGTGCAATACAGCACCGAAGGATAGCTGCTCTTTGGCGCGAGCGTGTCATCTGTAAATGTGTAGTCCACGTTGCCGGCATTTCTTAAATCGCTCTGCGCGGTTGCGACGACATACTTATGCTCCGAACACGGCTGTTCCAAGTCCCACGTGGCTGACGTGATTCCTACGTTGTGAACCCACCCGGTCAGCGGCGTTGTAACCGTGCCGGAAAGCGTGAATGAGGTGGAGTTGATTACGGTTACCGTGCCGCCGGTTATGCCGCCGATTCCCGCCACAGTCACCGTGTCGCCGGTGCGTAAGTAATTCGCTGCCGTTGTGATGGTGACCAGCCCTGGCGATGTCTGGACTGCCGTGGCCGATAAACGCCCACAGATGCCTCGAGCCGTAGGGAAACGAAGGTTGGCTATGCCGTCACACGGCACTGGAGACGTGATTGATTGGCTGACAAGGGTGTATGTGCTGCCGCTGCCGCCTGTCACTGTGTAGAGCGTGCTGCCCATGACCACCGTGCCGCTGAGCGCAACGGGAAGGTCTAGCACCACGGTAGTGCCGTCCCACGACGCCACGCACCCAACATTGGCCTCATCGAACAAATAACGGTCTCGACCGCATGGCCGGATTGAAGACTCGCGCGGCCATGCCTCAAGTGTTTCGCACCACTTCTGGGCGATTACAACGCTTCCGCCATCTTGCGGACCACCGCCCGAGGGTGAGAAGTAGCCCGTGATCTCAAAGTCTATCAGCCACGCGCCCGGACCAAACATCTGCACTCCTTCTTCAAGAGTCGTCCATTGTGTTGCGGCGGCATCAAGCGGATTTGACGCGCCGATGGAATCGAGGCAGCTCGCGCAATAACCGCCGGTCGTGTCGCCGTAATGGTTCTTGTGGAAGAAATTGTAATACTTGCCGTATCCGCCGCCGGGCAATGGAGCGCCTCGAATGTCGCCGGAGTATTGAGGCGCGGTTGGTGGCATCTCGCAGGTAACTAAATCAAACGTGCCCGACCCCGGACCGGCGGCGGCAGCGTCTCTAGAAACAAGCGGCATCTGCCATGTGTCGCTGTCCGTGCGCCACGGGTAGAGTTTGTGGTCGGTCAAATCCCACTGGCTGAGGAGATATTTAACATCCGAAATTACGTTTGCGTATGGATTTTCACCAGAAAGCACAACGGTCTTTTCGTAGAAATACTCTGTCCTTTCTACTTGCCCTTGCGGATTGTCCAAGCAACCGCCGCTTTGCGTAACGACTTTGTCGCCAGAGTAGGATACGCTGATCCGAGTGTTGGACAATGACGCGACCAGCGGAGTCCCGGTGTAGGTAGTGACCTGCACGTTTGGCCCAGTGTCTCCGCAAGGGCAAGCGGTCGTTGAAGACGAACCGGAAGGCATCGCCCATTTGTTAGCGGCGTTAATATCTCCAGGAGTCCCTATAACCTCATCCGCTCCGCAACCCCAGGTTAGAATACCGCAAGCTGCTGTTAGCGGAGCATTTCTATAAAGAACGGCCGTTCCCGCATTGATATATTGGCAAAAGCCCGAACCCGACCCAGAACCCCAAAGCTCTTCGTTGCAAGAAGCAGTTGAGTAAGCGCTCCCGCCAGTTTGAGAGCTAAGAAACTCAACTGTTTTTACACCCGATATATTTCCGTAGACGTCAACATTCTCTACAAGCGTAATATTTAGCTGCGAGTATGAAACAACGTCTTCCCATGTAACAGTGCCCGCGCAATGCGTGCCGGAAACTTCAACTCTTTGAGTCACCCTATACCACATTGTCTGAGTTGTGGTTCTCGTCAAATAGCGCACCTGCTGCTGGCCTGCTGAGTTGCAACATTCTTCCGCGCCAAATCCCGGAACTCCGCACCAGACGGCCTTTGCTTGAACTCCTTTCCAGCCGTATCCGCACGGATTTCCTACCGTTACCTTTGCTCCGGTTTTGGAGTAGTAATTGTTCTCAACCCTATCAACGGTTGCGCCAGCGCCAACAGAACCGCCCAAGATGCCGCTGACCTCCCAAGGCTCTGACAGAATTGAGTAATCAAATCCCATCGTCGCGCAGGCGGGTTGAGTTACCGGAGTTCCGCAGGCCGTAGGGTATCCGCAGTCTGACGATTCACGAGCGTAAGGCGCAATTGTGGATGCGCCGTCGTAGCTCAAGACTTCGGTTACGTTATCAAACTCGTCAACCTCAACCTCTTTCTCTTTGCAGGCGCAACAACAGCCGCCAATGATCATAACTCAGCCCCCCACTTGTTGATCGGGCAGGCTTCGGGAGCTAGCTTTAGCTTGGAAAGTGCCTTGGCGTCGAGCCAGCAACCGCACTTGCGGCATCGGTGAGTCTCGTTTTGGTTAGGCGGATGCGGAACGCATTCGGGACACGAAAGGCAGATTGCGCGGCGAGCGGACACGGTTTCATCCTTCGCAAACACGGGCTTCTCGTTTATGAACGAGGCAGTGACGCGACCAATGGCAGCCATCGCATTCACGCCCTGCTTAGCGAGTGACGGCATTTCCTTAGATTGCCCGCAGCATCCCATACATCAGATTCCGGTCTTTTGGCCTACTTTGATAGAGTGATTGGTTAGCCGCGCTTGATTCATGTTTGATATGCTGATGAGCTTTAGCCATGGATAGGTCACGGCAAAGTTCGTCAGTCCCCAGACCTCGGTGTTGGTGGCCGTGGCCGTCGATTTCAAAGTGAACTGAAATTGATTGGTGTATCGGCTGCCGTCCATGCTTGATTGCCACGTCGTGATGATGTCGTTGGTGGCCCAGTGCGGGTAGTCGTTTGTCGCAATCTTAAAAGCGAGCTGGATCTGAACCGCGCTCCCGGCGGCCACAGCGAACGCCGTGTTGTAGGTTGTGTAAGTATTCGTGGCGATGTAGTCGTTCGTGGCTATGCTCGAAGAATACAAAGTATATCGGTATTGCGCCGAGGCGCTGAAAGCGCAGAGTATGATGATGGATATGAGTGTTTTCATGTTAGCAAAAGGACGTGATTTGCATCCAATAATTTAAGGCCGAGTCAATGCTCGTCTCGCTGGGTAATGGCAGTCGCGGGATGTGATACCAGAACACTCCAGAGCCTTGGTCTTCCGGTGATGCGGACTGCAATGCTACCCAGACGCCCGGAAGCGCTACAAGTATTGAGCCTGAGCTTTCATAGGAAGCCGCGCCTGCTGTGACGATGGTGTCTAGTGGAAGAATGACAACGACCTCGCCTTCTGAATAGCTTATGTCTTTGTCGTATTTCTTTGGAGTCGCCCAGCGCCACCCGTTAGATGTCCCGCCATATCCGGACGGGCCTGAATCATCTACCTCATGAAATGTGCCGTGGGTGGTGTGACCAGATCTAGCGCCGGGAGAGGATACAGGCTGATGCGAGCGCGCGTTCTCAACGGATCGGTTGAACGCATCGCCGGATCGTGTTCCGCTGGTTGTCCTGGCTGGAGGGATTTCTGGCATCAGAGTAATACGGCACTGCCGTAGGCTTCGTAAAGCAGGTCGGACGCGGTCGCAACTTCGGTGTAGCTGTAAGAAATTTCCGTGCGCGATCCGTAAGAGGCTGTCACACGCGGCTTGTCTTTGTGCCATTGAACGCTTACAGGAAGGTCAAACCATCCGTTTTGAGGAATGCCTTCCCACGAAACCACCTCGGCGCTTGTCCATATTTTTCCCGCGCCAGTGTTGTTTGCTCGGATTGAATTTGAGTTTCCAGCTGTGACACGTCTCCGGAACACGTGGCTGTATTCAAGAAAGCCAGACAAGCCGCGAATGACCAGCAGAAGCATTTTGTAGGCGGCCGCCTTGTCGCCCGAGGTAAGTCCAGAGACTAACGCAATGCGATAAAGCCACTCCGCATCAAGCGCCAGTTCTTTCGTTGCATAATATGTTCCCATCCATTTTGCTTTCATGTCTGCTCCGACCTGGACGAGTGTCGGAAGTCCGCTTCTGTATTTCTGAGCAATATCACGAATGATCGTTATGCACGCATCCGCACGCGCAGACGACCTTGTGACAGCGACGTAGTCTGAGAACTTGCTTCTGAAAATGGGCGAGTTTTCCCAGCGCTGATTGATGACGTTGACCTCCAGCTCCATCGTGTCTACGTAGCCCTGATTGTTGCCGTCCTTGTCGTAAGGATACGATGCGCGGAGAGACCAGTTGCCGTCACCCTTGGCAGAGAGCTTGGTGACGGTTGCTCCGTTCCCCTGGACAATGTAAATGTAATTCCTGCATTCCGCTTCAGAACCTTCCCATACCTCTACCAAGTTGCTGCCCTTTGCCGCCTTGTCCGTTTCGATTTCGGTAGATGCTAGCCACGGCCCTTGGCCTGTCGTTAATCTGTCACTCATTTGAAATCTCCTTCGCCAAGTCTGGCGGTGTTATCGCGGATGCCGGTTAGTAGGTCAATCTGCTGCTGAGCGGTATCGTTTGCTCCCGAATACGCCAGAGACGAGCCAGTGAACAGACCGACCTGTCCCATGGCGTCCAGGTCAAAAGGCATGGATTGTCGGTCTTGTTTAAGTCGTTCTTTTGGCTCTTTGGTGTCGTGGATTGATCCGTCTTTCCACTTGTAATTTTTTGTGAGCTTGCCGCCGCCAGCGACCGCGTCAAACTTTGGTTTTGCATCGTTAAGGCTGACCGTTGGGTCTACTTCTTCTCCGATGGTCTGAGATGCTCCGCCGCCAATAGACGTTCCTTTTCTTGCACCCTTGTTCATCCCCAGCATCCGGACTACGTCCGCTGTGAACATGGTTGTTATGTCGTCAAACATGATTCCCACCTTATTAAAAAAGGATTTAGATTTTTTTCGAGCCGCGGCCATGTCTTCAATGTCTTGACCTTCAAAAAAGTTTCCGCTTTTTGCCGAATCCATCTTTGAAAATGTTTCAGACATCTCAAATCCGCCACGACCAAACAGCCCCTTACTAAGCCTGGCGCGCTTGGCGGGGTCGGTGATTCCGCCGAACTGCTTTTTGACCTGCATCAGTGTATCGTCGACGGTTTGTCCGGAGGGATTTATTCCGAGTTCCCCAAACAGCTTTTGAGCTTCTGCGTCGCCCTGGTTGAATGCGCCGGCTTTGGCGTTGAATCGGTTGAGCGCATTGAATGCCGAATCTTTATCTACTCCCGCCAGCTCCGCAGCGCGTCCGAATGTCTTGAGCATTCCAGCGCTCGCGCCCGTAATGCGAGACTGGCGAGATAGCGCCGATGCCTCAACCATCTTATTTCCAGCGGCGGCCGCCAGTCCAGCCAGCGCTCCAAGCCCGGCAGATAATGCGCCAATAGGACCAAGCATTCCCGAAAATTTACCCATCAGCTCTCCGGCAACTGGCGATATCTTGCCGATGGTCTCTGCAAGTTTGTCCATTCCACCCGTTGCTGCCCCGGCTTGAACTACGCTTCCGTATTGTTTTACCGCAGCCGACTGAGCCCCCCACGCCTGAGGCATGGAAGTGTTCATGGTTTTGAATTGTTGAGTGATCCTGTTGATGGTGTCGCTCAATCCCTGCTGGTCTGCTCCGATTTTGACGATGAGTTCCATTATTAGCTCCGTGCGTATTTCTCTGCGTCAGATTCTGTCCAGAATGTCTTCCGCCATTTTGATACGTCTGTGATGCTCTCGGCCTTGGCGATCTCTCCGAGCGTATGATAGTGATACCAAGCTGCGGGAAGATACTTCTCAATCGCTTCACGCTCTGAGAATCCGCCCGCCATCAATCTGGCCAACATCAAACACTCCCAAGGAGCGCTGAATTCAATTCCGCTGCTCGACATGTGGCGCATGACCGGCGCGCGGCGATAGCCGTCCACGAGATACTTGGAGAACTTTTCAGATTCGGTTTCGTTTGAAAAGCGCGTGCGCTGATACCAACGAGGCTTTAGCGCTTTCATCCATCGGGCAAACTCGGATTGCCATTCTCCTCTTAGAATGGCTTCCTCGGTCTGTGAATACGGACTTGAACAAACAAAAACAGCAAGCGCTAGTGCGTCTGCTGTCGCCACTACGTCGCCGTCTGAATCGCCACAAAAAGGAGATCCTATGCGGTTTAGAAGGATGTGGTGGCCGACGCTAAACGGGCGCAACATCGTTCCCAAGACATTGTGCGCCTCGGGAACTAGGTCTCGTGGTGTTGCGGTTCGGCTCATTCATCAGCTCAGGGCAGCGAAGGTTTTGGCGACGTGCTTGACGACAGTCAGATTGATGATGCCCTCGCCGTCCGGCGTGTAGCTCACGGAGGCGTCGGTGACGAGGTTTGTGCCCGCCACGCTCATGTCCGTGTCCGCAGCATCGCCCGCGATTGTGATGGCCGTGTTCTTCTTCGGCATGTCGCCCAAGATGGCAAGCGCGGCGGCTGCGTTGGCTGCAATCGGCTTGATGGCAAAGCGGAACTGAATCCTGTCATTGCGCGTGCGGACGGCTTGGATTTCTCCGGCATTGTCGACGGTAGTGCTGTCGTCTGTTACTAGCGTTTTTTCAACGCTGGTGAAGATTGTGCCGGCTCGAGACGTAGCACTGCGGCCCGTCCACGTGACGGTTGTGGCCGGTATGCCCTGGTAAGCTGCGTAAGCTGTTGTTCCTATATTTGCCATAAATTAAACAAGTTGAGTTTTTTTGAGTTCGAGATATCCGCCGGCAACGGAAGCACAACCGTGTATGCCGTCTGCCAGACCTTTGATGACCTCTGTTGCGCGGCGGTCTCCGTAGATTTCTTTTAGCTTGGCGTATGCGTCTAGCTCGGAGATGTCTTTTCCGTTAAAAGTCAGTTTTGGTTTGATATCTTCTGGCATAAAATCAAGCAATCACTGTGGCCGTAAAGTCAACAGACAACGTCCAAATCTCATCTTCATCAAACCCAGTGGCGATGCGATTGATCTGGAATGCTGTCATCATAAACTCCGTGGAATCCACCACTCCAGCCGCCACAGCTGCGGATGTGATGGCGTCGGCGACTGGCTGCGGTCTGTCATCTGCAGGAACTAACGTTTCGATTGTCTCTAGCAATGCGTCCTCAAGTGCGTCCGAGATTGTCAGGTTGTCCTCGTTATCGTCTGTGGACGGATCTGTCTTGAGCAACAATGAGCCCGTGACTTTCCAGTTCTTTGAACGCTGACGCTCAGCGGATTCTGTGTTGCAGATGAGCAGCGGCAGCGTTTTACCCGTAGTCTCTTTTGTTCGAACGACGTTGTCTGTGGTGAGTCCTGAAATGAAATTAGCCACAAAGAACGCTTTGAGTGCGTTGTCTGTTTTCCGGATGACATGAGATGCGCTAGACATTCAATTCAAAGGTAGAGTCAAACTAACGAGTTTTAATACTGAGCCGTTGCGCCGTTTTTCTTAACTCTTTCTCAAGAAAAGCCTGAGTGTCGGCCAGCTCGTCTGCGTAAGCTTTTTTAAGCGCTGGCAGTGCGTATTTCATCAAGCCTTTGTCGCCCTGCCGCTTGGTCATGGCTTTGTTGACGGCTACAGCGACGACCTTGTTGCCTGCGGTGGCAAGTGTCCCAAATCCCTTTGGACTTCCTACCGGCTTAAGTCCTGGACTGTTGTCCTGAGGAACGCTGCTTGATCCGGAGCTGTAAGACAGGAAAGGCTTTTGAGCCGTGGCAATAGCCGACTTGAGATAAGAGATGGATTTCAACCTTGCTCCAATCTTCTTTTTGACTGCTTTGGCCATCGCTTTGCGACCCGCAGACCTGCTCTTGCCCTTGAAAGGTGAGCCCGATTTGCGCTTTGATAGGATGGCAAATATCATCGGAATGGACGCTCCCGTCTTTGTCGTGGAGTTTCCCTTTTTGGCAGCTCCTTTAATTTTCCAGCCGCCTTTGAATTTCAGCTTCTTTCCTGATTTGGTGGTCTTCTCTCCGGACTGATAAAGCTTCATTTGGAGTCCGAGCTTTCTCGCCATGACGTTCTTGTCTGCCTTGGGCGTCAGCCACAGCCAACGGCGCAGCATCCACCCCATCTTTTTATTGAATGCGGTGGCAAGGTCTTTTCCATTCTCTGCAACAAGCTGACGCGTGGCCAACTCAAGAGCGCTGGTGTCGAATTTGAATAGCGGATTGCTCATGCTTTTCGGTTGGCGTCCATGCAGCCAAGACGCAGCACTGAATCTCCCGGAAGTGTAACCACGTCCGAGATCCGATAGAGCGTGTCTTTGTAAGTTATCTTATCCTTTGGCTGTGGCTGGCCACCTGCATCAAACAGTTCTGAGCGGACAAACAGATTCAGGTCTGTATCTGGGGAGAATCCGCCAGGCGTCAGGTCTTTGGTCTTTGTGGCGCTAGTGGTAGTGCAGCCATAGATGCTGCCGTTCCAGACGAACGTGGGAGAGCCCAGCGCCCGCTCTAGGCTCTTCTGGCTGCGGTTCAAGTCAGATGCTATGCTCATAGTTCTTAAAAGAAAAGCCGCCCCGCCAGTTTCCTAGCGAGGCGGCAAACAACAACAACCAATCAGCTATCAACCCAAAAGAACCGCAACATGTTCCGGCTTGATGACCTTCACGCCCCAAGCAATCGAGACGTGATAGACGTTCATCCGGAATCCGGGATAGACAGCAAACTCAAAGCTCAATCCGCTGTTAGGATCTGTGACAGTCATACGGTCTGACGCTTGGTCGCCCTCTTCCGGAATCGCAGGCAAGCGAGTTGCCAGCAAGATCGCGTTGCGGCTGTGAGCGATATTGCGGGCGCTTGTAGCGACCACAGTAATTGCGGCGTTGTCGGCGGCTGCTTGGCGCAGTCCGGGAGCGGCAATAGTGACCGTTCCAGATGTCGCAGCCAGGCCAGTTGTCACAACGTATTTGTTAGTGTCACCTGCGAATGTGATAACGTCACCCGCCACGATACCGGTCGTGTTGACCGTGCCGGTGTCGAACACCACAGCCGTCGCGCCAATCGCAAGAGCGCCGTTGACCAGCGCGCCGGTCATTGCGCCAGCGGTCGTGGATTGAACCTGTGCAGATTCATGCAGGCCAAAGCCCATAAGGTTTCCGATTTCGCCACGGCGCAACATCGCGTCCGTTCCGGCTTCGTTAACCTTGAACAATTGGCTTTGCTTGCCACGAAGATTGGCGCTAGCGGTCGTGTTCACGATAAGATGGCGATCACTCTTGGGAGCGCCATTATCGTCGAGAATCTTGTAAACCTGCGCGAGGTCGCTCATTTCCGCTGCGGTAGCGAAAGGAGTTGTCGCAGCAGTGCCGAATGCGCGGCTGGCTGCATTTTTTGCGGCGGTAGAAATGTCGGTCTCGACTTCATTGACAGCAGCGCGAATGGCCTGAGCAATCTGATACTGCTTCAGCGTCAGGAAGCCAGGGCCGTAGTTTACGCTCGCCTGCTCTTCACCAGTCCATGAGAACGGGAAGAAACGCTGTTTGGTGATCGTCAGCGCAGAGTTTGAAAGTGTTTGGTCGCTTGCACTCGGGAGCGACATCGCCGGAGTGATGTCGGCGCCTGCGGCATTGGCCGGTGAAATAGGGATGCGAAGGCTCTGGTTTGCCGCTACGCGGTCGGCCGAGCTGTCGCGAGCGCAGGCTGGAATGAATCCGACGAGTTCGCGTGAAACGACATCAAGCGCGGAATAGATGTCAGGAATTAGGTTTGTAAGTGTATTTGCCATAAACGGTCAGTGATTTGGTTTTGGTTTTAGTCAGTGATTTTGCCACCTGCGCGAACGAACTTGGCGCGCTCAGAGACAGACATTGAATTGAAGTCAGAGCGCTTAACGGCGGACTGCGTTGTGCCAGTGATGGTGGCCGGGGGCGCGGTGTGAATCGGAGGCTGGCCCTGCGCGGCGGTGATCTGCTGCGCTTGAGCGGGCGCGAGCTTCTGGGCTGCGGCGAGGTCGCTCGTCAGCTTTTCAACGCTGGCCTTAGCTGATGTGGCTTCCTCGGAGGACTTCTCCAGAGCAGAAGCTTTTTCAGCGAGGGCGGCTTTTGCGGATGCCAGCTCAGCGTTTGATTTGCCAAGTTCGGATTTGAGGGAGTTCAATTCGTCCAGGACGGCAGACTTGACGCCCGTGACGATGGTGTTGTTCTGCGAGGAGAACAGTGAAGCGAGTTCAGATTTAATTTTGTCCCACATAGAAAATTCTTCTTTCTACATGGGTTTGCGGAGTCAACTTTCAGCCATTTAGAAATGCAGCAAGAAGTTCTTCTTCTTCGATGTTTTCGGGTGAAGGCACGAACTCGCCGTCGTTCCATCCGAAAATCTGTAATTGAAGACGGCCACGATGGGTGAATGCCTGGCGCTTTTTCGGTGGCGCGTAAAAACCTCCGACCGTGTTCTCGGGTGCTACCACCGGAGCGGAGATCAAGGTGACCGTGGCCGTGCCTCCAGTGATCGCCCCGCCGGAAGATGTGAAGCTATAAACCGTTCCGCCGGCTGAGACCACTGATGCGGAGGCAGTCCCTGCCGTTTGCGTTCCACCGCTAGACGAGGCGACAAACGTGCGCTTGATTGTGGCGCTTCCGGCTGTGGTGATTCCGCCGCTGGATGCGGTGGAGAAGGCCCGCTTTACTGCCGCTGTTCCGCCAGCCTGCGCGCCGCCGTTTGACGCCGTAATGATGGTCCTGCCAATGATTGACGCGCCGGATGTCTGGATGCCGCCGGATGACGCGGTAACAATCGTTTTTGAGACACCGGCGCTGCCGCCAGTCTGGATGCCTCCGCTGGCGGTGTGTGAGAATGTCGACGGTCCAGACGACAGTTGCGCCAGCAGCAGGCTCATTTTAGTAGGCCGTCACTTCCGCCCAATCCACCGTGATGGCTGCCGTCCATGTTCCGGTCGCTGGGACGGCGATGCTGCGGATGACAAACCCCTCGCTGGTGGCCAAGACAAGAGGATGCTCACCATCGGCGACCTCGGCTTGCCACAGGATTGTGTCGGGAACAATGATTGACCCGTTGAGAGAGGAGGTGATAGGACCGGCGGCAACAAGTGTTGAAAGCGCTACGGTTTCCAGCGTCTTTGTGCCTGCCGTCAATGCTGCCGTGGACGATATGCCGATGTCCGACGCAGCAATGAGCGATGATCCCATCGACGTGCGACGCTTGAGCAACGCCGCCGGAGTAACGCGTGTGCCGCCTGAGCCTGCCGCGCTCCAGCCAGTAGCTTTTACCAAATCAATTTGAATCGGCACGCCTGCGGCAAAGAACGTCGTGCTGACGGCGGCAGAGATTTTAATTTTGCGGACGACGCATAAGCGTGTGGCGTCACTCCATCGAAATTGAAAGATTTCCGAGTTTGCGGCCAGCGCTGCCGGGATGACGCCGGAGATAAGGCCCACAGAGTATGCGCCCAGCGCACCGTGATCTACTGGTCGACTCACCACGCGAGCCGCACGGAATGTTGATCCATCTACCTCTTGGATGACGCCGCCGTTACCTTGAATTTGTATGCTCATAAATTAGTTCCACACCCACGCAATCGTCCATGTGCCGTAAATTCTGGTGCTATCGCCTCCATCATCGCGGCCTTGCGCGTCCATCTTGCCCGGCCCAGCGTCTTGGCCCGCTCCAGTAAAACGGGCGGCGCGTGGAGGCGTAACTGGTTCGCTTAAGGGGTTTGTATTGATGGCGTAGATCGTGAACCCGACTCCTGCAGATATGTTCCCGGCGACCACGCGAATTGTTTCAATGACGTGCTCATCAGCGCTGTGGTCGGCGGTCGCTTCTGGACGAATCCACGCTTCGACATATGACCCCGTTAAGATGCCGGTCTGACCTGTCACGGCGACACTGGCATCGCTCGCGCCAGGGAACGCGCCAAAATCTAACGTTGCTGTGCCGGTTGCGCCCATTAGTCGAGAGTTATTTGGACGGTGACTTTGATTTGGTCGCCATTGGCGGCAATGGTGAAAGGCGCAGATGTGAACCGTTCCGCAAAGGCGATGCGGCCAGAGGTGGCTCGTGTCAGGTAGTAACCGTAAACGCTGCCAAGCGCGCCGGTAAATGTGAACGTCTGCTCGGCATAGCTGGCGGAGGACGGAGCGCCTTCTGAGACGGTCCAGCTTGCGCCGGTCAGTGTGATGGCGGAGTAGCCGCTGCCACTGGCCTCGGTATAAGTAGCGGAGGTGTCCGCTTCTGCCGGAGTGATGTTGTTAGTGAACAATCGCAGCACCAGATTTTCTGGCGTGGATTTGTTGACGATAAACGACAACATGTCCCCTTCTCCGTTGTTTGGAACTAGTAATGCCATGGCTTAGCTTTCCTCCTCGATTCCAATCATGCGCCCGTCTGTTCCGCGCTTGATGACGACTTTCTTTTTCTGTTCCGTAGCCGGCGCAATCGAGTTGGTGATGTTAATGTGGATGGGTTGTTCGGATTTTGTCAGAGGCTCTTCACAATCTTCTTCGCACTCGTCATCGCAATCGTCTTCCATTTCAGCCTCTTCAAATTCAAGGTCTGCCTCGATATCGGCGATGATGCCGTCCACAAAACCAGATGCTTCAGCGTCTGTTCCTACAAAACACGATCCGTTCAAGTTGCTGCCGTCAATGATCCGGTATTCGTCCACATGGCTGCGGAACATGTCCGCGTATTTGGTGACCATGCGCTGAATGTCGTCTCGCTGCTCTTGGCTGAGCGCTGTGCCGGGGATGCCTGCGCCCTTCACGTCTCCGTCTTTGATGACATCAATCCGAATGCCTGCCATATCTGCGGCCTTGGATGAATCTTCTATGGCCACAAATGCGCCGACGCTGCCCACGATGGCCGACGGGGTGATGAGGATGCGACGAGCGCCTGCGGCAAGCGCATAAGCAGCGGAACATATCTGGCCATCGCTTACGGCTTCCACGTCGAAGAACTGAGCGGCCTCGGCGATGGCCTGAGCGCATTCGATGTTCCCGACGCATTGACCTCCCGGTGAATCAATCACAAGCCTGATCTTGGTGACGCCTGGCGTGGCCATGGCTTCCTTCAAATCTTCCTTGATGTCTTCGTAGCTGACGCAACCGCACGCCTTTTCAATCAACGATGCGTGACGGACCAGTGTTCCGATGATTGGAATGGTCGCCGTGTCGAACTCAATCTTCATCTCGGGAAGCGCGTTTCCAAAAAAATCCATGCCGTCTGACTTCACTTCCGGAAGTGCCGCGCCGGAGAGGTGTGGCTTGATGAGCCTGTGGATGTCCATCCACGCATCGTGCGTGATGCTCCATGGCTGGTAATAAACGGCCTGAATGAGTCGTTGAAATTTCATGATTGAGGTGCGGTAGAAGATTGCGGTATTTGCGGCATCTGCGCGCTGACGCTCGGAGGTCGCAAAACAACCAAAGCCTCTTGAATGGTGATACCATGCTTTGCCGCGAGTCGCCCGGCGCGCTCTAGGTCGCTGTCGGCTTCCCGCTCGCGCTGTGCGTCCACGTCTTCGAGATACAGACCGCGCCGAGCGCAGGTGAGCTTTCGAGTGGTGATGCCCTGACTGATCTCTTGCAGGTCAACATCAGAATCGTATTTCTTGTCAGCCGTGATTTCACCCGGGCCTTGGTAGTCCCACTTATACCACTCATCAGACGGTGGCAGGATTCCGAGCTTGATGAAGCGGCTAATGGCGTAACCATCGACACGCTGACAGGCTTTGCGAACCATCTTGCGGCGCTTGTCCAAAACGGCGTTGATCTTTTCGACTATGACGCGCATGGGCGCACCCCCCACTGCCTGCGGATCGAGCGAGAAAAACACATCCCATTCTGTTCCCTTGAACGCATCGCGGAGCTTGTTGGCCATGAAGCTTTGAGTTCCGCCGCCGGGCCGGTCATAATGGAATGCCTCAAGTTTGCTGCCCGTGCCCGCTTTAAGGTAATTGATTGTGCCGCCGTCTAGCTTTTGTATGTCGAGCGCGGTCTTGTTGTTGGTATCGGAATCGAACGTGGCCGCTTGCTGAATGATGGCCTTGGCAGTGTCGGCTTCGCCGGTCTCGTTCGTCTCTACGATAGTGCGAGTGCTGAACGCTTTCTGTGCAAGCATCTCGAACCTTGACCATTCGTGCATATCCTGCCAATCGAACACGCTGGATGCGAGCAACGAGAACCCGCGCACCTGGCCCGTTATCATTGGGCAGAATGACGGGAACATATTGCGCGCTGATATGTCCTGATAAGCAGAGCTAGCGATTGAGTCTTCATAGACTCGATACGCCAAAGGTCGGCTGTAATTGTCCACAACGACTCCATCAATCACTTGCGCTTCAAAATTGATTTCTGTTGCGGCGGGATATGGCCGATTGTCATCTACCAAGATGCCGTCAATTAGCATTTGGTTTCCACTGAACTGAATTGAACAGCTCGTGCTGCCATTGATGCGCGATCCTACGCGGTGCGACGGAATGATTTGAATAAGCGGATAGCCGTCTGGAGTCTCAGTCAGCAATGTGAAATCCTCTCCATCAACCAGTGAGTTGATGACCTTTCCTTGCAAGAAAGAATCGTAATCGTAAGGCCACCCAGCTACGTCCATGACCTTGTGCCACTCATTGAGCGCGGATTCGGCCTGTTCTCCCCATGCTTTGTCTTTTCCCGAAAATTGAGGTATGAATGAAGATACGGCTAGATTTGCTTGTTCAAGAATAGAACCTTGAAGTGATGGATACTTCCAAAACATTTGACGACCAAGCGTAGTGAGCGTTCTGCGTCCCCAGGTGCTGACGCTTCGGTGGATGTCGTAATCCAGCATCGGCGATGCCTTTCGGTCGATCGTCTGCGTGGCGGCCTCAATGAGGTTGTTGGAGTTGTTATAACCCGTCGAAGCGCGTCGATCAATAATGCGATAAGGTTGCGAAGCCATAGGTCAGGCAAAAGAAATCCGCGTGCTTGTCGCAGCGGTGATGTCCGCAATCGGGTATTTTTCAGGGTCTTGAAGATTCAGAGCGCGCAGGATCATGCGGATGCGCTCTTCGGCAGACTTGGCAATGGCGGCTTCGGTGCGGGCATCTCCAGCCTGTGAAAGCGTGGAGGATTTTCCCGCCGCTAGGTCGTCTTGCGCTTCTCGCAATGACGCCTCAAGGTCTTTTACAGACCACCCAATGAAGTAATTGATTGCCATCTAACCGATGGCGGGAAGTCAAACGAGTCTGGTCTTAATCTGAGCAATGACCGCCTCGAACTTCTCAACCTCCCTGCGGACTGATTCTTTTGTTGATTCTGTCCATTGTCCCGAGGCTTCAAATTGTCTGAAGAGCTTGTCCTTGGCCGCCGCAAACGTCATAAAAATGGCTGTGTCCGGAGTGGAGTCATGCCGTGTCTGAATGGCTGTGCGATGTGGCTGATCAATCAATCCAAGCGCGAGCATGGTCTGAGATTCGACATGATTCGCCTCGTCAATGGTGCGCGCTGGTTCTGGCAGCGCAATGGCGATGTGAATGCATTTCTGAACCGCCAGATAGTTGAATCCGTCCGGTAGCTGCTTCTTGATGGTCTCGAAAAAAGAAAGACTCATCTGCTCGTGCTGGCATAGCGTTTGAAGTCCAATCCCTATTTCGCGCCCCAGGTTGACCAGCTCAATCTTTGAGTCGCACACGGCCCTGCCAAGTTCTGAGAGTTTTTTCCAGTCGCGGTTCAGCTTGTCCAGTGAGGCTGTTTTTGATTGTAGTTCAATCTGTGTCATAGTTTTTTGGGGAGTTGTTGTTTGCGTTTTTCCGACATGTTTTTGCAGCTAACCAGCTTTCGTTGTCCTATGGCCGGAGGCAGGTTGAGAAAGCCGACACTTTGAAATTTCTTCACCATCTTGCTGACGTTGGCTTTCGTCATCGGGCTTCCATCGGATTTTTTATATCGCAGCGCAAGTTCTTCCTGAGTCTCGACTCCTGCGGTCTCGTGCCAACCCATCGCCAGCAGCCAGCAATCAAAAGCGAACTCGTGACAGCCGCGATAGTCTTTGATTATTCGAGCTGAGTCTTTGAAGAAATCAAGCGCACGCGAAGCAGCTTCTCGATAATGATTGGGCTCAGCTTCAAGCTCGGCTGTTAGTGGATTGCCTCTGTCAGGCTCGTCGTGTTCGATGATGTCTGCTTCGGTATTCATTCGTTCTTGGTGTTGGTTTGTTTTTGTTCACTGCGACTTAATCTTTCGGCGCATGGATCTGGAACGAGGTCTGCCAGTATTGCGCCCAACACTTGGTGATTTGCCAAATCTCGAGCGTGATCGTTGCGGCCTTCTTTCCAATACACTCGGGTTTCGTTGGTCTTTTTATCAAACTCTGTGCGCTTGACGCGGCTGCTCATCTGCGCGTTGTATTCTTTCTCGGTGTCTTCATCGCCGGTGATGGGCTCTTCCCAAAGCAGCGCGTCTATGAGTTCTTGAACTTTTTGGTTCATTTGCGATTTGCTAAATCGTATTACTGGACAGCGCCGGCGGCTGAGGCTTTGTCCTGATTCTGGGTCGCCATACGCCACGGGCGCATAGCTGCGGCGCACCATATTCCCGCCTACCAGCCTATGAGTGAAGTAATATTCTTTCGCTCCCATGAGAGCCACCCAGCCGTAGCGGATGCAGGCTGAGTAGACTCCGTTGTCGCCCTTGGGAAGATAGCGTGAGTCAATGAATGTCCGATTCGGCAGCACCTTAAACTTCTGACGAATCTCTTCGAGCGCTGCAAACCCGTAGGCTTTCCCAAATCCTAAACGACGACTCCGGTCCGTAGACCAGGCGCGCACAGTCCACCAAAACAAGTCTTCCTCCTGACGATCCACGGTGAGGAAGCGCGCCTTCTCATCTGACCAATCGCTCTCGATGTCGTAACTGCTTCGCGCAATGTGAAACGCGCCTTTGAGCAGCGACTCTTCGTCGCGAAACATGGCGCGCCGCTTCTGGTAAAATTGAATCTTTGGCCTTAGGTCTCCGCGCTTCTCGGCGTTGCTGGCCTCCAGCCACAGCTCGACCAGCTCCACCCATGGGAAGTCGATTACGGTCTCCCAGTGGAACGACTTGCGTTTGTCGTTGGACTCTCCTTTGGGAATGTATTGTCCGGTGCGATTCCATTCGTTCTTTGTTCGGCTTCCATCGAGTATCGGGTGCGCGCAGTGTTCGCACTCAAAGCGAATGGTCGGGATGCACTTGGCAATGTTCCAGTCGCCGCTGGGTGTTTGGTGTTTGTCCCATGTCATACCCCAGAAGCTGCCGTCTAAGCGCTGACCGCTGAACACGGGCTCAAAGTATTTTGCGCAGGCCGGGCATTGAACCGTCCACTCATGAATCTGCGCTCGGTGATAGTGGCGATACCATTCCGAGTTCTCCATCGGCTCGGCAAATCCGTCGCGCGGGCCAGCTTGACTGATTGCTAAAACCTTCGATGTTTGCGTTTTTAAGTAGTCACCCACGCGCCCAATGGCCTCTCCCATTTTGCCCTGATCCCACATCCAACATTCTTCAAGTCGTAAATAGCGAATGGATTTTGTCTGAAGGTTGGAGATGGCCGGGCCGGAGTTATACCATCCGTGACCGTGGCTGAACATGATCTCATTGTCTCGAATTTTGTGGCGCTCCGCGGGAAACAAATCTCGAACGGGTTGACAGTTTCTGAAGTTTACCACAGATCGGGATTCCGCAAAAAATTTTGCCTCTTGGTCTGTCTGGAAAATTTCCATGTATGGCCCAGGGTCGGCGGAGATTCCATACAGGCATATGCCATCGCCAATGAGTGAGCCGCCGCCGCGCACCGGCTTAAGGATGTTTACCTCTCTGACGCGGTCGTCTTGCCATGCGTCAAACACGGCTATGAAGTGACGCGACCCGCTCACATCAAACGGGCCGGTTTTGGTTATTGGTGGCGACAGAACCCAGTTTTTCGACAGCCAGTCGTGGATGCTAGTCCGCTCTGGCGGAGTGAACATGTGGGATATTTGTTCGCCAATTTTCATGTCTCGAATTTTGAAAAGATTTTTTGAAACTCAGCCAGCACGTCGTCTTCCAGCCGCTTCCCGTAGATGCGGGCCTGGGGAACGTCCAATCCAGCAACGGCGAGCGGGTATTCGTTTTCAAGCTTCTGACGCAGGATCTGTTTGATGGGCTCGGCTACCTTGCGGAAGTCGGCTACGACTAGCAATTTTGAAACCACCAAACCATCGGCAATGTCGTTCTCTCTCTTCTTTTTTCTGTGTTCTTCGTCCGCGATGGCTTTCTTCATTTGGGCAAGCGTCTCCTTCTGTTCGCGGTAGTATTTAATCAGGCCCTGCACAGTGGCCTTAAGGTCGTATCTTCCACTGACCGGCTCTGGGAAATGACCATCCTTGGCAAGCTGGCGGAAGCGGCGATCTGTTATGTCTAGGCCGGTGAACTCAATTAACTCTTTGATTGTCGCCCCGCCCTTATGAAACTGAACTGATTTTTTAGATGAACTCATAGATATCCTTACGAATGTTTGGTAACC
>Ga0209190_1000352_pt1 | contig 33751 bp, 39 predicted proteins | sample M_140205_XF_Meta_FD_187315 | JGI IMG/M metagenome (GOLD analysis project Ga0209190, IMG submission 187315) | Freshwater microbial communities from Lake Montjoie, Canada to study carbon cycling - M_140205_XF_MetaG (SPAdes) (version 2) | ecosystem: Environmental > Aquatic > Freshwater > Lake...
TCATTGCTACGATAATATACTAAACCAATCAGAGGACCACGATTATTAAATAATAATTCTACTGTATCGCCTAATTGTATAAATAATAATTCGTCAAATGTGTTATTTAATTCTGTCGGAGTTGCATTATCTAATGTTTGTTCTTGTTCATCTTGTTCTTTTTGTTCATCTAATTCATCCAATTCTTCCACTTCTTCCACTTCTTCTGGTTGAACTTCTGGTTGAACTTCTTCTAGTTCGCTTGAACTCATGTTCCCTATATTTATATAGATATTGTATGTATTAAAAACATACAGTATATATTTTTTAATATAAAGACATATTACATATCATCTTTATAGGGTTTAATATGATATTTGTAACAGTATATAAAGATCTTATCGACAAATTCCCTACATGGAATGAATTAGAAACATATTTAACGTCAGTTCATGGTGGTTTACTTCATATTTCTGATAAAAATGACAAATTGTGTATTATTCGTTCTAAAAATGGTACTAATATGAACTTACCCCATGTTAAATGGTTTCGTTCTACTGTCTGGGATATGGAGCTAAATCGTCCAGTTTCTGTTGCACCACCAAAATCCTCCAAGCATTTTCCGCATGAAACTGTTCAACAAGCGGTAGACGCAGGTATCTTCTGTCAAGAATTTTACGATGGATTTATGATTAATTGTTTTAAACGAGGTGATAATGAATTGTTTATTACTTCACGTTCAAAGCTTCATGCAACCGGAAATTTTTATTCATCAAAGAGTTTCGGTTGCTTATTTAAAGAATCATATAAAGGTGCTGAACTGGATGCACCATTGCAACACGAATTATCAGTATCATATAGTTTTGTAGTTCAGCATCAAGAACATCGTGTTGTTACACCTATTAATGAAAATCGTGCACTTTTGCTACAAAAAGCTACTTTTTTTAATGATGCAACATTCTTTTTGGAAGATCGAATTGAAACATTTCAAGGTCACGTGAATATTCCTACTATTGATATAGATACTACTATGACTGTTAGTGAATGGCGAAATCTGTATTTTGCAGATAAATCATGGGAATTTCAAGGCGTAGTTCTTAAAGATTTAAATGGTAATCGCTGGAAATTTCGCCATGAACCATATATGGTAGTAAAGGAATTGCGTGGAAATAGTTCATCTGATATTGAACGATTTTCACAGCTTTACTTAAAAAATCTTATTAAACCCTATTTAGAATATTATCCATTGGAATCTTTTACGTTCATTTGTAACAATATATTTATGAATATGTTGCATCAACTTGTTTATAATCATTATGTTCAGGTATTCATTAAAAAGACAGTTAAAATGAATGAGGTCGAACAGATTTATCGACGCAATCTATATCATCTTCATACGTATTATGTACACTATTTGCGTCCACAGAAACGAAAAATTACATATAATGTCGTTGCCTACTATTTTTCTAAGATGCCGTGGCAAAGTATTGCATTTTTATTACGTCATATGCAGGATTCATATTTTGATGAGATAAAGGATGTGGTGAGTCAGTAATTATATCAATTTTAACCACTGTTGAGTTGAAGTATCATATTCATCATAAAATAAGTATAAAACATTTGCAAATACATTATCTTCTTGAGGAGTATGTTTAATAGCATAATATACATATTCAATTAGTTTCTTTTCTCGCTGTTCTTGTTTTATTGTACGTTGTCCTTTTATTGGTTCATAATAATCTGGATTATACCGAATAAATCGTACAGGTATTCCTCTTACTTCTACTAAATTAATCATACGAGTCTGTTCACATTCGCATGTATACGATTGATGTTGATGTTCATCTACTTCTATATATACGAAATGACTTCCACAATCAATTTGGAAGTCAGGTCGTTCTCTTCCACAAGAAGTTCCTTCGAGAATTTTATCATGAATAAATTTAATTCCATTTGCTTCCAAAACATCTTTAATACGATTTTCTTTAGCATGGTGTCTAATCTTCTGTATTGTTGGATCACATGTTGTACATTTACCATTTGTGAGAATATCTTCAAGACCGCATTCAGTGCATGGATTAACACCTAGATTTTCTGCATTGGCTGGTGCATGATCTTCACAGAATCGTGTACCGTTTGATTCATGCGTTCCTAGTTGTTTACACACGGGTGTTTTACATAGTCTAGTTGGTGAAGTAATCATTCCTTTTTCTCTGTGGGATGCGCAATGGGTTGGTACTTTTCCTAAAAAACCATAATATCTACGAATATTGCATCCATTTATTTGACAATATTTATTTTTTACATCTATCATATTAGGTTCTTTATGTATAGCACAAAAACGTGCGTTTGTTTCTCCTGGAATATTAAATATAGATCTTATTGTACATTTATCTATTTCACATATTTTATTATATATATCTATCATATTAGGTTCTTTGTGCTCTTTACAAAATCGTGCATTTAATTCTTCTGGAATATTATAAGTGGGTCTTTTTTTACATTCTATTATTTCACATGTATTATGCTTAACATCAATCATATGTAGTTCTTTGTGTTCAACACAAAATCGTGCTTTCGTTTCTTCTGGAATATTATAAGTGGGTCTTATTAAACATCCAGCTATTTCACATCTTTTACTTACAACATTAATCATATCTGAAGTTTTATGATCAATACAAAAGCATCCTTCTGTTTTTCCAGAAATATTATAAGTAGGTATTTTGTTACATCCATCTATTTTACATATTTTACTTACAACATTAATCATATCTAACTCTTTATGATTTTTACAGAAACGAGCTTTAGTTTCTCCAGAAATATTATATGTAGGTCTTACTTTACAATTATATATTTCACATGTTTTATTTAGAACATCAATCATATTTAGTTCCTTATGTTCTTTACAAAACTGTCCTTTGGTTTCTGTAGGAAAATTAAATGATGCTCTTTTACCACAATGACATTTTGACATTGTTCTACATCTTCTTATCTTTTTATTTTTAAATTATCAATTTTTACAGATTATTAAAGAACTTAAAACTTTATAGTATTTCTACTACAGAATGCCTTACGCGATCGGAATTGACTTAGGAACTACCACATCCTGTGTAGCCGTATGGAAAAACAACCAAGTTGAAATTATTTCTAACGAACATGGCTTAAGAACGACTCCATCCTATGTAGCATTTAATAGCACTGAACGACTTATCGGAGATGCAGCCAAAAATCAAATGGCTTCTAATTCTAAAAATACAGTTTTTGATGTAAAACGTCTTATTGGTCGTAAATTTAATGATCCAGTTGTAAAAACAGTAGCAGATCATGCTCCTTATTCTGTATCATCTGATGAGAATGGAAATATTAGAATTTGCGTAGAATATAAAGATGAACAGAAGAAATACTTGCCTGAAGAAATATCATCTATGGTTTTACTTAAAATGAAACAGACTGCGGAAGCCTACCTTGGCGAGGAAGTAAAAGATGCTGTTATCACAGTGCCAGCCTATTTTGAAAACGGAGCAAAACAGGCAACAAAAGATGCTGGAACGATTGCTGGATTAAATGTGCTCAGAATTGTATCAGAACCAACTGCTGCTGCATTGGCGTATGGACTTGACAAAGTATCATCAGGTGAACAGAATATTATTGTTTTTGATTGCGGAGGTAAACATACTGCTTCCTAAGGTATTAGCCCTTATACTGCACTATAATAATGTAGTAGAATCTGGTGAATTGACGGGAAACCCCTAAAGTCTCTTCTACTAACTTATCCTGGTAACAGAGATAAGGGCACAGAGTAATTATCTGTGGGATAGTAAAAAAGAAGAGAATACTACAATGGGCAATCCGCAGCCAAATATCCTAGAAATAGGATAGAGGTTCAGAGACTAGATATAGTATCCTAAATAGATATTCTATATGGAGAAATATCCACGAGTGCCAGAATCAGATTTAATCTGATAAGATATAGTCCGAACTTACAGGAAACTGTAAGAAGTATAGATAAAGAGCTATACGATAACAAGCGTTGGGTACGCACGATGTATCTCTCATTAGTATTGATAATGGATTATTTGAAGTGAAAGCTGTAGGGGGTTGTAGTTTCCTTGGTGGAGAGGACTTTGATATGGCACTAACTGACTGGTGCGTGCAAGAATTTGAAAAGAAAAACAAAGGACAAGCTGTTAAGGAAAATGATCGTGCTATGCGTCGTCTTCGCACGGCATGTGAGCGTGCCAAACGCACTCTATCTAGTGCTACTACCGCTACAATTGAAGTAGATGCATTTATAAATGGTCTTGATCTAAATCTGACTATTACTCGTGCTAAATTTGAAGCACTATGCGATAGTATTTTTCGTCGCACCATCACGCCGCTCGAACAAGTCTTGACTGACGCCAAAATGTCGAAAGCGGATATTCACGAAGTAGTTATGGTAGGTGGTTCTACTCGTATCCCTAAGATTCGTGAACTAGTTAGTGCCTTCTTCAATGGTAAGAAACTCAATGATTCCGTCCATCCCGATGAAGCAGTAGCATATGGTGCAGCCATTCAAGCTCATATTCTCACTGGTGGTAAGGATTCCACGGATCGCACCTCAGATTTGATTCTGTTGGATGTAGCCCCTTTATCCCTTGGTCTAGAAACAGCTGGTGGCGTCATGACTGCGCTTATTAAACGTAATACAACGATCCCTTGCAAGAAATCACAGACGTTTTCTACGTATGCTGATAATCAGCCTGGCGTGCTTATTCAGGTATATGAGGGTGAGCGTCAGTTTACGAAGGATTGTAATCAGCTCGGTACATTCAAGCTTGATAATATTCCTGCTATGCCACGTGGTGTTCCTCAGATTGAAGTATCATTTGATATTGATGCAAATGGTATTTTGAATGTAAGTGCTCTAGAGAAATCCACGAATAAAATCAACAAGATTACTATTACAAATGATAAGAGTCGCTTGTCTAAGGAGGATATTGAACGGCTTGTTCAGGAGGCTGAGAAGAATGCGGCGGATGATAAGGCGCGTATGGAGAAAGTGGATGCACGTAATCAGTTAGAAACGTATCTTTATAATACTCGTAATACTGTTCGCGAGGATAAAGTCAAAGAACAGCTGGGTGAAGATACTGTCAAAGAAGTAGAGGATTGGGTACAGGAAGGTATTTCTTGGCTGGATTCTCATCAGGAAGAGGATAAGGCTACTTATGATGAGAAGTTTAAGGGCTATGAGGATAAGATTAAACCTGTTATGATGAAACTCTATCAGAACTCAGGTGTTCCTGGCGAGGGAGTGCAAATGGGACCTGGTGTACAAACCGCAGGTTCAAAGAATGACCAAAAGAAAGGCCCTGATGTAGATGAACTCGATTAACTTAAATCTATTTTAATATAATATATTAACACGATTCTTAATAGAATGTCAGCAGAATATGATACACTTTATATTTTATTACAAAATGCAATACAAAAGAATAAATCGGTTTCAGATACACTATCTAATATTATTATTGATATCCCAAATGATACAGAATCAGTAAAAAGAGGACGAGGGCGACCTGCTGGTAGTAAGAATAAAGAAAAAGTAGAATGTCAGGCCTGTTTGAAGAAATTTCAAACAGATAAGATTGATGAACATTATAATACATCTATCGCCTGTAAGAAGTTTAATACACTTCCAGAAAAACCACCAGGTTTAGACATTCCTATTCATCAATTAATTATTAATGCGATGGATCAAGCAACGTGTGTTGGATCACGCTGTGCATTTTGTGAAATAGAAATAACAGATATGAAAAAACACATGACAGAATCATATGTATGCAATCGTATGGCATATGTAGCATTTAAGACATTAATTTAAATAAATAGTGTAATTATTATTAGATATGATATATTTAATAATAACAACATGTATTAATAATCGTTTTGGCATACAGAATTATGATATAAGAAAAAAGGAATATATGCATGCTATTTCAACATCTATTTCACATTTTCCTGTTGAAATTATTCCTATTATTGTTGAAAACAGTAGTGCATCGCCAACATATTTAGATAATTTTAAACATAATGGAGAAAATATTCCTGTTTTATACACAGGAAATAATGATCGTAATATTAAAAATAAAGGTGCAATTGAACTTCTTGATTTAAAAGATGTAATTCAACATTTTACTATCAAAGATGACGATATGATTATTAAATTAACAGGACGTTACATTCTAAAATCACCATTATTCTTAAATGAAGTAATTAAACATCCTGAAGTATCTGCATTTGTTAAATTTTTTAATGTAGATAATAACAAATTTAATCAAACTGATTCTGTACTAGGATTATATGCAGTACGTGCATCATTGTTACGTTATTGGAGTCATCTTACTATGAATTATTATCCTTCTGCAGAAGTTGCATTTGCAAATCATGTTCGTTTACATGCACAAAACATTCGCGAAATGCAATTTCTAGATTTAGAATGTGTCTTTGCAGATGATTATAGGCATCTACACGTCTAAATTAGTATATTAACAACATATGATAAAATAAGGATATGGCTTGGGAACAAGTACAACCAGCAATCTATGAAAAATGGAAAAAATATTGGTTCGATACACATCCAGCTAATATAGCAGAATATTCGTGGAATTATCTGTTTACTGGTGGAAAACAGATACGTCCACGATTATTTTGTGAATTATGGCAATATTTATCTCCGGATTTAAAAATTAATGGCGAATTAGCATTTGCAATAGAATGTATTCATGTTGCAAGTTTAATTCTAGATGATATTCCATGGATGGATAATGCGTTAGAACGTAGGGGAAAACCAACACTACATGTTGTATTCTCGCAACGAAAAGCATGTATGTTATTCCATGATGTGATGTATATGGTTTACCTTATATGGACTACAAATAAACCAGAACATATTGATAATTATGAATGGGAGAAATATATACTTGAAAAATTAATGTATCTTACACTGGGGCAATGGTATGATCTTGAAAAAAACGGAACACTTATTGAGCTTTCATCTTTAAAAACAGGGATTTTATTTGAACTCGTGACAGAAACTGTAGCAATTTGTACTAAGTTGGACCGTGATTTTTGGAAGAGTTGGGGGAATTATCTCGGTATTTTATTTCAATGGATGGATGACTGGCATGATCGTGAAGAAGATACGCTACAATTTAATCGAAATGCATTTAATGAAGATTATGATAATACTCTAAAGATGTATATTGAGATATGGAAAAAAGTACAAATGGGAATTGGTACAGGATGGTTTAACTCGCCATTTGGTATTTTTATGAAAACATATTTTACAGATGAAATGAAAGGCATAGAAGCACAACCAATGCCTGCATTTATTGACTTAATACTTCCATATCCAGTCAATATTGTATTACCTACAATTGTTGTTCCAGTATTTGCTGTGCAATATAATATTCATATTGGAACACAGTATGTTAAAAAAGCACTATCAATGCTACAGATAATCATAAAAAATATAGATAAATATACAAATAAGGCGAAAATATATGCAAACAAATATAAGAAACGCTATGAAAAAATAAATAAAATGCTATGGCATACAGATGAGAATATATGGGAACATAATCCAGGAGTTATTCGATTGATAACAGATATATATCAAGAAATGTGAAAAGATATGCGTGAGATTAGGACTATTTAATTTATGCTAGTTTATTTACGGTTACAGGGACTGGCACTACAGTAGGAGCAGCAGTAGCAGTAGGAGCAAAACTAGATGCAGCAGCACGAAGTTTAGGAGCAACAGGACGAGGAACACCACCTGTTTCTTTTAACCATGATTCACGCATCTGACGAAACATAAATGCGCATCCTCGTGCAGCTGCTGCAAGTGCTTTTCGTGCAGTTTCTTCTTTACCATCTTCTACACCAATTCTCAGAATAATTTCATCACGTAAAGGATGCGGTACAGAATAACCAGCATATGTAATTTTTGGTACACTTGCGCCTTCAATATGATTATCGACCAGCCAAGTTTGCAACAGATTTCCTAGAGTATGGTCTTGTCCACGAATAAGGAAATCAAAACCAATGATGCGTGAATTTGCAGGTGAGATCGTAATATATTTATCTTGTACGACTGTATCAATATTTACATATCGATTACATAAATTTTCACCTACATCACAAGCGCGACTTACAATATATTTAATAGGAAGAGTTCCAATAGTTTCGATTGTAAAATCATAACTGTATGGTTGTTGTTTTTCATTCATCAAATAACATCGTTTGATTTGCATAGTATTAAATTCACGCCATACAATATTATATTTTTCAGATGTTTTATCAATATTATCAATCTTCTTGGCAACTGATAACCAGGTGGTAAACATTTGTTCAATTCGCTCTTCATTTGAATCAAGAGAATATTCATATGAACATTGAGAAACAGGTGAAAATCGCGCATGTTCACGTCCTGTTCCAATTGATGCTTTTGCAATGATATGTAATTTTTGAGGAGGGGTGCTAGGTTGAAGTATCGCAATTAGAGATGTTTGCTGTGTAAGTGCATTTGGAATAAATAGTTCATCAGATGAAATTTCTCTTTCATACTCATTTTCATGCTTTTTTTCTTCGACATCTTGATTTTCTTCATTTACAACTTCAAATTGTGAAGCATTTTTCACTTCATGTATTTTAAAATCACTTGCAGTTACATAAGTTGTTTTGTCTTCCTTACCTGTTACATTTAGTGTAAATACATATTTATCTTTATCCCAAATTAATGGCTCTTTTACATAAATTGGAAGTAACCCGATACGGTCTGCTAACATTTCATTTGTCATAGGAGTGTCATTTTGAAGTACACGTACATCTGTAGTAGTACCGGTAGTAGTCATATCAGAACGAAATGCAATAGTTTCAACACCTGTAAGCATAAGACGACGAAGAGTATTTGCATAACTCACATTAATCGGTGAAAGAGTAAATTCCATTCGGTTTTCATTTTCTTTATTAATTATAAAATTCATAGGATTTACTGCAACAGGTACTGGAGCAGGTACTAGAGCAGCAGCAGCGGCGGCTTTGACAACAGGTCGTTTCAGTGCTTTAGCAGATGCTTTTACAGGTAATTGAGCCGCCATATTATCTATTCTATCTTCCGATGTATTATTTAAATCAATTTTTATTTGCGTTTTATTTTATTATGATTTGTTCCTAATTTAGAAAAGGATGAGTAGACCCGCTCCCATTCATATTTGCTTTTACTCAAATCGTTGTGAATGGTCTAAAGCATTTATTGAAGAGATTTCAAAAACGAATTATCATAAAGATTTCCGATTTATATGTGTAGACCCATCGCCGCAACGACCGTCACTTCCTAATTGGCTAAAACAAATACCGACATTAGTTATTTCAGGAGAACCAGAACCACGTACAAACAATGATGTAATGAATTGGTTATACGAACGTAAAATGCAGGATGGTGCTAAGACGGCTGGAGCTGGAGCTGCAACGGCATTAGAACCTGAACCATATTTGGATAGTGAAATGGGCGGTGGATACGGCGATACATATTCCTTTATAAGCGCAGATACATCCGCACAAGGAGATGGAGGACTTTCTATGAAACATAATTTCACATATTTAAATGGCCAAGATGGTATCAGTACAAGGGAAGCATCTACTTTTCAAACAACAAATTCAAATCAGAAACGTAGTAAGAAAGAGGAATTATTTGATCAGCAATACGAACAAATGATGCAAAATCGTGAGAATTTTGCAGCTAAACCCAGAATATAATAATTTAATTATATAATATAATAATTTAAAGATTATATATACATATTATCTTAATAAGAAATGTCGTTTCTAAATGCATTTACTACACAACTCATTAATTTTTTTGAGGAGTTGTGTAATGTTTTCCCTGAAGAAAAAGATATTAAAATGGGACTAGAAGGTCTTCGCGGTGTTAAGAAAATTAATCCACGTTTGTTACTAGATCTCTTTGTGGATCACGTTTATAAAGATTGTTCTGCAGCCATTTATCAAAAAGATGTAGATGGCTTTATGGCGGTTGCACACATTAAAATTAAAACACAATTTAATGAAATGTTGTGCGCACTTTCACTTTTTGATAAGCATTGGCATACACTAAGTGCTAAAAATCAAGATATGATGTGGCAATATCTACAAGTTCTGTGTAAATTAGCAGAAAAAGCAACTGAACGTTAATACTTTAATTTAAAGACCTCTTAGTTAAAGACCTCTTAGTAACCCATATGAAGTATGGCAGAAGAACTATCCCTCTTTCAACAGAAGTACAACGAATTTGTAAACGACTTGCTAGGTGCTCTACCTGAGTACCAACCCCATATTGCATATGCTAAAATGTTGGATGCAAATGCACGCTTGCAGAATTTTAAATCTGTAAAAATGGAGGAATCTGCTGAGAAAAATCCTGGTACGATTCTACCAGGTGTTACAATTGCAGATGATGTATGGGTTAGTTTATCTGAACAAACGCGAAAGGCAATCTGGGAACATTTACGTATTCTTTCAATGTGTCATTTTATGGAAGCAGGATTTAATGGAGATGAAAAACCGTCATGGATGGATGATGCTATGAATGATATGAAAAGTAAGTTGAATAGCGATGAATTCCAAAACTTGGTGAAAAAATTTATGGAATTCTTTAAGAATCGTGAGGATGCGGATGCAGATGGAGATGAAGATGAAAAAACACCTAAAATGCCTAATTTTCAGTCATTTTTTGAAAAAGGAATGCCTAAATTGCCTGAGCGTTTTATGAATGGTCATCTTGTTCGTTTAGCTCAAGAAATCGTTAAAGATATTAAGCCTGAAGATTTGGGTTTAGATGCTGAAATGATTTCTGAATGTGAGAAAGATTCGTCCCGGGCTTTTAGTGTTTTATATACAACATTAAAGAATAAACCAGAAATAATTCAGAAAATTATTGCTAAAATTGGAAAGAGAATTGAACAGAAAGTAAAATCAGGTTCTATTCGTGTAGATGAGATTAAACAAGAAGTAGAAGATCTTGTTAAAGAATTTGCAGACAATCCTGAATTTGTTGAAATGATGGATGGTATTAAAAGTGCATTTGGTTTTGATAAAATGGGAGCAACTAAAAAACCAGGTAAAGATGAAAGTGCACGCTTGTCTATGGTACGTGACAGATTACGTAAGAAGTTAGATAAGAAGAATCAGGGCAATAAAAAATAAAGACAAAAAAGAGAATCATGTATGGACAAGATTGTGAACCGCCATTTTGGTTAGATCCGTCCATTTTATTTCGTCATTTTAGTTTACAATATAAACCAACTTGTGAACATTCTGTATGGAATTTTGTATCACGAATAATGATATTATCTGTAGCAGTTGGTATTATTGCAAGCTTATTAGGCGGTCTATCATTTTTATTTGTTGCAGTATTATTTGGAGCGATTACTGCATCTGTTATTGTATTTACTACAACTTTACCTGTTAATATGCGTAAAGAGCAACCAAAACAGCAACAGCAACAGCAACAGCAACCGCAACAATTACAACAACAACAAAAACAACAACTAGACGAATATCATACTCTTCCCTTTACTGCTGTAGTGGATCCATCAAGATCCAAACAGAACTATAATTCTACTGTCAAATCTGTTACTGAACATTTTGTAAATGGTGGTTCCACATCATCGTCAGTACAGCCATTCAATGCAGAAAATGCTCTTGGAATTGTTGAAGTAGATGCATCCCCTTACGCAGGCCCTGCTTTACCCGATTATACTCCTCCTACTTCTAAAAATCTGTTTATGAATGTACTTCTGGATGAAATGAAATATAATCCTGATCGTCCTGAAGCAGCACCCGTTGGAAATCCTACTGTAAAACAAACACTTGATGACTTCTTCCGTGTTCATTGGTTTTCAGACCCAACTGATGTCTTTGGAAAGAATCAGAATCAACGTCAATATGTAACACAACCTTCTACTACTGTTCCTAATGATCAAGGATCATTTGCAAATTGGTTATATAAAATCCCTGGAAAGACCTGCAAAGAGGGTGGACGTGAATCCTGTTTATCAGGAACGGATGGTGGATTAATGCCTTGGCTTGCACATGGTTCATAAGCATCATAAATTATAAAAAAATATTAATATTTATATTATTAATATTTTTTTGGGTTTCTTTATTTTTATTTTTGCTTTTGCTTTTATATTTTGATTTAATCTAAAAGTTGAATGACAATCCCGCCCATACGAGCTTCGCCAGCACTGCATTTTTTATCACGTACATAACAAATTCCATCATCTCGTTTTACAATAGTATCTCCAATTGTATGATAACTTACAAAACCACCTGCAAAATCAATATTTCCATATGTGACTTTATTTCCATCTTTATCAAAGCATTCATCATAGTGTTTGTTGCAAAGAGCCTTTGGATATCGCTCTGATTTAGGCATTAATTGACCGCAAAGAAGGCAGTTTGTTTTTTGCACGGATGACATTCTGGAGTATTGTGGTACTTACTGTTTATATTCAAAATATTTTCAATTTTTATTTTGTATATTTCTGCATATATAATTCCTTCTTTCTACAGCTAAATCGTTTTAGTGTTTTTCCACGGCGTTGAAGTACTGATTTGACACAAATGGCAATAGCTGCGCTTTCTTTAGATCTAGAATTTATCTTAAGTTTAACCGTATCTCTAACTTTTTTGATACAATGACATAATTTTCTAAGTATCCTAGATTTTGATAAATATTTTTGCATCTTTTATTGTATTATTTTATAATATTTTATAGCACATATCTTCAGATATAAATGGAGATTAATAGACTAACTCATTCACGCGATGATTTGTGCGGTATCCAATCATTTTATTCACAATCCGTTGGACCTGGACGGTATATGACAACAAATCTAGTACCAAAAGCCACCGGCGTTCAACCTGTTGCTGTAGATCAATTATTGATTTATCCTCGTGAGGGTTTTGGATTTAACAATGCTTCAATTGATGCCGACTCCGCATTGCGTAATCAAATTGGATTTAAAAATAATCGTTGCCAAACCCGTCCTCAAGCCCGCCCCTTCTTATCCGTTCCCTACATGGCAGGTGGCAATCCCTCTCGTGATGTAGAGAGTCTTTTATTACATTCTGAACAGATTCGTATGGGTAAGGAATGTGGAACTGTTACGGAGCAGTTCTTTCCTCAACAATACACTCCTCTCATTCCGATTCTTAAACAAAATGTACAGAATCCAAAGAATCTTATCCCCGAAGTGGCTGCGGCTGGATGGGTAAATGGTGGTATTCCTTCACGTTCATATTTGAGAGATGTAAATTGTTAAATTATTTCTAATAAGTAGAATGGCAGATAAAGAACAAAAGGAACGTCGTAAAAAAGAACTTGCACAGGAAAGAGCTGATCTGGAGGCTAAAAAGAGAGATGTACATCAAGTAGCAAATGCTGAAGGTATTCCTCACGACATGTTTTATATTACCAAATCAAAGTCTGTTGGAAACATAGTAGATGCAGGTCGTAAAAAACATGTTGCAGCAACAAAGAAGGCTGCCAGGAATGCTGAAAAAGCAGCTAAAGGCGCTCCTCCTTCAAAAATGATTAAAGACGAATTAGTAAGATTAGGATATTCAAATAAAAACATTGGACGTCTTACAAAGAATACAACTGTATCCGCTGTAGTACGAAAAATAGAAGAGCGTCGTGGAAAAGAAATTGCTAAAGCAGCTAAAAATGCAGGTGAACTTGCTCTAAAACAAAAATTAAGACAGGAATTAGGAAATCAATATTCTTCAGCTGAATTTAAAAAACCAAGAAAAGGACAATCCGAAAATAATCTGTTAAGAGCATTTCAAAAGCGTATAGGTACTAAACGCGCAAAAGAAGTTAAAGCAGCAGAAGAAAAAGCTGTAAAATCAATGCTTAAATTAGAAGGGTTTACCTCTGCTAATATTAAATATAAAAAGGGCAATACACATTCCGCTCATAAAGTTGCTGCCTTAAAACGTAAAACAGCAAGAGAGGCTAGAGCAGCTAAAGAAGGATACATTACACGTCTTAAACAGGCTGCATTAGATGCAGATCTTCCCTTATCAGCATTAAAAGTACGTGGAAAACTTACTGCTTCTGCAGAAGGTAAATTACTAGCAAATGCAAGAAAACGCGTGGCTGCTAAAACACAAAAAAATGCAAGAGAGGAATCTAAAAGAGCTCTTCTCGCTAAAGCAGCAAATGAAGGCATTAGTGCCAGACATATTAAATTTGTTGGAACAAAACCTCATAATGTTTTATTGCAGGAAGCTAGAAAACGTGGCAATGCTGCTCAAGCAAAAGAACATCATGGAAGTAGAAAGCAACAGATTATGGCTGCATTAGCACCTCTTCAAATGAATAAAGAACACATTAAGAAAGTTGTATGCGTGAAATCATTTTAAAAGTATAATTACAGATAAATATTCTTTAGCTCCTGAATGTAGTTTTTAATATTCTGAATATTTTCATCTAGTGAGCTGTCAGGTTCAGTAGATAATTTAAGTACAGGAACGCTCGTATTTCCCAACCATTTTTCATGTTGTGTATGCAAATCATTCAAATATTCAACAGAAATACCATTTTCTTCAGGACGCCCACAAACTCCAATGCGCTCTTTCGAGGTTTTGACAGATGTAGACAAATAAATTACACCATGAACTGCGTAAGACTGACTGATAACATCAAACATATTATTATATAATTCCCATTCAATTGTACTTAAACGTCCAGTACGATGCAACATTTCTGCAAAGATATGTTTATCCGTTAAAGTAGAACGCTCTGTCAAAATAATCTGTGGAGTAGAATGGATACTGTTAACATGTTTTAGCATTTTTTGCATATTTTTTTGACGAGACAAGAGTGCACATGTTTGAAAAGTATATCCCCAACGCTTTTTGTCCTCATAAAAGAGTTCTAAAATATTCTTCTCATTTTCGTCAATAAGATACGTCCATTGATCCACAGGTTCATCCACGATATAAATTTCGGGAATCTGTTCACGAATCTCTTTCAACAGGGTCGACTTACCAGCACCAATGTTTCCATCCAGCGAAATGATAATATGCGACATGATGTAAATGTAGGTTTAACTTATCTGTATTAAAAATATATTTCAATTTTATATTTTTAATATACATTCTTGTTATTTTCTCTTTTTAATCGCTTTCTTTCGCTCATTTAAACTAGTTTCCCACCGCACACCTAATTCAATCAATCGAGGAGTTTCTTCGCCTTCATTAATTAGCACTGCAAGTTCAATAAGAGACTCATATAAACTTGCTAGATATCGTATATCTTTTGCACCAGATTCCATATACATTGAGAAATACGATTTCATATACATATCAGATTCTTTCAAGATATTTTTGTATCGCTCCATATTCATAGCCATCTTCTAATTATAGAATAACTAGAAGTATTATGTCAATTTTTATTTAGCATCTAATTAGAAATGGCTATATACTTAAGCAATCTTAATGATGCATACGGGTCATTGTTGGAATCTCATTGGGAAAAGAAGGAACTTCCTCAGCATTATGATTATTTACCTTCACAATTTGTAAATCCTACTCCTCAACGGCATATTTTAGGTCTCGTCGGCGGCAATGATGCAACAATTATTAAGGGTAATATGGTGGATTTAGAATCAGACCTACGCAGAATTAATATTCCAAATACATTTGCTCCGTGGAGACAATATCAGCCACCTCAAAAAGGTGATAAAGAGATTGTTCGTGATAATCTAAAAACGCAATTAAAAATTAATATACAAAAAGATCACTTACCAGTTTATCAAATGAAAGCATATCCCGCTGTTCAGGCACCTCTTCCAATGGTAAATGAAGTTTGTATGAAACCCGAGAAATACTAAATACCATACAAAATAAATATTATAGAAGAAGAATGGATTCATGTTATACAACTCAACAAGCTTTAACACGTCCTCGTAATGACCCTTTTCATCAAGTGGATGATATGCGAATTACCTCATATGCATCACGATATTATTTAAATCGTCCTGCTACAAACTGTCCGACAACATTTCCTGTAAATGTTACTACACGTATTCAAGCAAGTGGTGCATCATGGCCACAAGGTAAATGGAAAACAGATGTTGAATCAGATCTGAAAGGTATTTCACGTCTTGGAACTAAGATTAGATGTGATGCTGTACAGTATAATCCTGATAATAATCAAATTAATCAGACTGGTTTGGAACACGCACAAGATGAAAATATTCCACTTACATTTGCTCGTTTAGTAGATCCTCCTTGTACACTTCGTGCAACAGGATGGAATCGTTGGGATCATTTATTTCATAATCCCCAAGAATCATTTGAAACGCCATTTGATCATTTCATTCCTTCCCGCAATCTCGATAAAGAAAAATATAATACACATCGCGCAAAGACATGTATGCAATCACGTGACCAACCTGAAATTGGTGAATTAGGTCATGAAAAGCATATGCGCTAAAACATTTCTTCTTCTGGTGTAAGTAGCCACAATTTATGCGCTTTCATTTTTGCCATTTTCTGATGCCCTTTAACCCAATTAAAATGAACAAGGACGGTTGTTAAATTAGATGAGTTATAGAAAAAGTCTCCATTTGGATATAATGCAAGTGGAAGTCCTTTCATAGTACATTCAGGTTTTACATATTTATTAAAATATGTCTGGTCATTATTATCTAGAGCACATTTTTTATATTTCTCTTTACCTGCATCTGATACACAATCATATAAATCAATCATTTTTGCATTAGACCGAATGAACATGTATCCTGTACACATATTGGTTGTATTATTATCATCTGTACTATCATTTTGTATCCAAACATCCTCTGTAGATTGATTCCATTCTAAAATATCTTTTACTGGATTTTGTTGAAAGACAATATCTCCATCAATGAGAACTAGATTGTGTCCTAATGATAAAATTTGATAAATCATCTCCAGTTTATAATAACATATTTTATCATATCCTTTTGAATTCCATGGAAAGAATTTAGCAAGTGAATCGTGAATACAGATAGTATGATATCCCATATTTTGTAATATAATATGGGATTTCTCATCAATTGTTACAATAAGTACTTTTCTATCTAGACCATATGGCCTAAGACTTTTGAGCATATTTAGCGTATATAATAAATATCCATAATTTGTTAATGTAGTTAGCACTGTACCATCTAATAAATGAGGCTGTATATCTGTAGCTGATATTATAATTGTCATATATAATATTATATTATTCTGGTTTATATTCTATAGTTTCTTCCGTTTCTTCAGTTAAAAGCCATAAGTTATGTTTCTTCATTTTTTCAATCTTTTCGTGACCTACTGTCCAATTAAAATGAACCATAACTGCAGTTGTAACAAATCGTTCAGAAAATGTATAAAATATATTTCCATTAGGATAATATTCTAATGGAAGTACAACCGTTTTACAATATGGTTTAATAAATATGTTAAAATATGTTTGGTCATTATTATGAGCTGTGCATTCTTTATAGCGTGCTTTTGCAGTATCATTTAAACAATCATATAGATAAATTGTATTCTCTGTAGACCTAATATATACATATCCTGCACATACATTATTAGTATTGCTATTTGAAAGTCCATCGTTCTGTATCCAAACATCATTTTCTGTATTTGCCTGCCAAGATAGAAGGTCTGGAAGTGGTGATTTTAAAAACACAATATCGCCATCTATATATAATAGATTTTTTGATAATAACAGAATCTGATATATAATTACTAATTTAAAATAACATATATGGTCATAACCTTTTGTATTCCACGGAATAAAATGTTCGAAATTATTTGCATTCATACTATAAACATGATAGCCATCTGATGATAGTTCTTGTGCTGATTTATCATCCATGCAAATAATAAATATCTTTTTATCAAGATCAAATGGTTTTAAACTTTTTAACATATTACGAGTATATGAAATATATCCATAATTTGTAAGAGTAATCATTACACTTTTATCTTCAAGTAAACATGGACGAATATCATCCAATGTAATATTAAGGCTCATTGTATGTATATATTATTTTATCTTTAGACCTTTTGACTAAATATTTGGATATTTATAGATAAAATAAGGAAGCAATTATTCCAAAAAATTAAAGGTGGAAATCTGTAGTATGGAAGCAGTAGCTCTGTCTGGCCTTCTTGGATTAGGATATCTTATATCAAGAGTAAGTCAGAGTAAAACACCTAAAAATCCAGAAATAAATGCAGAAATTCCTATGAGCAGAGATCCCCCTCGTGATCATTCATATCCATTATTTAAAACAAATGAAGGATTTATTCCTGCTGCACGAGGCCCTAACAGTGATCCACTAACTGTAGCACCAAAAGGCGCATCAGCGGTTGGATTTGGCCCTGATTTAGATATGATGTATCAAAATCCAAATGGTCAAACGTATCCATCAGAGCCAAGCAATGGTCCTTACGGTACTGCTTTTGGATATGCTTCAAATAAACCACCATATGCACCTATGTCTGGTAATCCCGGTATGAGACCAAAACAAACACCTATTGATTCTAATGTACCAATGGTAGAATATCGGTCGGATAATACAGAATCAGCATCTACATACATCAATAGCGATTATGTAATTAGTCCTCTTTCAGGTCAACGCATTCCTTCAGGTGAATATAAGCATAACAATATGCAACCGTTTTATGGTGGTCGTATTAAACAAAATATGTCAGCCCATGCAAATACAGGTACACTCGATGCATACAATGGAACAGGTAGTACACAGATTAAAAAGCGTGAAGTCGAAAATATGTTTGAAACATCTCGTGCACCATTTGGCAATCCTTTTGGAATGGAAGACAATACCGACTTTATTCAATCACGTATTAATGCACCCATTGCACGGCGCGGTGAACTTCCATTTGAACCCACCAAAGTTGGTGCAGGTTTAGGTGAAAAATTCGGATTTGCTGGTAAAGGTGGATTTCAACAACTTGAAATTAATGAAATTATGCGTCCTAAAGATACGAATGACCTTCGTGTGCTCTCTAATCCTAAGGAAACATATAATCAGCCTATGGTTCCTGGAGGACATTTTATTGGCTCCGCTGCAAAAGATGCAGGTGAGGTTCGTAAATATAAACCCGATACCTTCTTTCTTAATGAATCAGGTGAGCGCAATTTTGTTACAACAGGTGATGTTATTAAGGAAACTGTTCGTAGTACACAAGTCTTACCGCATACTACACGCCCTGAAACATCCGTGGAATATGGAGGTATTGCCGCTTCACAGGACTTCAGTGAAGGTTATGTAACTGGTTCATATCGTATGCCTATGTCACAACAATATGGTGGCGCAGGTTTTCGTAATGCAGATATGACTACTTATTTTACAAAAGATATGGGTGGACAAGAAGCAGATTATGGCAAATCCTCAATTGAAATTCGCCCTAATGAACGTAATGAAACGTCTGAACGTGTCATGGCATTAAATGCAGCACCTGCCGATAATCAGCTTGTTACTACTCATTATACAGATGATGCACGCCCTACACGTCGTGGAGAGACTATTGGTAATATTCGTATGACAGGCACACCTATTAGTTATCCCGACCGTGCCCCTGCTATTACTGTATGGGATCCATCTGATATTGCACGTACAACGGTTAAGGAATCCACTATTTATTTGGACCGTCCTGGTATTGCAGGTGGTGACGGCGCATCTGCTACAAATCGCTTGAAAGTATATGACCCTGATAATATTGCACGTTCTACACAGAAGGCGCAGTTATCAGCAGGTCTTGCATGGACAGGTCCTGGTGGTAATGGTGCATGGAGTGATGCCATGGATACTACATTTGCATCTAATATGCGTACGAATCCTAATAAGGAAGTCATTGCTCGTGGACGCAAACCTATTGCAGGTTCAGGTGGTTCTGCCACATTTAATGGTAATCCTGGAATTCAGAAATCTAATAAATTAGATGCTGATATTATGAATGATCGTCCACTTGCCATTAATCGCTCCTTAGACATTACTCCTGGTGTAGGTGACATTGGGCGCGTAGAATATCGTGTTCCATTGAAATTGGATGTAAGTCGCGAACGTAATACGTACCAATCCGTGGAAGCTGTAGATAATAATCCATTAATGCAGAGTTTGCGTAAGAATGCTGAATTAGATGAAGCAGCTATTAGAGAATACCGACAATTCTTATCTGCACAAGGCTGATACATACAATGTTAAAAATGAATATGATAATTAAATTCTATTACTACAGTAATGATCAAGCGACATACGTTTGACAATGGATTCCAAGTGGTTTATCAGAAATCTGAACAAGCTATTCCATTAACATGTGTACATATATTTTGTAGTGTTGGTTCTGCTTTTGAAATACCGCCAATAAGAGGAGCATCGCATCTTGTAGAGCATATGTGCTTTAAAGGAACACGTGAACATACTAAAGCACGTAATTTATTAATGGAGTATAATAAAATTGGTGCATATTTTAATGCATATACTGAAAAACGATATACTACATATACATTGACATGCGATGATAATCATATAGAACATTGTACTAATCTTTTATCAGAAATGTTGATGAATTCTTCTTTTTCTAAAAAGGAATTCTATAAAGAACAGCATGTTGTAGTTGAAGAAAATATTCGTACACAAGATAATAATAGTTATATGTTAGAGAAAGCATTAGATAAATTGTATTTTAAAGGAAGCTCTTATGAGAATCCGATTGATATTATTGATTATCATCCAACCGCTACTTATTTAAAATATGAAGATGTTTATCAGTGGTATAAATGGTTTTATCGGCCTTCTAATATGGTATGTAGTGTAGTATCTAATATTTCATTTGCGAAAATTGTTGCATTTCTTAAAAAAAGTTATTTTATGAATACAGTATTATCTCACCCTGCACAGATACATCTTTATCCAACGCTATCTATCGAGCCAATTAATAATCATTTTATTTATCATAAAAAGAATGGAATCGCCGCTACTATTTTGCATGTAGGATTTCGAACATGCAGTTCTTATTCGAAAGATAGATATATTCTTAAAATTTTAAAACATATTCTTAATGGATTTAGTGGCAGATTATTTACAATATTTCGTACAAAACGTGGTCTAACATATCGTTCTTCTGCTAAGAATACATATCATGAGCATAGTGGTTATTTTAATTTTCATATAGAAACAGACCCAGAAAAATTAATGGTAGATGGTAAAGATATAGGTATTATCCCAATTCTTATAGAATTAATTAAAGATCTTGTAAAGAATGGAGTAACTGTCAAAGAAGTAGAAGTAGCAAAGGGTAATTTTAAAGGCAATATGTTAATAGATTTACAGTCAATGGATACTCTTGCAGAATATAATGGTATTTCTACAATTTTAAAAGACAATGAAGTATCTTTTAATAAAGTATATGATTCTTATATTAAATCAATTACTTCTCTGCAAATAAACAAAATTATTAATAAATATTTCACACACAATAATCTTGTTGTAGGGATTATTTATGATCATGAAATTGAAAAAAAGAAAATTGAACTAATGTTTAATACACAGATATAATCAATGACACAATTTATCAAAGGCGGTGTTGAAAAGTTTGTTCATAAATCCAATGACAAGCACATAGTTGGTAAACAAATTACACTTACTGAGCTAAAAGCAATACCCGCGGGTTATGGTGCACGAATTGGTATAATTCCCTGGTGTGAAGTAGATGCCAAAATATATCATATATTATGTGATATATTTTGGCAAAATGGTAAATGTAATGGTAATGTAATTGGTGATTTAGGTGGTGGAGTTAAAAAAAACGAACGACCATATGATACAATGTATAATGAATTAAAGGAGGAAGTTCCTGGATGGGTTGATATTTTAAAATCGCAAATAGAATATGGACCCATTGCAATTTGTACTATTGAATATCTACACGTACCTTACAATGCATTGCGATATGCAATAACTGTATTTGTAAATATTACACCATATATTAAAGTACTAAATGATTTATTTAGACCTACACGAGAGATTAAGCAATTGAATGCACACGAGAATATTGTTCATACTCTGCTCTATACTAAAAATATTAATTATGGTTTAATCTATTATCGTGACTATTTAACGTATAGTGTAAAATAAGAATATAAACCTATATACATGATTATTACTTAATGGATAAAATTCCCATTATTATAACTGGACCACCAGGCTCTGGTAAAAGTTACTGGATACAGCAATATGCAAAAACAATGGAAAAACAACTTTTTATTTGTCCATGTCGTAAAGATCGTACTTTACGTGATGGACGACAAAAATTGCACATTTGGGCACGACGTACAGAACCTGCTATTTTATGGTTAGAAGGCGCAGATGATTTAACACCAGAAGCACAGGCATTTTTACGTCGTATTTTAGAAACACATGCATCCGATGTATTATTTATTCTAGAATGTCGTGATGCGTGTCGTCTTCAAGAACCTATTCGTTCACGATGTAAAATTAAACGTATTAATCAACCTACATTAAATCAATTAGAACAATACATATCTACATTTAATGACGTTAATGTTTCTGAAATTATGCAATATTTAGCATACAATGATTTATCATATCGTCGTGCAAAACAATGTATAACTCTTCAATTACAATATCCTGAAATATGGCGTTCAACTTTAGAACAATCATGTAAAGAACATTTGGAATTAGAGCAACTATCAGTAGATAGTGTTATAACTTATATTAAAAATGGATATCATCCAGAGATTTTAATAAAATCATTGCTGTCAAATGAAGATATTCTAAAGGACTACGGCAAATGTATTGAATGTTCTGGTTCATCGTGGGCATTTTTATCAAGCGCGTTATATAAGGTCTCGGCAACAACCGTGAAACAAGAAGAATGAATATGGATTCTATTGTTTCAGTGTATTCGGATACACGTACAGAATATACAAAACAATTATGTATATTTTTAATTCCTGCATATTTTCAATTTTTTGTTGATTTATTGGCTAAAGCTAAACAGGGTTCTGAATCTAAAAAAGTATTATGGCAATTTCAAACATATTTGAATGAGATTCACGATTGGAATATGGAGAAAGTTCATAATGAGATTAATACTATCCATGGAAATACTGGTTGTGATTACTTAGAGGATCTATTGACTGCAGTATTTATTGCACATACTAAAGTATTAACTGCAATTCGTTTATCTGCAAATAACAAAAAAGTTGAAATTACGATTCCAAAAGTAGAGCATTTTTTATTTAAAGTACTCTGTGAAATTTCAAAATTACTGTGGAGTTCTACATATCTGTTTCGCGAAGATATTTCAGGAGTTGACCGTCAGCAGAATTATAAAGCAATTGAAGGAATTATAAGTGAGGGTATTTTACAGGCTGTGCGCAGTTTAGTACCTGTTAAATCCATTTTAAAGAATCTAGTTAATAATGATGCAAAAGATACTAAAGATGCCAAAGAGGCAGATGATGATAGCGATGATGATGTAAGTATTAATAAACTTGACAGTGCAGATTCAAAATCAACTTTATCTGATCCTGTGGAAAAACTTGTGGAAAAACCTGTCGAAAAACTTGTGGAAGAACCAAAAGAGCCTTTAGAAGAACCTTTAGCAGAGCCTTTAGAACAATTAGAAGAACATATAACAGAGTCTGAACCAAATGGGTTATTATCAACTGTTAAATCTGCATTTAATACAATTGCATCTTCATTGCCACTAGTTGAATTAAATGAATCTCCTCAGATAATTAATCTTGATGAGAAACCATCTGTGTCATTTGCAAAGTACAATACATTATTTAGTAGCGAAGATCCTGAAGAATCTAAAATGATTGATGCAGATTCATCAAATTCATCTCCGGATCTAGAAATATTAGATACAGCGGGAGTATCATTATCAGTAGATGATTGTGATCAACTAGATGATATTGAATCATCTCCGTTGGATGATTATGAAGAACTATAATAAAACGCGGTCATATACTATAATATTTTCTCACTTGTTTTGATTAAATGATACCAGTCTGGTTTCCATGGATATTTGTTGGAGGTAGTATATTTATTGTATTGAGTTTTCTTGGTTCAAAATATAAAGAAAAAGAATACAGAAATATTCAATATCTGCAAGACTTTATTAGTGGTTCCATATTTGTTGCATTTGTTGGTGTATTGATACCTGATATTTTTCCTAAATTTGAATTGCCATCTTTTACTGGATTATCTGAATCAAGCGATTTTGAATTGCAAATTGGCCCGCCACGATTAATTGGAAGATAATATTAGACCTAGATAGAAAAATGTCTACGACAATATATGACAGTTCATTATTAACTATGCGTCGCAAATATAAAGCAGAATCTGGAGCATACATTAATAATGTAGCAAATAACAACAACCCTAATGTTAAATACACTAAGCCGCTCGGTATTGTGGATCAATCCATTGTTAATGAAATTAAAAATGGACAGATGGTATATTACAGAAAAGGAAATGGTATCGTATTAGCTGATAATGGATGCCCTTGTGCTTTATTACCCAATGCTACGGGTAATACGAATTAATTACAATTCAGGTAATACAAATTACAATTCGGGTAATACGAATCTAAATACCCAATGAATAAATCTTATCATTAACTTTTTCTTGTGAATTCCACAAGAATAATTTAAAAATGGATTTATCTAATTGCTCACGTGGAACAGCATTATGAACATCATGTGCAATTCTAACATATAGATCAAAACCTTCATATTTTTCGTTACCATCACGGTCTTCATAAATAGTTTCGCCTGCATCATTCACTGTCCAGCTCCATAATAAATTATATAGTTCAGATTTGGTTTCATATACTTTCCATGAACCTTCTTTACTCATAATAGTTTTTCCTTTTTTCTTTGGCGGTACTTCGTCAAATAAACCATCGATTAAACTAATTGATAGACGGCAAAGGTCAAATGACATATTTGGTTTACATTTAGGTTTTTTAGGGTCATAAAATGATCCATAATTATATTGATCACTTGCATCTTGATCGGGCCAATGATCGTCTGAAATATACTCTTTCTTGCCTAAACGAAAAATGGCACGACCAAAATCAATAATACTAAAGATTTTTCCATATGTAGGAACACGCCATATAGTTCCATCTTTTGTTTTATAATATAAAAATGCCATATCAGTTGAACGCCATAGAATATTATTTGAATGTAAATCATTGTGTGTAAAATGTAACGTACTTTGAAGAAAAGTTAAAGCTGCGATAATTTGAAATAACCATGCAACCCATCTTTGTTCCCACTCAGGCGATCCATGTTCATATCCATCAATTTCATCATCATCAATAAGTGTATCCATAATTCCTTCTTGTGCTTCTTGTGCAATAGTAATTACAGGAATATTAGAGAGCTCTAAACCAATTTCTAATTCAAATCCATCTTCTTCATCGTCTTCATCGTCGTCGTCGTCGTCATCATCATTGTCATCATCGTCGTCGTCTTCTTCATCGTCGTCGTCATCATCGTCTTCGTCGTCTTCTTCGTCTTCATCTTCTTCGCTATGAATATCCAATTTATCAGTCTTATCTATTTCTAATTCTTCAAGTTCTGTTGCATCAAGAACTGTATCAGGTGGGTCTGATACTAATTCTGTTATATCCTGTTTAATATCATCAAATGAAAATGATGTAGCAGAACCAACCGACTGTACATCACTAATATCATCATCTTCTAATTCTTCATCATTCTCAAATGGAGGTGTAATAATTTCATTATAAAGCTCTTCAGGTGTATCTTCATTTACAACAATCTTTGCGCGTTTCTCTTCTAATCCACTCCAAAACCATCTGTAATTGCGATATGTATCATATTCATTTGTAATATTAAATTTATATTTTTTACTAATACCTGTAAATGATCCATAAAACAAAACACAATGAGGAGTAAGATCCATTTCACGAAATCTGCTCAAAGTAAAATTCAGTAAATAATCGATATATGCTTGATTATTTTGACTATGTACTTTTTGCACAGTATCTTTCCATTGATTTGTTGTTTGTGGAAGAAATGGATGGACAGGATTTGCATATTTTTCACGAAGAATGTCAATAGGGTTTAATAAATGAACAATTTTAGTATATACATTACATTCCTCTTCTTCACCATTATAAATACGTTTTGCTTTCCAGAAATTGGGTTTATATTCTTCTTTCCATTCACAAACTTGATACTTGGAAGGAAGTTCTAAATTCATTTTTGAATTCACATTTTCAGGATGAGGAAATAATTCTAACATAGGATTGTATCGTTGCATGTGTTCAATTGTTCCAAATGATGTTCTATCATTTTCTGAAATATCACACTCTCTGCATTGTTCTTTCTTAATAGACTTCACCACTGATAACATCTTATTGATTCGTAGACTTATGTGTTGAAAAGAGTACGCATATGAAATATATATTGTATTAGAATGGCATCACAGGGTGGTGTAAACGTAAATCTCCGGAAGTTTGTAATGAAATCAATTCCACAAGATGCAGTTGCTGTTTTTATTGGCCGCCGTCGTACTGGTAAATCTACGCTTGTTCGTGATTTACTCTTTCATCATCAAGATATACCGTTAGGATGCGTCATTTCAGGTACAGAAGAGTCAAACGGCTTCTTTAAAAAGATTGTTCCACCCATGTTTATTCATGGTGAATATAGTGCTATTATTTTAGCAAATTTCGTAAAACGTCAGAAATTGGTCATGGCGCGGATACAACAGGATGAAGGACGTGGTATGAAATCCAATATTGATCCCCGTGCCTTTTTAATTTTGGATGATTGTATGTATGATGATTCCTGGACTCATGATAAGAATATTCGTTATCTCTTTATGAACGGACGTTGGTTAAAGGTATTTTTTATTATTACGATGCAGTTTCCTCTCGGTATTCAACCCGCTCTTCGTACAAATATTGATTATGTTTTTATTCTAAGAGAACCATATTTGAATAATCGTCGTCGTCTGTTTGAAAACTACGGTTCTGCATTTCCATCATTTGAGTTTTTCTGTCAAATGATGGATCAATGTACACAGAATTATGAATGTCTGGTTATTAATAACAATACACAGAGTAATAAATTGGAAGATACGATTTATTGGTACAAGGCAGAAGTTCATGGAGAATTTAAGATGGGTGCTCCTGAATTATGGAGACAATCTGAGATGATTTCACGTATTAAGGAAGAAGAAGAGATTAATAACTTTGACCCTCGAGCAAATATGAAGTTACGTGGACCTGCAATTAATGTTCAGAAGAAGTATTAGTATGAACAAAAAACATTGTTTATCATTGTTATTATTAATGATTCTTATTGTTGTTCTAGTGTACTGTTTACATTTTACAGAAGGATTTAAAAATGATGAAACTATACCTGATTATTGTGGCTCTGCTGGATATACAATTCATCCAGAATTTAAAAATATTATACTTGGTAAAGATACAATTATACCCAGACAATATACACAATCAGAATGTGATAAAATAGATGGTGCCAAATTTAAGAATAGTCAATGTACTCTGACTAAGAATGGTAAAGAAATAAATTGTAATGACACATGTAAAGGGCTTAATAAAATTAAATCATTGCCTCCAAGTGACTGTAGTGTTGATGGAAAATTATTAGGAATAACAAATAAACCATTTACAATAAAATTAGACAAAAAAATTATTGTTCCTGAAAATACTATGCGATTATATACATCGAAAGAATGTGAGCAATTAAATGGAAATCACGATATTTCCATTTTAACTGTAATGAATGATAAAGAAAAAGAACAATTTACTAAAGATCATGGAAATGGATATGGAGGTTGCAAGAGTAAAGAAGATAGTACTGACTACTCTATGATGTGTTATGCAGATCCGCCATCTATGATAGATGTTAAAAATAAATTATCTGGATTATTTTCATAATTAAATACACAATACTATTAGAATGCGTTTAAAACAGCTCATTGTAATAGCACTTATCATTGTTATTTTATATTGTACTTATAACAATATTGATGGATTCATTGATGGATTTGTCGATGCAAAACGTTGTGGTGTAGATTTGCCATCGTGTCCACTTGGTCTACGGTGTATGAATGGATACTGTAAATCTGATATTGCACCAGTACTTCCTCATTTTTCTGATTTACCTCTTACTCCTGATCGCTAATAAAAAAACTCTTTCATTGCTAGAAGATGAATAACTCAAAAGCAATGGGATTCGGTTGCATGTTGCTCTTTCTTGTTTTAGCAGTTGTACTTTTACCGATTGTTGTGCGTTTTATTGACCAGATGGAACCGCATTATGCATCTGGATTTGAGAATATGGTTCAGAATGTAAATGTGCCTCAAGGAGGAATGCAAGATTCTTATCGTCCTGATGCAAATACGGATTATATGTGCAGATCTCCTAATGGAGGTGAACCATGCCCCGAGGGTTCATTTTGCGATGGAGCCAGTCAATCATGTATTAAGAGTTATGTAGGCGGAGATGTACCTGATGTTGGGTATTATGCTTAAATGATTATAGTTTTTTATATAAATATATTGTTGATTTTTTTTCCCATGTCATAGGAATTGAACCTGTATATATAAGTTTAAATATAGATACAGGTAATTCTATAGAGCATGCTATTAATGTATTCTGTTTTACCTGATTTTCAAGTTGTTCTGTTAATTTCTTATTTATTTCATCTGTAAAACACAGATTTGAAATAAATATCCAGGCAGCATCTGCTATATCATAATCAAAGAATGAACCACACATAAATTCAATATTTGTTTTTGATTTATGTTTAAGCATATGATATGCAATCATTGCTTTATTATGACGTTCTTTAACTAATTCAATACCTTTTGATTTTATTCCTGGAACTAGAGATGCAACCATCATCACATTCTTACCAAGACCTGACCCGAGATCATAGAATGTTTGTTGATTTATAGGATATGTTTGTATTGGTTGAGATTTTTCAAAAAGTTTAACTAATTGCTCAATCCCTTTTAATGTCATTTCTCCATATGTAGTTATATATCGTTCGTGTTTTTCATCACTATATCCATCCATACCTTTATATACACGCTTAATCTGTTTACGCGTGGCATTACAAAATGCAGATTTTACTACTCGTATTGTATGATTACTTAGAGGCATAATTATTATATAATATTATATATAATATTATATAATATTCTTTATATTTTTCAAATGATAATTGAATAGATATATTCTATAATATAGTATTTAATATTTAATAATTTAGTACAATTACTCAGCAGAAGCAGCAGAAGCAGCAGAAGCAGCAGAAGCAGCAGCAGCATCATCCTTAGACTCATCAACACGTTCAATCGTAACGGATGCTTTCTCTACTTTACGCTGAAGTGCCAAATCACCCTGTGAACTAAACATGTCACCAAATGCGGATGAAGCAGTTAGTGATGACCCTGTAGTTACAGGTTTGCTGCCCTTCGTTCGTTCCTCAAAGAACTTCTCACGAGAATCCTCATTTTCCTTATACTTTTTCATCAATGTATTAAGTTGGTCATTGTTATACTCTTGATCCTTAACCTCATTCGGACTAGGATCCCAAGGTGTCCATTTACCCATCTCACCCATAAAAATATTGTGATATTTATCTTTAGTCTGCAGTTTCTTAGCCTTCAACTCAGCCTCCTTCGTATTGCCAAATACACCGCGCACTTTAACACCGCGAATTGAAGTTCGAAATTCATTCAAGGCATAAAATTCCTCTTCCAATTTTGACTTCTCTTTAAACAGAAATTCATCATATGACTCACCAATGCTAGTCTTTGAAATTGACTCCTGATTAGCCTTTACAAATTGCATGTAATTGGTTAGCATTGAATCAACTGATAGGCGATGTTTACGACAAACCGCCGCAGAATCAGATTGGTCATTCTTCTCGAGTTCTCGTGCTTTATCATCTAATTCATCATTTACGCGTTTAACAGTATCCATTAAGAATTTCTCTAAATTCTTAACTTTCCAATCTAGTTCATATGATTCTACAAACTTCTTAAAGAAAAACAATTCCTTTTTATCTAGAACTTTCTCCGGACTAAGAAAACTCAATAACACATAACGCTGGCCAGGAATTTCAGTGTCCTCATCCAAAAAATCTTCTACAACGTTCGGTGATTCAGACATATTCTACAGCATTTTGTTCATTATGCTTTAAATTGATTTAGAAGAGCTGCATGAGTTTTTTTCTTAAGAAGAAATATAAGAAATGATGGGCTACGGATTTGCTGAAATTGTTAACCGTGTTATCAAATATTTGATCGAAGGTCTTGTTATTGCCGCCGCCGCTATTTTTATCCCTAAACGCGCTCTGCCGTTTGATGAAGTAGCCACTCTGGCCGTCTTGGCCGCTGTCGTGTTCGCTATCTTGGATGCTGTCAGTCCCAGTATGGGTGTTACAAGCAGACAGGGGGCCTCGTTGGGTCTCGGATTCAAACTCGTTGGATTCCCGATGTAAATTTTACATTTAAATTTACCCATTTGTAAATGATTATTTTTTGGAATATACTGTTCTAAAAACTAACCATAGTACCCCTCCTGTCTCATTTTCTTAAATTTCGGGCTTTCTTAGAGGATTTCGCATTTTACAATTTTCAATTCCAATACAATGATTTCCATATATATCCTGACTTGATATGAAAACACATGTAGGTGGTTGATCTTGTAGAAATGTAATCTCTTCTTGTATAACTGTCTTCCAATCATATTTATCATACCATACATCCAGCTGTGAAATATGAATAATGGAATATCCCTGTTCCATACATTTTTGAATCTTTTCTTTATCTTTTGTCTGGACATTTTCAGGCGTATCCCAATTGGAAATTTGCATAAAGTGTTGTTCTCCATCCAACTCAATTAATACTTTATCTACTCCAAAATCAAATGGCATAATATTGTTTGTTTTAGAAAATCTACACCAATCAAATCGCAACTGTTTCTTACAGTTTGGATACTGATTGGAAAGAAATTCTAACATTTTTGCTTCTGATTTATTCTTACAATAGGGACACCAATATCCTGTAAGTATATTGTATAGAATAGAATCAAACTCTGAATTACATTTATCACAATTAAATATTGCTCGTTTATTTGAACCCTGAAATTCATCTCTAGGAATATTTATATTTTTAGAACTCCAACAATTAACTTTTGGATGCGATGCAAATGATTTGTTAAAACAAATATCACAATCTTGATCGCATAATTTTTTATTCTTACAATATGGACACCAATATCCTGTAAGAACATTATATAAATGCGATTCATTTTCGTGTTTACATTCATCACACTTAAATATTGCTCTTTGTTCAGAACCTTTAAATATTTCACGTGGTTTTTTAGCATTTTTAGAACTCCAACAATTTACTTTTGGATGCGAAGCAAATGATTTTGCAAAACATGTTTTACATTCTTGATCACATAACTTTTTATTCTTACAATATGGACACCAATATCCTGTAAGAACATTATATATTTTTGAGTTAAATTCATGTTTACATTCATCACACTTAAATATACCATATTGTTCAGAGCCTTTAAAAACTTCACGTGGTTTTTTAGCATTTTTAGAACTCCAACAATTTACTTTTGGATGCGAAGCAAATGATTTGTTAAAACAAATATCACATTCTTGATCACATAACTTTTTAGCAGTGATAGAACATGTCATTATAGTATAATTTGATAGATTATATATTGCATTATTTTAATATTATATAAATATAACTATCAATTTTATGTATTAACAAGCAACATATGTTTTTTACTATCCATATGTCGTTGTTTACGATAGGATTGATATGTTCCACCACACTCACATTCCACAATTATTCGTTCTTGTGCTAATCGTTCTTCCTTCTTCTTTGTACGAGCAAGACGTTGTTCTTTGCGCTCTTCCTCAGTAGCTTTTGCAATTTCTTCGCGTTTCTTTCGCGTCCATTCTAATTTATATGCAGCAACCTGTTCTTTGTGAGCATCATTGTATTTTCTACATTGCTCTGCAATATGTTCTTTATGCGCATCATTATATTTTTTTCTTGATTGTTTATATTCTTCTTTATGATTTGCTGCATATTCTTTCTGTTTTTCGCATAATTCTGCATGATGCTGTTCTCTATATGCTGCTTTTTTCTGTAATACTTCTTCATAATGATCTTCACGATATTGTTTTACTCTATTAAGAATAATATCGCGATTTTCTTCATAATATTTCTTTGTAGTTATTGCCCTTTCTTCTTTTGAAACATGTGCTCTATTTTCATTAAGACATAATGGATCGTCTTTTACTTCTATAATATAATCATTCTCTCTTTTTCGTAATTCTTTTCCAGACTCACATGGATACTGTTCTAATAATTCAATCGTAGCATTATCAAACCCAATTGTACGTAGATGAGTATATAATTTACTTGTTTCTGTTTTTGCAAATGTTTTATGACGACTATGTCTTATATATATATTTTGTATAGTAGAACCAATATAATAATATCCATCTATACATTTTATTATATAAATCTTACCATATTTATATTTATTCTCTCCTACTATTTTCTCTAATTTAGGAATTATTTCATTGACTAACTCTTCAGGTTCATTATCAGATTCACTATACGATTCATAATCTAAATCTTCAGATTCATTATCTTCAGGTTCATTTTCAGACTCTCTATCTGATTCATAATCTACATTTTCAGATTCACTTTCACTTTTAGACTCGCTATCGGAATCATTTAATTCAGAATTGTTAAGACACATAAAATCATCTTTGTAGTCTTTATAAATTGATTTCATTTTTTTAGTTAATTCTTCTTTAGATTTGCACGGATATAGTTCAATCAGTTCTATTTTAACTTTATCCCATCCAATTGTTAAAATATGTTCATATAATCGACATCCTTTCGTTTCATTTTTTGAATTTGTTTTATGCCCATGTAAACAATAATTGAGCTTATTTGTCGTAGAACCAATATAATAATGTCCATCGTCGCATACTAGTCTGTATAATTTTCCATTTGAATACATGTTTGTCATTATATAGTATATAATGACAAAGTGTTTAAATTCTAAACTCTAAAAAAATATCCTCAATTTTTAATAGCAAAAAACTACGACGTTGTACGAATGTAACCCCACCCCATGTCTTCGCATATTAACTTCCACGTCTTATCCTGCATGTAGAGTTTATCGCGATTCTTCAAAAGCGGAAAGCACGCCAAATATTCATCCATCTCCAGAAGTTCACAGAATTTATACAGAACATAACTATATGATAAGAAATTACGACGACCTTTGGGACAATGCTTCTTAAATGAGGGTTGAATTTCACGAAACATATGACGCAACTTTTCTTCATCTTCACGCGACATGAATGGAGCATTTTGTCCGTTCAATCGATTAATAATATGTGGAATATGCTCGTAATATTTGGAACATTTCATCTTACGTAAAATCTCACGCAACTTTGTCGGTTTTAGTGTACTCATATTAATAATCTGCTCGCGTTTCAATTGAAACAGAATGGCATCATATACATCATCTGGAATTTCTGTACTTTCC
>Ga0209190_1000355_pt1 | contig 33580 bp, 13 predicted proteins | sample M_140205_XF_Meta_FD_187315 | JGI IMG/M metagenome (GOLD analysis project Ga0209190, IMG submission 187315) | Freshwater microbial communities from Lake Montjoie, Canada to study carbon cycling - M_140205_XF_MetaG (SPAdes) (version 2) | ecosystem: Environmental > Aquatic > Freshwater > Lake...
CCACAAGTTTTTCAGTTTCCATAGATTTATTATACAAGAAAAAGAGGTAGAAGTCTACCTCTTGAGCAGGAGTTTAACCGATTAGGCTACTGAAGCGGCAATAGCCGGAGTACCCCAAGTATTAGTCAATGATGCTGTGCTTGGTGGAATGTAAGTGACCAAGGTAGTTGGTGCTGAGCCCACAATTGTGGTTGAGGGACTGGCAGTTCCTGTACCGCCTGAAATATCAGCAGTGGTACCTGCACCCGATGACCCATCACTTACCCAGGTTGTGACCAAGGTCAACACTGTGGAACTTGTGGCTGTGGCTGTGGTACGAATGTACTCTCCCGAATACGGAGCGGTTGCGTTGTTTAATTGGAATATGGTTGCAGGAGTGCCAGTAAGATTGTACCAGCCTGTTGTGGTGGCAAGAGTGGTTTGTGTTCCACCTGTGCCGCTGAGACGTGTGGTTCCTGTGTAACTTTGACCTGCAATGGTCTGGGCCGCTGAATTCACACGACCAGTAAGGTTGATTGTGCCGCACTGTCCAGCAAAAGTGTTCCAATCTGGATCTGAGTCGGTTCCTGTGGAACTCTTGCCATACTTGATACGCACAATGCCGCCTGCATTCCAAAAATAACGTGCTTGGTCAGCCGTCGGAAATGTCACAGTGTGTGTAAACGTAATGGTCCAGGCTGCCTGCGCTGCACCAGTGGCTGTGGTTTTGCTTGTGGTGCCCGAGAATGTTCCGTATTCAGTTCCCGAGGCCGCGGCGTTGCCACGATTGGTCGTGACACTGGTCAGGTCGGCATTGAGTGCTGCCAAAATGCCAATTGTTTGCCCTGAAGTGGGTGCTGATCTTGCGGTGAGTGTGGTTGAGGTTTGTGTTCCTGCTGTGGCCAAGTTGTTGACCAGGCTGGCCCATTGTGTAGCTGTGACTGTACTGGCGGCTGAGGGATTTGCCACTGCTGTTTGTCCCCAACCTTTGTCGGTGGCGCCAACTCCCCAGATGTCATTTAAGTTGGCCCCGGCTGTGCCGCCACTGGCAGTGGGTCCAACAAAACCATTATAGTCTGCCGCTTGTATTAGTCCTGCACTTGAATATGTCATTTTCTTTTCCTTGTTAGTTCTTGATGGTCACAATTGCTTCAATTGTACCTGATTCTGGGGTGGTCTTGTCGACCAGGCTTCGTCCAATTACGTTGAATGCAGTGGCTTCTCCGGGCTGGGCCGCTCTAGCAATGCCCGCTCCTGCCGAAACCAATCTGTCACCTTTGCGCACTGTACCGATTACTTTGACTGGCACACGTCCGGTCATTGCAACTGGAGGATGTGTGTCGTTTTCGCCGGCTCCACCGTTCATCAGGTATGCCGCTCTAGTACTTATCACGCCAAACACATTTTCGCTTAATTCTTCAAGAGATCTAGTGATTTCTGCTGATCCGCCCAGTTCAACTACTGTGCCTGCTTCTAGAACTTCATCTGCGGCAAAACGTTCTGCAACGTCAGCATACAGTGCTGTGGTTGCTGTGGCAAACACTTGGTTAAAATAACTGCTGGAACTTCCAATATTACCTACAGCATTAGTACCAGTATGAGTGATAGTATTTACGCTTAAAATACCTGCGGTGCCCGAAGTTATCAAGTTGCCGCCTGTCACGTTGCCACTGGCCGAGAGCGTGGTGGCATTGACTCTGTCGGTAAATGCCTGATTAAAGTATTGAGCACTTGATCCAATGTTACCCACAGCATTTGTGCCGCTGTGTGCGAGACTGACCACGTTGGCAGAGTTGATGTATATTGTGGTTGTGTCAAATACTGCCACGGCTGTGCTGTTTACACCAATCGTTACGTTTCCATCCGATGCGGCAACTCTTACATTGGAGTTGCCGTTTTGAATTTGTGTTACACTGACTGCGGCGCTTAGACCAGTAAGTTGCGAACCGTTACCAAAAAGGTAACCCCCGGCTATATTACCAGTGGTAATAATACTGTTACTTGCTACGCTGGCTACCGTGACTTGGCCACCTGCACTTATAATGCCGCCAGTTAAGATGTTGCCGCCGGTTATGTTGGCAGTGGCACTGACGATACCAGCAGTTAATATATTACCGTGTATGGCATTACCAGTTGAACTCATCACACCAACAGTTAAGACATTACCACCGGTAACGTTGGCTGCTGATGTAATTGTTGATGTAGCACTTACTAACCCACTGGTTAGAATGTTGCCACCTGTGATGTTACCAGTTGTGCTCACTGCGCCGCCTGCTGGAGGGATCACGTTGCCAATAAAGTTAGCACCTGTTACGTTACCAGTGGCAGATACTTGTCCAGCGGTCAAAATGTTACCACCAGTTACGTTACCACTCACTGTGGTGTAGCCAGTAATATTGGCTCCAGTGCCTGTGAATGTGGCCACTGTATTACTACTAGCAGTAGTGATAGTTACATTGCCAGCACCAATCAAGTTACCACTCATGTTGGTACCTGTGTCGTTGCTCATGGTCACGCCCTTGAACACTGTGGGGAACAAGGTGCTTACAGGCGCAGCCGCAGTGAATGTAGCGTTGGCATTATAAATTGCCACTCGTATGTTACCTGAGTATATTGAAGTTATATACTGTGTTGTGTTACCAGAGTCAGGAATTGCTTCGGGAATTGCACCTGCAAGGCCTGTTGAACTTGAATAGGCCGGACCCACTACCAAAAATGCAGATCCAGTCCAAACTTTCAGTTGTTGGTTGGTAGTATCATACCAAAGATCGCCAGTTACATTTGAGGCCGGCGCTGTGCCGCTGGCAGTTGCGGCTGAAATTGTTTTAAACGTTGTACCGTTATAAACTTTGAGTAAACTGTTGGTTTTATCCCACCAAAGTTGTCCAGTAAGTGGTGCAACTGGCGCAGTGGGATTTGAAAAGTTTTCCAACATCTGGATAAAGTTTTCATCCAAGAATTCACCGTATCCAGCATAATTTTTACCTACCAAAGTCACACTACTGGAGGTGTTGATGGTGCCATCTGCTACAGTAGCAAAGATATTTCCGTCAGTAAGATTAATTGTATATGCCATTTCGGTTACCTGTTCCTATATTTATACAGCATTGATGTTGCTCAATGTCTGTATTCTCAGCGTGTAATCGATTTGAATTTGTCGATTCAAGCTCTTTTGTACCGGGTGAAAAATCACGTGGGTAATCAGGCGCAGGTTGTCAGTGGCGCCATTCCAAGTTTTAAGCCCTAGTTCATCAAACACGAACTCACCATTGTAGTTGGTTGAGTTGTCAAATGCTTGTTGCTCTGCAGGCTCACCGTAATCCAACAAACAGGTCACTAAGATATCAGTGTAAAGATTTCCTGCTGTGTGTAGTACGGTCATTTTGTTGTTTTCAGGGTCTGTGTCAGCGGCTGAATTATCGTCAACTACCTTTTGATATGTTTGGTTGTATAAGTCAGCATTCTGTCCTGTGGTGTTTGGGGGCAAATATGTAATAACTCCTGTGGGGTCTACTGAACTGCCGCCATTGCCAAATGCCATTTGATAGATATAGCCTACGTTACGGTCTGCTAGACTCTGAGCCATTGCTACTGAAATGTTTTCGTAGTGAATAGCGTTGTGATCATTATAGAATATTTCACCGCTTGCAGGGTCATAGATCTTGACATGCCCTGATATTTTGGCTAGTCCTGACTCAATCATGCTCGCCCCTCCACATAAGTCTTTTGCGTCGTTGGATCAAACACTCTAAAGTATCCTTGCACGTTGACGGTGCCGGTTTCGTTGGGTTTGCCGGGCTTTTGCTCATTTTTCTGCTCAACTTGTTGATTTTGCTGTGTGTTTGACATGGTCTTTTATTTACCTTGTTTATAACCCACGCAAGAACCTTGCGGCTTGTGTTTGGGTGTCTTGTAGCGCAATTCCATCGCTGGCAGTGCCGTCACCGGGTGCGTACCAAGTAACGCCCTGGCGCACTAAAATTGTTACTTCTACGCCTGCGGCAGGCGGTAGTAGTGGTGGGAAGACGTTGGTGTCTACAATGAATTCCACAGCCAATGGATCATAGTCTGTTACAAAATAACGATAGCGACTTTCAGCGGTGGTATCGCTGTAGGCATACTGACGTTGCCCACCAACATAAACTTCAATTGCCGGAGTTTCACTGCTAGAATCCAGAAAGTCCTCAAATAATATACTGGGTGCATAGAATGTTGTGGTGCTGTCATCTCCTGTACTAGTATCGCTCACAATGTAGTCTTGGAATTGTGAGGGCAACAAGTTGCCGCGACCTGTGTCATATATGTCAGTACCAGCACTGTGATCTGCGGCGGCAGTGCCAGCGGTTCCACGCATGAGTCCTGAAATGACATTTGCCACTATGTCCCTTGCACGATACATCACACGCTCGCCATCAATTGTGACCACACCAAAAATTCCTGTCTTACGCACAGGGTCAAGATCAGGTTCGCTCAATTGACCAGCGTTTGTGACATAAGCAATACTAGCAGTGCTTGATAAATCTTGTGCTAGGGTTGTGGTAGTTGCTTCAGTAATTCTGTAAGTTGCTTGTACTCCACGCATGTCTTGGAATATGCGGAATGCCATAGCATCTGGCACCACACTATTGGTATATTCTTCAATGACCATAATATCAGTTGTGCCAATTACGCCACCAGAGTATATTAAATAATCACCTTCCACAGTATAATCAATACCTTCAAACAGTCTATTACCATTTAGTGTGGCCCACAATCTGCTGGCTTCATTTAGGCTTCTTTCTAGATAGAAATTATTAACAGATATAGTGGTCCCTACAGAATAATCATATGATCCTGGGGTATCGCTCACTGAGGCGGCATCATAAACTGTGGTGTCATAACCTTCAGTAAGCGTTAGGCCTTCTGTAACCGGGCCTTGAAACACCAGAGTCAACGGCCATTGTTGCGACGTATCATTCCAGGTAGTCACTGCAAACACGTCATTCAAGTTTACTGTGGCGCTGATTTGCGCTTGGTTTCCAACAATCGCATAGTCTGCCTGAGTGTTCACAGCAATCAAAATTCTTGCGCCGCTGGGTGGAGGGGTAAAGAACACAACCTGACGACCTGGTGTGTTGTTGCCGGTCCAAGCAGTCACAGCATAGTTGCCCTGAGTGGACCCAACGTTTTGAACCTGTAAAATATTATCTATCCAAACATTAACATCACTATTGGCATTGATTGCTGATTGACTGTAGTTGCCGCGTTGTGGTAACCCAAAACTCACACTAGAGTCGTCGCCAATCCATTCAATTCCTGCCGGCGGCCGCAATCTCAATCCGTTACGAGTGATTACAGCATTGGCTGAATTTGAACCTTGCACACTGTTGGTTAATACTATGATCTTGTTTGATACCATGTTGGCATCGGCCACTTGATATTGAACCTGTGGGGTACTCCATGAGTATGCAGTGGATGCTTGCCCTGTTCCTGATCCAGCGCCTGTGGCTACAAAACTCACACCCACGGTACCTGATGCGGCACCAATAGCAGTCCAGTTGGTTGTTCCAACCGTGGTAATTGTATAGGACTTGCCTATTACAAAATATCCTGCATCTACAGTGTTGGTTCCAAATATCACCATGGCAATGCCATCTGTAGCACCATAGTCGGTACCAAAGTCTACTAGACTTTCTAGTGTAGGAACAAATGCAAACCAATACAGCACGTTGGTGATGTTTATACCAACTGGCACATTTTGCAAGGCGCGATAGTAGATGCCACTATTATTCACAATATCAAGTTTGCCGTAACTATCTAGTATATTCCAATTTGCGCTGTCAACATACGGTTGCCAGGTCACGCTGTCAACATTTTCACCATTTACAAATACCGCAATGCTGACAATTTCTGCTGTGTTAACTGGAACTACCACTGTCTCACCAATATCGCCGCCGATGTAATTGGCACGGTACAACTGACTGCCACCCCCCAATTCAAACACATTGATCTGGAACTGATCTCCAGATGTCAAGGTCAGTAAAGAAACTGTTTGGTTGATCCAGTCAACAGTATAATCAATGTCAAGTGCAAGGTCTAAGCCAGTGGTGATATTGCTGATCAGGACCTGTACAGGATGTTCTACTGTGCCTGCCCAACTGTACGCTGTTTCAATGGCAGGGTCGTATGTGTAGCGAATTATGCTCCATTGGAATCCGTGGCCGTCTCTGTTCCAGTCTGCGCCTGGACGAGTATAAACACGGAAATCAAGAGTGTCAAATTCTGCGCCATTGATCAATTCTTCAGGAGAGTGTCCTTCATACAAGCCAATGAACTGGCCGCCATCAACATTGATATCTGTGGGCAGTTCTCCCAGTGTGGTATCTGTAAATTCACTAGAGTATGTGGCATCTATGCTCAGTGGATCGCGCAAGAAGTAGTCGCCGTAAACTTGTACACCAGGATAGTCAACCCCATCGATTAACAAAGGCAATTCTAGTCCTGGCTGATTAACGCCGGGCACATAATAGCCCATGGTACGGTCTACGCCAGTTAGTGTTCTTGCTGGAACCACAGTCCAGTCTTCAAGATTAAATTCTGGACCAACCACTGCGGTAGAATCTGTGGGTGTGGCCGACCACACACGATCATCATACCGTACCAGCATGCCAGACAAATAAGTACCATTTGGACTCCAGGTCAACACATCACTAAAATATTGGAAACGATCATATTTGATCACCGTGCGGAAACTGCGCACAAGATCATTGGTCATTATGGCATACGCTCTGGCCTCAGTGCCATTGCCACCGTCAAATGTGATTGTAGGGGTTTGACCGTATCCTGATCCTGCATTGGTAACATTCACAGCAACTACCCGCCCCAGACTGCTGATCACCGCTGTGGCTTCTGCTGGTTCGGTTGCGTCGCCTGTGATAATAACCACAGGTGGTTCTGTGTATCCTGACCCGCCATCAATGATTTCCACACTGTCTAATATCAACAAATAATTGCTGTACCATTGATTGTATGGCCAAGTTGACCACAGCGTACTGGTTGCAGGCAAATCACTTTGTGTATTGGTTGGTGAATTAAATGCATTGCCGTGATTGTACGGCAACAAGATTGGGCTTGTAAATTTGGCTATTTCCAACGTTGTGTTGTAATAGGCCGGCAAATCAAAGTCAGTTAAATCGCCAAAGAACTCATCGGCGCCGGTGTACTTCAAATTAAATTCACGGATACTGACATGATATGGTTTGACTTCTTGAATATAGTCACTCACAAATTCTTGATTGTCAATGATGTAATTCTGATATGGGATCAATTGGCGAATTCTGTGATCTACATCAATCAAACTGGTCTTGACCAGCCATTCAGGTGCAGAGAATTCGCTCAACACAAAGTTAAACATCAAGACCAAGGCCTTGTTGCGTTGTATTGCAAGATCATCAATCAACAATTCTTCGTTGATGGCTTGAATAATTTTTCTTGTTTCAATCACAGGCTCTTGGTCAAAATATTGTGCATCAAATACTTCAACATCAAAGCCAAAACGTCCCAGGGCATAGTCATATAGTTCTGCAGAGAATTCAATGGTGCCATCTTGCAGTGCAACTCGTTCAAACCCAAGATCGGTTAGCAAATAAATTTCAAACTTGCCTTGTGCATTGGCAGTGACTTTAACACTACTACCAACCGGTAATATTAATGTAGTCAATGCGGAGTATGTGGCTACTTCGGCCACAACTTTGGTACTGGCATTATATCCTGGACGGTACCAGTTGATATAACTCCAATAGTCAGGTGTGTTGTATCCTTGCACTTGAGTCAATTTTAAAACTCTTGTGTTGGCCTGCGTGTCGCTTAGTTCAACGGTGTAGACCGTCCACAGTCCATTGTTGCTACTGTCTGTGGTCACAAGATATTTGTAACCCAATGGTATTGACCCGCTGGTGTTGGACCAGAACGGTGTTTGGAATCCTAGTATTTCTAAATTGGCCACCTGTAGGTTCCAATTGGTCACAGAGACGCTGTCTACTATTTCAGTTTGTGGAGGGATAGGTGCGCTACTGTTGAGTAGATTGAATGATCTACTTTCACTGATTGGATATTGTGCCAATACTGTGTTTGCACGTTTTAAATAGTTTTTCAATGCCGCAAAACGATTCACAAACATACTTTGTCGTGGACGGAATTGTACACCATAACGTTCTGCTGGGTTCAAATTAGGATCAGGAACTTTGTTACCAAATGTATCTACCCCGCACAAACTGTCTTGAAGTTTACGATACAGGCTGTCACTCAAGAAGCCATCGGCACGATCTTGTGGAATCAGTTCATACTCAACGTGTACATTGTCATTTGTGTATTCTCGATCGTACTCAATGTTGATAATAGTATCGCTGGCTTCAATATAGTCAGCACTGTTGTACAGAGCAACGGTGCTGGCATTGATTGGTGCTAGATAAGCAATACCACTAGCTCTGGGATCAGCAATGTAAGATGCAACTGTGCTGGCTGGTAAAGTTTTGCCCAGTTGTGTTGCAGTTACCGTGATACCTCTCACCCAGAAATAGTAATAGGTAGCAAAGGTTCCGTCTTGTGACAGATTGGTATTCACAGTATAAGATGCTGTGTTCAACGGAGTTCCTTCACCGGTGTAGGCGGAAGGAGGCGTTGTGCTTTGTATCCACTGATACACATCAACTTCGCTGCCTGGGAACAATTGTGCCCAACGTCGAGAAGCATACACAACACTGTCTTGATTGGGATCAATAAATCTTACTGTACTGATGTCCCACCAAATTTCTCCCACGTGATCTGCAAACCATGTTGTGCCTTTGAGGTTGGACGGGCCTGTGTTGTAAGCGGCAGGATCCACTGCACCGACATAATCGATATTGGCACGTGCCGCGCCCAATATCTTGCCTTGCAGTGGGTTGATGAAGTCCAAGAACTGTGTTCTGGCGCTGGTGATTCTATCGTAAAAGAACACACTGTTCAACAGTCGAATATCAACAGTGGGCTGTTCAATCTCTGCCACTGACCATGCTGGAGAACCAGTTGGGTTTTCAAAAACAAACACAGCACCAAAATTGGCGGTGCTATCTCCGCTGTCGTTCTTGGGTGCGCCAGCCATGAGCACACCCGAAGTGTAATTTACTGCGGCGCCAAATGTGTCATATGATTGGACTTGACTGTTGTTGATTTGTTGTCCAAATACAAATTTGCCTGGGTTAGTAACAGTCAGTGTACTGCTTGGCAAATAATCAAAAGTATAAATTGCACCACTTTGTACAATCACAGAGAAGAATATGGTACTGCCAGCATCAAAATAAGTTGTGCCATCATCAAATATAGTTTCAAGGTACAGCGTACCTCGTGGTGCGCCAACAACCAAGTTGATAGCATTGTCGTTGACACTGATGGCACTACCAAATGCCGCATACTCCACAGGATATGGACTGGTAATCAACTGTGTCCAAGCAAATGTATCAAAGCCCAAAGTTGTAAATGCCGTGCCCACACTACCAGGTGCTACTTGTACCTTGTTGAACGGTGCGGCTGCCGCAGAATTTTTAACATTGATTGTTAGGTATCCAGCGGTACTGACTGTGGCCAACACGTTTGGAACTGTAGAATTGATTGCGTTGGCCAGGCTTGCCACAGTGGTACCAGTCAGTACCACATCCATGTTGTTGACTCTAATGGTGTTGCCAACAGTGAATGTGGGATTGGCCACTGTGGCAGTGATTGTGCCATAAACTCGGCTTTGGTTTACAAAACGTTCAACCACACCACCTTTAAAAATCTGTTGGCTGCTTTGTGGTTCTCCCACATATAGACTGCAATTGTTGTCGCAAATTTCTACTGCTTGCCCAAAGTTTGAAAAGTTAGCCACGGTATTTTGCGAAACTGTTTGTAATAAATTAAATTGATTGGTCTCAATTTCAACTACATCGCCTACCTTGAGGTCACCCAAGATAGTAATTGTGTTTCCACTTACTGTGAAAGAGTTAGGTGCATCAATCACGCTGTCAGTTTGATTGATGTAGAATTCATTGTTGACAATCACGCTCACAGGCGCAGTTGGTGCAGATCCTAGTACTGTGAAATTGGTGCTGGAAGAATTGCTATTGCAAATGAATCTTTGTACATTACGGTCAAACACATAAACTTGTCCGGCTTCCACGTTGCCATCAATTGTGATATAAGGAGTTCCCACCAGGACCTGGCGACCATCTGTAGTACATGAAATGCTGTGACCAAAGCGATCAGAAGCACCAAGTCCAGCCACAGTAAGAGTATTTGTATATTCAAAGTAACCGTTGGCTCTTACGATTATGATATCACTACTGATATATGATCCGGTAAATGTCACTGTTGTGCCTGCAAATGTGTAATCAATATTGGGTCGCAACAACGCTCCATTAACTTCAATACTGAATGAGTATATGTTTGTGGCTGTGAACAGTCCGGGCAAAGATGATGATGTTCCAGCAAGATTGTACGTTGCAGCCGAGTAGGGAATTTGAAAACTGTTATAACGTGCAAATTCAATCAATAATTGGGCAACAGCTGTGCCTGTGCCTGAACCTGCCCCGGTAGCGACGAATTCAACCCCCACAGTGTTTGAACTTGCGCCAATTGCTGTGAAGTCGGTGGTACCCAAAGTTAAAATTGTGTATGTGGCACCTGGTACAAAACTGCCTGCTATAGTATTTCCTGGTGCAGATGCAAAAGTAACTGTGCCGAAACTGCCACTGATTGTGTAGTCAGTTCCGACTGTTTGTATTTGTCCATTCAAGGTAACTTTGAGTTGGTAGTCGTTGTTGATTTGTATGGTATCATTGATAGTGTATGCTGTGGTCACTCCGTCGGCGATCGTTTTGATAACTTGATTCTGCCAATCAACATAGCCATATGCATGTACGCTGTTTAGTCCTGGTGCGCCAATGTACATCCAACGCTCGTCTAGACTCATGGCCACACTGTAACCAAATTCTCCTGCACCAGTTAATAATGTACCGTATGCCGCAGGTTGTGTGAGCAATTGCCATTGCCCAAAAGGAATAGATCCCGGAACTCCCAGTGTCGGGTCGCGATAGATCACACAAGCATAGCCGTTGTTGGCTTGGCTGCCAGATCCCAAACTAGCACTAGCACCGGCCACTGCCCAGGATTGATTGCCAAAGTCTATGGCATTACCGTATCCACGCACACCTGTTGCATCTAGTGTGAGTATTGCATCGCCTGTGCCTAACGGACTTACAGGTGTGTACTGATCGCTGTAACTCTTGACGTATACATATATTGCGCCTTTTGAAGTACCTGTGTAAAATCCATAGTTTGGACTACCCACAAATGCGGCCAATTTGTTTCTGGCCTGTGCCACGCTGGCACCGTATTGTTCTCCAGCATCTAGCAGTACTGGATTTAGTGCAACAATGCTTGAGAACACATCATTCTTTTGCAACACTTCCCACAAGCCGTCACCGTTGTCGTCGACCCAAACTTTGGCGCCTGGCAAGATATTTAGAGCATAAGGCAAACTGTCAACATCACTGGCCTGAGCCACTCGCATGGTCTGCAATGTGAATCCAATTCCTGTGCCATTGGCCACTGCACGATTGCTGGTAAATGCAAATGCAATGTTTACTGTGTCCAGATTGGGAACACTGAGTACCTGATATACTCCATTGATTTCACTGTCAAAGAATTTGATGATCAGTTTATCACCGGTTGTCAGGCCGTGTTGATCATTAAAAATCACACGACTTGTACCGTTCAGGTTGTCACAAACGTGTTGAATTTGTCCTGGTACTGCTTGCGCACGATAAATGTTCCAATCGTAATCGTTGATCTTGGCAACCCAGATACTGGTACCTACCTGAATTGAATCAATATTTGCTGCCAGACTTTCTGTGTTTGTTATGTCGAACACTGTGATATCAGTATCGTCAAGACTCACATAACCTGCTGTGGGTAACCCGATATCTGTGGGCAATTCAGTAGTGGTTGGAAGAATGTCTGTACTGGTCAGTTTGTAACTACTACGCCACACATCGGTCAAGTATATTTGTTGGTCTGCGGCACTTGCTTGTTGTGGCACAACCACTTGTACCAGGCTAGGATTTGCACTCAACAACGCACGGTTCAAACGCAATTCAACAAAACTACGATTGGCATTGGCACCATATGTCGCACGTTGTACTGCCCAGTTTTCATAGATTGTGTAGTCAGCGGCTTCTTTACCTAGGTTGGCAGACTTGAACAAGTCTGTGGCCAGTCTAGTACCTTTGGTGCCTAGGAATTGTCTATAAACATTGACCTGACTCACATCGTCAAGATTCAACGCAGCCAGGTACTGACGTGGTTTGAATCCAATCAAGCCATAAGATAACAAATCATTGTCTGTTTCAATGTTGGCAGCATTGATGTTGTAACTGTTGGCCAGTTGGTCGGCTTTGTTGGCCAGGTTGGGTAACAATCCAAGTTCAATTTGTGTGTAGTCGCTTTGTGTCCAAGTATTGAAGTCAAACTTTACACTGGGTTGCACAATGGTCAGGGCCGACCAGTATACGTTTTTATACTTGACAATTTCGCCCTTGCTATAAGTTCTTAATCCTGTCCACTCTTGAACATTGTCTTGATTTAAAATAAATCCAGGAGTATCTACACTTCCGTTCCAGTCGCTGGTGGTCACTGCCACCAGTGTCAATCTACTTTGTCTTGCTCCAGTGACTGGATTATAAATCAAATCTCCAAACACGCTCTTGTTGTTCAGTACCATCATGTGTTCGTAGTTGGTAAATCTCAAATTGATATAACTGATGCTTTGTGTGGTCAGTGGCTGAATAGTGAATGTATTTCCCAGGCGAACAACATTTAATGAACGTGTGGGTATTTCGTTTGAATTTTGATCCAGTAATAAGTTTTCGCTAGTTTCGGTCACAATGCTGTCGACCACTGCACCTGGTCGAGTAACAGTCAGCCCTCCAGCCAATGGATTCAAATTGATAATGGCATTTGTGCCCCAGCCTTGTTGGCTCCAGTACAAGAATTCCGTGACCATTCTTGGCCAGTCTAGTGTGTAACCATTGGCTCTGTCGGTAAATGTTAGTCCTTGGGTTTCCAACAGTTTGCCGTAACTCAGCAAGAAATCACTCACTGCGGTTTCATTCACAAACACAAATCCATACGGAACCTGTGTCACATTGTCTGAATAAAAAGTTGGTACAAGCACAGTGATACCGCCGGCGCTGTATTCTTGCAGTTTGCCCACTGCTTGGCTTTGTAGTATTTCAAAATACGGTTGTGTTGTGCCATAACCAAATACAGCGTATCCGCCACCGTCAACTTTTTGCACAGCCACACTGCTGTATCGTATCTGATCAAACGGCTGATTTTTGTACAACAAGATGTTGTAACTTTCGTCTGGAATCGTCAGCGTTGTGTTGGTACTGTTGGGACTAGACTTCTCAGTAACCAATTTGACATATTGTTTGTCTGAGTAACTGGCCATTCTATAGCATAATCTAACATCCAATGCCGCAAGATCCGCAGTCAAAAGATCGGTTGAGTTGATACCTGTTTGTCTATTGTAATCTACAATCCAGTTAATGTAACTGGCTTTGCTGACGTCGTTGCCATACACTTCAATACCATTGGCATCCAATCTATACCGTTGATTATAGAGATATTGATTGTAGTCAGTATCGAACTTGTACAAATCACGATCGGCAAACAACGCAAAGAACTCGGCCGGACGAGTAACTGCCAACACATGCATTACCGAGAAAGGATATGAACTGGAATTCCACCATGACGCTTCAACTGGGCCACCGTCGCCAATGGCCCAACTCTTTTGATATCTGGCGCTGACATTTTGATTCAATGGCACGCCGCCCACAACACTGTTTTGTGGGCTCAGCAACTCGCCTTCACCGCCTGTGGGTATGACCGATGTCAACCCCGGTCTTGCGTAATTAGGCTTGTAATAAGGCACAACAGGATCTGCCACAAGGCCGGCTTCCAAGTCGTCCCACAACACCAAGTTGTCTGCGGTATACGGCGCTGGACCATAACGATCTTGCCACCAGGTGGGTTCAATTTCTAAGCCCAACATTTCCCAGGGTGTGTACTCGGGCTGTTGAGTATCATAGAAGTAGCGATAGATACCGCGCCATGCGCCTAGTAAATTTTCGTTGTTGAGGCGGTTGGTAGTGCCACTATAGTTCCAGGTAAACTCATTGGTGGCACTAAATGTTTGTTCTTTGTAATTTAGTTTGTTCCATCCGCAGTAACTCAACAAGTCCTCGGCAAAGATATTGTTAATTTCTTCAAAGGTATATCCTGTGTCACGGAACTGTCCGGGCAATACATTTTCTATTGTGAGAGGTACAGGGTTGCCATCTTGTTTGATATTGTTGTAGATTCTTGTTTCAAATTCTAGCAACACTTGGTCTCGTATGTCTCCAAACACCGGAGTTTCACTGCCGTCGTGTCCGATAATAAATTCGCCTGTGCCATTCGAAGTTACCAGTGTTGTTATCTCTGGTTCATATTTTGGATACAGGCCCATTTTACTAGGAGTATTGGGTACAAAATTTCCATAGGTGGCACTGTATTCATTGATTGTGACTGTGTCGCCAACTGCGAGAGTCGCTGATATTGTTAGTCTTGGGCCGTCGGTGGCCACAACATATTCTAGATCTCTGGTCAATATCTCATCATTTAGATATACACAAAGTCCAAGGTAGTTGGCTGATGTGTAGTTGTACACTTGTACAGTATCAAATGTGGCTCTAGTGGTTAGACCCACAGTGTAGGTATTGCTATAACTTGTGACGCCTTGTGGGATCATGTCACTCCAGTAGAAAGGTTGAGTTTCTAATTTGCCCAGGGTGATATCTTGTATGGCTTGATCGAGAATTGTGGCAGTGGTTTTAAAAGCAATGTTGTTTTGAGTCAACACTGCATCCAGCATTTGCGCTTTGAATTTAGTATACTCACGGCTATTATATTGCAAAGATGCAAATATATTGTAACTGGGACTACGCATGAAGTAGCCAGCCAGGGTCAACGGTGCGCTTTGTTGTAGAATTTCAAGGCCGTACGGAACAATATTGCCAAGGTCACGACTGTTGTTTGATCCGTTGATTGGTCCGGTCAAGTCCAATAAGTTTTCACAAATGGTTTCGTAATGAGTACGAATAGTACCTAATGTAAATGCAGGGCTGTTTGCATTGAGAGGATTACTTTGTAAATTATCTGGCACCTGATAAAAACCTACTGTGCTGGTTTGATCGCTCAATGCCAATACTTCAATAATATCTGTAGGCAAGTAGGTGTTAGTCAGTGTAATAACTGTACTGTTTGTGCCAACAGTATAGGTATACGTGCTGGGATCAATAAACACACTGCCAACATAGATTTTTATCACAGGAACTGCAATTACAGTTTGTGATGTCACTGCAATATCAAGTTTGAGACTCTGTCCTGTGTAAGTAAATTTAAACTGTTGATAGATTTGTTGTTCAACTACCGCAGTTTGCCAACCAATTAACTTGTAATAAGTTACGCGATCTTCATACTCTCTTGCGGCGCCCGAACTGATAGGAGTTGCTGTGCTGACATTGTCAATTGTATAAGTGAATGTGTCAACGTACAGGTTGTTGTCAAACAGAATATCACCAACGTTGTTGATGTTAAGGTATTGTAAAGGAAATTGCAAAACGGTATCAAGTATGGTTGTGTCGCCCACAGCATAACTGAACAATTTTGAGCCCACAAAGTCACTGGATTGATACTTGACTCGATCGCCAAAACTCACACCATCTATATCGTATACGTTGTATAACGGTGCCTGTTGTACACTGATTTTTTGTTGTGCTTCAATCCAGGCAGTTCCATCAAACCAGAATGTTAGTCCGGCAATGGTGTCACCATCTATACACACAGTGGACTCATCTAGTTGAACTGCACCATCAGTGGCTTCGGTCAACACAATAATTGGTTGTGTAATCAACGGAGGCACAGTGTCAGGCGTTGCAAAACTTACTACATAAATTTTATCACGTACATTTAAATCTTCGTCTGCGGCAAAAATAACTCGTGAGCCTTCTACCAGGGTATAACCGTCAGTTGTGTAACCAGTAGATCCCTCCACATTTGAAAACGCATCAGTTTCAGTAAAGTCAATGATATCCACCGGTGCTTTACCACGGGTTCCCATGTTCCATAGTCGTATGCCTGGACGAAATTGTATGATTGGTCTCTTGGCACGGAAATTGTTGTCAATGTCTGCGGCTGTGTTATTATATGTGGCTGTGGCATTGATCACATCGATATGAAACCAACGATTGCTTCTTGTCCAGGCATTTAGATCCTTGCTGGCGCGACTGATGGTTAGATAATCTATATCTGCTGGCTCCACAGCAATGGTACTGTCAGTATAATCAGTTGCATAACTTTCGTACACTGCAAAATTTTCAACAGGCAACAATTCAATTGCAGTACCTACTCCACTTACATAATATTCATGATTGCTAACCGCAATTGCATTCATAGTACCTGTGCCAGTTTGTAGTGTCACTGCTGGACCATTGGGTACTGCACTCACAGTAAATTTCAGTCCGTTGACCGCAATGGATCTCACATAGTAAGTTGTGCCTGGTTCGAGACCTCCAAGGGTTGTGGCTAAAAACACAACTCCTTGCCCAACATACAAGTAGGTTGCATTGTAATAAGTGATATAGTTTGTGCCGGCTTCTGTAGCAGTACATTGGAAAGTGCTTGTGCCTGATCCATAACTAGCAGGCACAACATCTCCAGTGAATCGTACTTTGAGACCATTGGTAAACGCTACTCCATTGGGACTGGTGTATGTTTCTTGACCAATGATACTGTCAACATCGAGCGTGCTACTGTTGCCCGGCTCAACCAAAAGAATACGACCAAAAATTTCTGAATTGGTTCCAGACTGATAGTACAATGTATCTTGTACCGCACTCAACAATGGAATACTGCGAATAACGCCAGCCGGATCTTTGTACCATTGAGTATTACTGTAAACTGTGCCGTAACTGGTGATCCATTTTTCCAGGCTGTTGATTGTTGCAATTTCTGCCAGTTGTAGGTAAACCACACTGTCAACAGTGACATAGGTAATTTGATATTTTTGTGTGAGTGCAGGGTTGTCAATAAAAATCAACGTGCGATTGTTTAAATTGGTTACACCATCGATGCCGCCTGTTGCAACAACAAAATCAATCAATGGTTGTCCGTTAATATCATTGTAAGCCAATTCAGTTACCAAATCAATGGTGCCAATACTGGTTAGATTGTAATAAAAACTTTGTGCATCCTTTAGTGGAGCATTAAAAATCACAGTACCTGATGTTTCACCGTTGTTGGCCACTCCGTAAACATCTCTACTGCTAATGTTTGGAGTGGCAGGTATTGTACCTGATATACCTGGTGCTGACTGTATCCAAAATTCATCTGATACTTGGAACGTGTAACTGCCGCCACGCACCAATTCAATCACAGGATTGTTGCCATTGACGCCTGAAAAATTGTAAGCACTGTTGTTGGTGGTTACTACAAAATTGTCTGTGGTGGAAATACCAGCAGATGCCACATCAACTGCGGCTAGACCGCCAGGAATCCAATAGTATTGGCTGAAATTTATAAATGCATCAAAATCAACAAACGGATCCCAGGTATAATATTCACTTGAATATAATCTGTCTGGGCGGCCACCGTTGCCGCCTTGGAAACTTACTGCATCATTCAATCCAGGATAGGTAATGGCATTTTTGATAGTATCAGTATCAGGCACCAGACTGACCACGCCTGGCTCAAGTTGATAGTCTGCCCGTGTTTTTGTGGGTTCAACCACATACTTGTCGTTGGGGTTTACACCTGGGCCAACTGTACGACCAATAAAACCTTGTGTTTTTCTAAAGTTAGGCTCTTGGATCAGTTGATCAAGAGTGGCGGCCAAAAATTGTTTGTTGGCATCGGTCTGAAAAATTTCAGGAAGAAAATCTACGCTACGTGTGTTGGCCATTAAATTACTCCGCTACCAGGTGCGGTACGTAAGTTAGTACTGGTCAATGCTTCAATAACTTCAATGTTGTTGATTGTGGCACCATTTACAAATATTTCATTTGGTGCTGAACGAATCTCGTATAGATCGCCAAAGTACTTTTGGCTGTTGAGTGGTACCAAAACCACTGAACTAACAATTGTTCCAAGTTCTCTGTGTAGGTATGCGGCAAGTTCTGAGAAGTAGAAGGTGTCCCCAAAGTTCCACTTGTCAATTGAAAAGTATGTGTTCATTGCAGTAACTACACTGCTTTTGATTTCACTGGTACTAGCAGTTGATCCTTGTGCCCGAATCACTTTGATTGTGGCACGTAATTCTTGTGCGGCTTTTTGGCCAAACAAGGGTTTGAATATCACTGAATTTAAAATAATATTGTCACTCAACATTTTGTAATTTTGTAGGCCTTGGTATTCAGTTGACAACTCATCAATAGTGGGCACATCAGGTTCTACTACAGTACCTGTTGTATCACGAATCCAGTTTTGATAAGCAGTATAATAACTCAATGTAACAACATACAAGTCAATGATGTTGGTTGTGCCTGGGTCAATACGTGAAGTCAAAGGTGCGTTGTGACGATATTGGAAATACAATGCTTGACGACCAGTTCTGGCAATCCATTCATCAGTGACGTCAACCAAGGTTCTTGTTCCTATGTAATTCACTGACAACTGATAGAAAGCCTCTTGCTCGTAGGCATAAAATACTTGGCCCGGAGTCCAAGCACTTTTTTGCAATTCAATCTCGTCAAGGGTGCCATAGTCACTGGTCACCACACCTGGCTCTACCAACAGGTAGCGTTGCAGGTTATCAAAGTCCACAGTCTTTTGGAGATAGATATATTTTTGTGTGGAGTTTACAGTTGGTGCAACAATCTCACTAAAGAAGTCTGGATTATCAGGCACACCATCATTGTCACTGTCTCGATATCCTACCAGGACCTGGAAGTCATCAACATAGCCGTCGCTCTCTACAGGCTGTCCAATAATGGTCATGTAGATATCACCAGACAAGTGATCTGTGGAATCTGGCTGAGTATTCACTGCCAGCACATTGATAAAGTCTTTGATCACTGTGCCTGTGCGGCTGTCATAAATTTGTCCACCATCATAGTAGAAGAATCGTGTTTGTAACACTGATCCAAATGAGTATGCAAGTCCACGAAAGGTCACTGTATAGTTTTGATTTTGTACAACAAATTGTATCAACCAGGATGCATCCTGATTAGTGCCTGATGTGTTGCCGGCATACGCCTGACTCCAGGTCGAATCCTGTGCTAGGTTGGTGCTGGTAATTAGATACCAAGTATTAGGTGTGCCAGTAATGTCGCCGTTGTTGTCATACCCCAAGCCAAAATTTCGATTCAACAAAATTTGTTCGGCAATACTTTGTTCTATACTCACCGGTAAGTCAGTGACAAATAACGGAATAATAGTGTCAACCAGTGCGCCTGTGGGCACAAAATTATTGAGTGCCACAGGGCCTGCACCAGAAGGCAAGTTGCCAAGGCCGTTGTTGTAGCCCGACCCTTCAATACTGATTGGGCTGGCCCAAATTTCCAATGTCTGATCTGTTGAAGTTGGTGTACCCTGTTGTAACTTGTTGTTTTTATCAAAATAGTAACCAGTGGGCGGTACAAACTTAATCAAGCTTCCCACAGCCACATATTTGAATGCTGTGGTTGTGGTTGTGCCTACCGGAATAGGTGAGCCCGTGGGCCAGGCAGTTGAATAAACTGCATTTTTAAAGTATCCAGTAGTTTCGTTAGCCAGTGTAGTACTTTGTGTCCAACTTGCGTCAGTGACCCAGGTTGTGCCGCCATATGTGGGCAATGAAGTGTCTGTGACTCTTGGGAAGTTTTCATAATAAAACTGGCGCATGGTGTTTGCACCAATGGCCGGCTGAACTTGATTGGTAGTGAAATCAGCAATCTCATTGCGATTGGTCCAGGAGAACAAGATAGTGGGAAGAATGTTTTGTTCCCACAAGCCGCCGTCGCTGCCAAAACTGTTGGTGCTGGAATACTTGCCTGTGTTGTCAACCAAGTCAAGGTAACGACTTGTGCCAATTGATGCACGATTTAGGGCCTTGCTTTTGACAATTGAGTTGTATTGTGTGTATGGAAAGAGGTTGTAATCTTCTCCGTTGACCATACGGTCTTGTGTGTAATAGCGGGCAGGAGCACGTTGTTTGATAGCATCAATAGTTTCACGTGCTTGACTGTTTGAAACAGGTTGAGTAATGCCACAAGTGAATGTCAGTGTTTCAAGATTGCCAGCACGACTGATATAACTGATTGGAATTTGTACGGCCTGCATTTCTGCAGGATTAATGATGTATTGTAAACCGTTTGATGCACGAACATAAGCACGGAATGTGCCTACTGGAATTTCTGAGAACACACCATCGCCAAACACCATGGTAATTTGGTCGTTGGTTCTTGATGTAACAGTATAGATAGGACGAAGGGTGGTGCCCACTTGCTCGGCACCAGCAGAGTAAATGTTTTCAGTATATGCCCATTCGCGATTGATGTTGCCCACGTTGTCTAACTGGAACAACCAACGATCTTCATTGTTGACGCCTTCAATGTTGATGTTTACAGTACGGTTGCTGACTTTTTCAGCCAAGTTAAAGTCTTGGTTCTGTAACACGCCTTGTTTGAACATAAAGAAGTAACCAGTGTTGGCTGATTGAAATCCCAGGCTGTCGTTACGGAACAAGATGTTGAATGGTTGATTGGCCTGTGGCGGCGGCTCGTACACGTAAGTTTCGCCTACTGATGTGGATGTCATGGCTTCAAATGGCATGTTCACACCGTCTACTGTGGCAGTATACGGTACCACTGGCAAATATCCCGGCACTAGATTGATACCATACTCGCTGGTAACTACACCTAATATAGTTTGTTTGTTGCCAGGTCGTCCGACTTTTTGTGTATCAACCAAACTGGCATTGATAACTGTGGTGAATTGTTCTTGCCAGTCTGGATTGGTTTGGTCAGCCCAGTTGATTGTGAAATTTGCTAAATTTACGCCTTGGTAGTCCACAACGTTTTCTGTTGTGGTAACTGAAAATACTTTGAGTAGCCCTTGTGCGGCAACGTTGCGTTTGGCAGTGTAACTGACCAAGTTGGCCAGGCGTACCACTGAATCACGACGTTCTGCCGTGTCCATGTAGTTTTCTCTAGTGTTTAGATCTGTACGGAAGGCCAGTGCCTGTCCCATGAACGCAATAACGTCTAATAGAGCAATGTATTCTGACGATTCAATGTAGTCATTGAATGTTTCTGGGTAGTACAAACGCAGGTAATCAACAAAACTTTTGCGCAGAGTTTCAAAATCATAACTTTGAAAATCGGCTTCGCGATAGGTTTGATAGATTTGTTTCCAATCTTCTACGCCAAATATCGCTGTTTGTCTAGTTGTTTTTGCCATTGTACTGAGCCTCTTCTTTTATTTATGGAAGTTAAAAACCGCTCAGTTTATACGTATGATGCTGAACGTTGTTCTAAATTAAAGAAAATACTCAGCCTTTGTGCTTCTGTGCTAGGCACCACTGCCAGTTGAATTTCAAGTAGTATGCCATTCTCTTGTGGATATACCTGTGTGTCACTGATGTAGATTCTTGGATCGCCGCCGGCCACTCGTTGAATCTCTGTCACTATGTTGGTTTGCAAGTCTTCCAATTGATTCTCAAACAAGAAGTCCCACAAGGTAGTTCCGTACGCGGGGCGACCGGGCAGTTGCCCTTGACGTATATTAAATGCGTTTAGCAGGTCGCGTTTGATCAACTCAAAGTCCGTGAGAGTGAACTTTTTGTATTGTTTTTGTGTGTTGAATCCAATGAATGTTTGTGCCATGTGGTATTTATGGGTGCTTATTCGTTGGCGCCGCGCCCTTCAATCTTGAGACTCAATGCATACAATCTTTGTTTTTGTTGAGTTGATAATGCCAATGTGGCTTGAACTTTTGCGGCAATGGCATCAACTGAGAATTCTGTACTTTTTATTGTGGCCTGTTCACTGGCGGGCAGAGTAGCGAACGAGTCAACTATTGCTGTAACTAAAGGAAGACCATTGATGTTGTAGTAGTTTCGGATGGCATCACGTTCAGAGTTGAGCGCATCATACTGCGCCTGTGTGATGGTCTGTTGATTCTCCAAGGCTGCAAATTTTGAATCCAGCGCGGCCAACTTTTGTCCAGTGGGATTGAGGTAATTGTTGAAATATGCTGTGGCTCGATCTATGTATTCTTGTGCTGTGCCTGTACTGGCCTTGGCTGTGTAACTAGGCACAGGGATTTTTGGATCACCTACTACTCTGGTGCTGGCAGCATCCAGTGTGGCTCGATTCACTGTGTCTATCTTGGGCACAGGAATATCTTGTTGTTTGAATGCTGTGGGTATCTTGGTGTTAACCAAGTTTACTGCGAACGCACTGTCGCGCACAGAACTTGAAAAGGCTGCTTGTATTGAGCCTGTGGCATCGCCTGGAATAGGTAAACCTTTTGCAAATGCTTCTGCGTTGGGTAGACTTTTGGCGGCATTCAGTGCCATGCCGGCAATGCCCTGACTGGATAAGTTTTGCACAGGCACCCCTACTGCACCCAGTCCTGCCACACCTTTGGTCATAAGGTCTTGCTGTATTTGACTTTGTTTGCCGGCATTGCCTAACAAATCACCCACACCTTTGATGCCATCTTTCCCGGTCCAGGCTGCCGGACTCTTGACCACATTGGCAAATAAACTAGCACCCTTGGCTGCCAAGGCTGCCACGCCAGGTTTGACATAGCCTGCGGTCTCTAGCTGTTTTAGGTCAAATCCAAATGATCCAAGTCCCTTACTGTTGCTGACAGCATCAGCGGCCTGTCCCACTAGATTCTTTGCCTGTGCCAACACACCATTTACTTCTGGTATGCTCATGGGACCAATGCCACTCACAGCACCGGCACCAGTGATACTGCTGGCCACTTTTGTGAAGTCAGCAGTGTTGATAGGGTTAGTTACAGGAAAGCCAGTTATGGTTTTGTTTATAGTTTGAATAGAGGAAACCGCTGTGGATCCTTGTATCACTGCCGCACTTACCAAAGGGTTGCCTGCTCCTGCGGCACCGGGTATCTTTGATAATGCACCGGATATGGCCGAGACCGCGGGACCTACTGCGGCAGTTAATCCTGCGGCAATGCCTGCTAGTGATCCTCCGAGTGCTCCGCCTGCACCACCAAGAGAGGTACTAATAGATCCTAATGGTACAGTGCTTCCCACACTGCCAAGTGCACCAGCCAGGCTGCCTTGTGCTTGTTGCAGGGCGGATTGGGCACTTGCAAGGCCGTCGGCTGCTTGTGAAGCCGCAGATAAACTTTCGCCTGGTTTGAATCCTGTTAGACTTCCGGTGTCTGCTTGTTTTTTGAAGATTGCAAATGCCTGTTCTCGAGTGAGCCCCGGGGGTCCTTTGAGCGAGAACGTGGACGATGTACCTTGAGCAGTTGTTTGAGTTAGATTTGAGGATGCCGGTGCCTGTGTTCCAGAAGTGTCTTCAGGTGGTCTTGGGTATCCAAGGCTTGTGAGGCTGGGTAACCCTCGACGCAGACGTTCAGCATTGGTTCTATCCCAAATTATATAATCGTTACCTGTATATGTCAAGTCTGAATCGGCAGTGCGAGAAAAAAGGTTGGTATTGATACCTGCACCAAGAGCGGTTGCAGAACTATTGAGTTGATTGAGATCAAATGTAAATTCAGCCATGTTATTGCGCCTGTATTTCTATACCAGGAGGTACTGGTACTGCGCCTGGTGGCGGTGAGGGTTTACCCTCTTCAAATGCAATTTCAACATCCACACCTTTGTTATGATAAGGATAAGGTTCGTGCGTAGGCGCACGGCTCACGGTGCTCTCAAGTCCTTCAGGTTTGACTATCCAACCCTTGCTGGTATCCCATTCAGTATCATCCAACAAGGTTGTGGTCAATGGTTGTGGATTAGAGACCGTGCCGGCGGCAGGACCGTTGAGATCAATACCACCTGCTTGTAAAGCCAGCGCAGATCCTGCACCCCAAGACCCTGATGTGCTGTTTAATGTAAGTGTGCCATCTGCTTTGACTCCAATGGTGCCTTTGCTATACAAAGTAATATCATCTTGTGCCTGCACACTCAAGAATGTATTTGTTTCTAACTGCATATCTTCCATGCTTTTCATTTTTAAATAACGACCAGCAAACATGTTGATGTCACGATCAGCATGCAGGTTTATATCACCCTTGGTACGAATGTTTACTGAGTTTGTGGCATACACATCCACTGTGCCTTCTACTCCAAATTCAATCCAAGTTTGTCCATTGGCATGAACAATATAGAAAAAGTTTCCAGTATCACTCATGGTGATTTGATGGCCTTTTGAGGTGCGTAATCTCAGCAGGGCATTGTTGCCTTCGGTATCACCATCATCCATCACAAAGCTATGGCCGCCCACACGTCCAATGACTTTGGCATCACCTGGTTTGATTTCGCCGGCATTGAGTTTGGCATTGATATCGTTGGGTTTCATGCCGCCCTGATAAATGGCTGTGCCAGGGGTACTGATTCCAAACACAGCACTGGGGGTCTCTCGTTGACTGCTGGAGTTGATTGTGCCGCGTTCGTTGTCGGTTATAAGACCTTGTTGAAGCAATGCTTGAGCCACAACACTTTGCACAGGTTTTATGCCGTCAAAAAATCTTGGATTGTTAAACAGTTCATCGTTGTTGATGTTGATTTCTGCCACAGGCAAACGTGAAGCATTGGCAAAATATGATTCTTGATTTTGATTCTGTACTTCTGCTTGTGATTTAGCCACTGAGCCAATGGCCGGAACCATGCGCCCTGTGCCTTGTTCAGGAGCAACGCCAATGTAATAACCTTGGCTGCGGTCACCATTTACAAAAATGCAAATTACAGTGACTCCCACATCTGGCGGAGTAAACCACATGCCATAACTGTTGGGGGTGCCAGGGTAACCACCATTGTCCTGGGTTTGACCATTGGTGGCAGTTGTTGGCGTGTTGCCATAAAAAGGCGGCATATAACTCACTGTGGTCCACTTGGCATCGTTTTTCATGCCGTCTTCCCCGCCGTCTGCAAATGCTTCAATGTACACCTGTAGTCGGCCGCTACGAGTCGGGTCTACGGCGCTCATGACCACACCAGTAAATGGACCAAACTCCGAAGGTACACCTCCGCGGTCTAGTTTATAGTTACCAGGACGGCCTTTGCTACGCTGTACATTATCTACCATGTGTGTCCTTTAATCATCAGTTTTGTTTATTGGATTTATAGCGGGATTAGTGGTGCTAGTCGGTCCGACTGGTGATTGACTACCGCGTCCTTGATTGCCACGGGCGGCAGCGGCCGCATTAGCCCTTGCTATTACACCAGTTAGTTTAGGTGGTCCACTATTGGTTGTCTCAGTTGACGCAATAGTTCCGCCGGTACCGTCTGTGGGCGGTCTTGGTGCCCCTGCTGGCAATACCCGACTGCCGTTGTTAACACTTTGTTGAGAACCATTATTATTATCCCAACCACTTGCTCCGTTTGAATCAAACGGGGGCAGTTTACCTTGCGTACTTGCGACTGCCGCCTGTTTATCCCAACTATTTCCCCCGGTTCCCGAATCAAAAGCGCCAAAGTTGCCGGTGCGTAATGACGCTTGTTTGTCCCAACTATTTCCCCCGGTTCCTGAATCAAAAGCACCAAAGTTGGTATTTGCATTGTTACGACCACCGGTGCCGGCACGCTTGGTATCTGGGCTGGCATTGGCTGTGGATGCCGCTGCCGCAGGATTGGCAGAGTTCTTGCCAGACGGTATTGGAAACATATACAACGTTCCTTCCAGTGCTTGTTCAAAACTGCCGCCCTTGAATTCACTTGTAACCTTGGTGGCAATGTACACACGACTCTGCAGAGGCTTTTTGTCAGGGCCAGTTCGTTTTGCATAAGGATCTGCCAGGCCAGTACTGAGATCATAATCTTCTGGACGTTGCCATAACATTTCAAACATGATGTCTTGACTGTCAAAACTTATGGATCCGTCTGCTTCAAATCCTGTTCTGGCCGCAGGGTATACTGTGCTGGCAGTGACCGGTCTGAATTGACTGCCTTGCATGATCCAAGCAGGATCTCCAATAATTCGTACCTTGGCGGCAGCAAGGTCACTGGGACTGTACAATAGATCAGCGGCATTGGCATTGGGTTCAAGTTCTTTGCCTTCGGCACCAAAACTACTTTCTCCGCTTCTTGGACTATAAACATACTTCACTAGGTCTGCCATACTACTGGTAAATCTTTTGCCCTGTTGATTTCTCATGCTTGTGCCAGGGCCGTTGCCACTCAACGTGGCTGTAAACATTGTGTTGAGTGTTTCTTGATAATCTTTGACCGCGGTATTTTGTCCAGTGAACCAGAAAGGATAACTTTTGTGTATGCCGGAAAATTTGGTAGCGGGAAAGTATTGACTGTTGAGATTTTTTACTAGAAACGGGCTCACAGTATATTTAATTTTGTAAGCATAGTCATTTCGATTGCTGTCAAAGTCCTTGCGTTCACAACTCATGCTGATGGTAAACCAGGTGACATTTCTAGTTGTTTGTTGATTGAGTGTTTGTTCACCGTCAGCGTCTACTACCACTAGTTTTTGTTTGCCAATATAACTTGAATTTCTAATAACCAGTTCAATCACTTGCAAGATTTGTTGACCGGCTGTGATACTGAAATTACGATTTTCATAATCAACTGAAATGGTGTTTTGATTTAATGCTTTTGTATCTGTAGTTGGTGGCTTTGCATTTGGTGTTCGTCTATGATCTTTTTTGACATTGGGAAGTTGTATTTTGGCGGCACTGATGTCAGCGGCGCTGGCCAGGCCTGGTATGCCAACAAATTCAATTGAGTATTCATCGGCTATCAAATAGTTTCCAGATTCAACTTGTTCTTTTTGAAAGTCATTCATGGCAGCCATCAAGCCCTCGGTGATTGTTTTCTTGGGACTGGGTGCCGCAGTAGCAGTAGGCGGAGGTTTGTATGAGGAACCGCTGCCGGGTGCGGCCTGAGCCGCTCTCAATCGATCTTGGTCTGTTTGTGCTTGATTATCCCAACCGCTTCCTGACCCGGTATCAAAGGGAATATTAAAACTGGTAGATTTGCCTGGATCAGCATTGGGTGCTGTGCCTGTTGAGTACTTGGCATTTCCTCCCAGCAATCCTCCCACAGTGCTATCCACCAGTTGCACATCATATGGTATGGTTCCGCGACTGGAGCCGCCGCCAATGTTTTGCCCAATAGGAGCGGCTTCAAATTCATATGCGACTGTTTTTGTGCCAATGGTCCAGTTGACCTTGGCAATTATGAAAGGTATAAATTTTTCTACCACAGCCGCAGGGTCGCTAGTGTTCACAGGAGAATCTAGGCCGCCTTTGATAGGGTATACAATATTGCCACTTTCGTCGTAGCCGTAAAAACGCAGGACCATGAGATATGTTGCGGCAGTGTAGTTTATCTTGCCAGTGCTTTCTTTAGGTTCAAAGTTGGCCACCGCTTCGTACAAGCGATCCAACAGTGTGATGCCTTGAGGTTCCACAACTGTGAATTTGAGAGTACTGGCAAGATGTGCGGCACCTGTGCCTTTGCCCATGCACTGAGTTTCTAATGTAACTGAGTCAATAAAAAAATCGTTTGTGAAGAATGGACTACGATTGGCTGATGGGTATGCAGGTGCGGCAGTTCCATAAAACCCGCCTTCTTGTGCATCAGCATCGCCGCCACTGCTGCCTGTGGGGAATGGAGGTCTAATGACACCGTCACTGACTCCTGCACCGCCCGATTGAAACAGCAAGTTGTATCCATCAATTTTTTTATCTTTGCTGTTCATCAATTTTGAATACTGAGCCTTGTTCATCAAATATACCGATGCTGACCAAGCATAATTGTTGTAGCGATCTAGAATATTAGGCTGTGGCGTAACCTGTATGGGATCGGCCTGGGCCGCATTTAGATTGGTTTGCTTGGTATTAGTACTGTTGTTTGCGGCATCATCTCTAGTGGGTGTGCCTGGTTCTGTGGTCAAATCAACGCCACCAGGTATGCCACCGGGATCATACAACTCACCTGTTTCAGGATTTTTTCTAAGATTAGATAGTGTGCCATCTTCGGCTCTGACGTTGATGCCTTGTGTGTATGGACCTGTGGCCTGTGTTTGTTCCGTGGTTCTTGTTGGTGCATCAGTGCCGGTGGTACCACCAGTGTCAGATGTGACTGGAACATCAGCATTGGTTGGAGTGGTGGTAGCGGGTGGAGCAACTATGCGACCGCCTGCTTTGACTTGGGCAGCCGCTGGTTTAGTAGGACCTTGAGGACCATCTTCGCTGGCAGATTGACTGGCAGTAGCAGGCGGTGGCGGTTGCGTTGGAGATGCGTTTGCTTGTTGCGCTTCAGCTCCTTCAATTTGCCGGCGTAGTACGGCCGCTTCGTCTTGATATTGAGTTTGCAAAGATGCAATTTGGGTATTAATTGCATCTTCCTGGGCTCGTAAAACTGCCGCACCTTCTCTATCTCCGCCAGCAAACAACCTTCGTCGTTGTTCTTGTATGCTGTCTTGTTCTCGTGCTAGTGCCGCCACCTTGTCAAGGTTAGCGTCTATCAAACGTTCTAAGTTAGATAATCTAGCCTGTAGTTCTGCCACGGTAGCCATAGGTTAGAATCCCAAGGCTGTTTTCAGCGTGGTAATTTTTGGCAAGTAGATCAATGTACCAACAGCAAAGTCCATGGGTGGTGCTTGCAAGGTGTTGGGGTTGCGTTGATAGAACACCCACCATAGACCAGCGTTGCCATACAAGTCAAATGCCAGCAGGTCTGGTCTATACTGATAGGTGGTGTTGATAGTAAATGTCAGGTCGTCATTTTCCTTGGGTATGGGTCTATTGACCATGGTTTCAAGAAAGAACTGACTGTAGCCAGTTTGATAGTAAGGACTGGTTGCGTCGTATTGTGCCATTACCAGAACCCTCCTTTGAGTAGGTCACCGTTGGCAAAGCCTGCTAGGCTGAACTGTTTGCTGATTTGAGCACGAGTTTGTGCAGGTATTAGTGTGATATCAATTTCCATTTTGGTTGGTACATAACTGGATGGCACAAGATTTTGAACACTGCCTGCTACTGAGTTAGGGGACGGGGGTGGCGCCTGTGCACCTTTTGTCAACAAGGCATTGGCCAATCTAGTCAACCCAGATAGTGATCCACCGGCTGGTAAACTGGCCCCAGATGGGTTGTAGCGATTGTTCAAATTCAGACCAAAGTTGTTGGGATTGGTTGTTCTTATGTAGTCCACGTCGTTGGGCAAGGTGTAATTAAACGAACTGATCACCACCGGATGATCAGAGAATTGATAGCCTCCAAATCCATTTAACAAACATATAGGAGGAGGTGTACCACGTTCAGGGTCTTGGCCGTAGAACATTTTGGTTGCTGATCTAAAGAAATGTATCACTGCCAGCAAGTAGTTGGCTTCTGTAGTGTTCTGTGCTGTGAACGTGCCACGAATTTGTATGTCTCCCACTCTTGAGTTCTTGTAGAACAGTCCACGATAGTTTGAATGCACTAGATCATACTGTTCATAGTTGGCTGAATAAGTTGTGGTAATGTTTGGTGTGTAAGGAAATATCACGCCATCTGTACCCGAGCCGGCCTTGAGAGGTGCTAGTATACCTGGATCATTGGCATTGTACAAGTACTGTGCTTTTGGGCCAAGACTAAGTCTCACACGCCAGTCGGTGTTGCCTGGTTGTTTGTAACGTGCTTGAATTGTGGACTGTTGTTTGGCTCGTCGCACTATTGCGGCAGATTGTGCCGCTTCTTCAGACACAGCATCGTTGGCACCTTGAAAAAGATTTTGCGACGCAATTTGTTCAGCATCACTGGTATAACCAGTTGACAACGGATCAACTGCGTCTGGTGGATAACTTGTGGGTTGTACCGCCTCAATAGGCATGCCAAATTGATCAACTGGATTGCCACTACTGTCAACAAAGCCGCCCGAACCTTCTGGATCTGGCTTTACATCAAACCCTTCTCCGCCGGTGCCTGGATCAACCAGTGCAGCCGATTGGGTTAGATTATCACCGGTGGGTATTAATGATCCATTGGCATCAACAGGCTGACCATCTCCGTTGACAAATCCACCAAAGCCATCGGGAAATACATTGCCAAATCCTTCACCACTATTGTTTACATCGACTAGTGCGGCTGATTCAGTAACATTATCACCAGTGGGTATCAATGATCCATTGGCATCAACGGGTTGACCATCTCCGTTGACAAATCCACCAAAGCCATCGGGAAATACATTGCCAAATCCTTCACCACTATTGTTTACATCGACTGGTGGAGGAAATTCAACAAAATTTTCTGATGCCAACTGATCTCTTTGATCTTGCTGAAACGCTTCTTGTACTGCAAGTTCATTGTCGGTCAGTGGATCAACATCTAAATTAGTATCAGCAGGTTGTTGGTTGGCTAAATTTTGTTCTGCTTCTAATCTTGAGGTTTCAAATGGATCCTCGTTGGTGTTAAAATCTTGTGCCTGGCCTACTGCAATTCTGTCTCGTGTGGCAATTTGTTCAGCGTCCGTGACAAAATCAGGCTGTAGGCCAGGATCCACTAGAGCTGCCACCTGGCCTGGACCTTGTCCGCTGTCAGGATTGCCGCCACCGGCTGCATATCCATCAGCATTGGCTTCAATTACTAGTTCTTGTTCTGCTGTGTTGTCGTTGGCCAATCGAATATAATTTTCTTGACTGGCATTGTTGGCTTCTAGTTCTGCTCTACGTGCATCACTAATATTAGCATCTGCTAGTTCAGCATTGTTTTCAGCAATGATTTGTTCAGCGTTAGAGATGCCAACTTCGTTCCTGGCAATGGCTCCGTTTGCCGCATCAATATTCTTGAGATTGGTATTGTTTGTACCTGGGTACAGTGCCGCGGCATCTGCGGCTGTTTGTTGATCCTGTGCTGTGCGTTGGTCGGCAGTTAATGTTCCTGTGCCGTTGTAAAAAGCATCTGCTTGATCAGCATCGAGTGTGGTTCCGGAATAGGTTGTGGGTGGCACTCCTGCAATGGGCATGCCGACGGAATCAACTGGATCGCCTTGAGCATTCACAAAACCACCATTGCCGTCAGGCGTACCAAGTCCAAATCCTTCACCACCATTGTTTGTATCCACTGCGGTGTTGGACGTAGGAGGTCCAGTCACAGGTGCCACTAGAGCGGCTGTTCCTGAGCCAGTGGTTGCGGCTGTTGTTGACGCTGTGGGTTTTGCGCCAAACAAACCGCCCACAGTAGCAGAGAAGTTGGTAAACAGTGAACTCAAACCCGATCCGCCGCCGGTACCGCCGCCTAGCAGTCCACCAAACAGTCCTTTGATTGTGCCCAGGGCATTATCTATACTGGGCAAGCCTGTGTTTAGATTACCGAACCCAAAGCCGCTGGTGGCAATGAGTGTGGAATCTGGCAGTTGTGGTATGCCTAGTCTGGCACGAATGTACGGATCTGTGGGATCTGCCCCGCCAAGATCTTGTAATTGCGTTGGTGTTAATCCATAGTATGGATTATTAACTGGACTAGAATATGTTGTGGGTGGTACTCCTGCAATGGGCATGCCGTTTGAATCAACCGGATCGCCTTGTGCGTTGACAAAGCCACCGTTGCCATCAGATGTGCCTAGACCAAATCCTTCGCCACCATTGTTTGTATCAACTGCGGCTTTTGATGTTGCTGGCCCAACGCCAGCATAGTATGGCTGACCGTTTTCTTGATTGATCTTAAAGCCAGGCATTAAATTGCCGTCATCGTCATACTGCGGGAATTGACTGGGATCACTTGCTGGTTGTACTGGAGTATCCTTTGTACTCGGACCTACTCCAGCATAGTATGGCTGATTGTTTTCTTCATTGATTTTAAAACCAGGTTGTAAGTTGCCTTCGTTGTCGTAGGCCGGGAATTGACTGGGATCACTTGCTGGTCGTACTGCTGAGTCTTTTGCGGCAGTTTGATACACAGTTTTTTTAGTATTGGTAGTGGTATTCGGTACTGTGTTGGTCGTAGGAGGTTTAGGAGGGTTTGCTACCACTGTAGTTGTTCCGCCGTCAGATTCCGGGGCAGTTCCACCAGCAGAATTTATTAAATATGGATCCATTTGAGTATTCCTATATGTTATTTACCCATTTCTAAAACGGCGTATTTTAACAAACAGGTTGACAAGTGTTGTAAATGTGCTACAATAAATACATAACAGGAGACACAGTCACTCATGACTTTATTACCCAAGGCGGCACCTCGTGTCAATTATCTCAACAACAGAGATATTTTAAAAGAAATTCACCTCAGTAAAAACAACTACTGCTGGTATCAAGACCGAGCAATGGATCATCAATTTGATATTATTTTGCCTAGTATAGACAAGATCAACCAACGTACTATAGCAGAAGCTAGGCGCAACCGAGCAGATCGTTTAAAGCGAGAAGGTACTATTGTAGACCCTAAAAAGATACCCAACACAGAAATTGTGTTCCGTATCACTTGCTGGGAACACATACCCCGGGCGCCTAAAAAAGTAACCAAAGCCGAAGCCAAAAAGCGCAAGTTAGAAGAAATACTAGATCTAGATGATGCCACCGAGGATGATCCGTTGGCAGACATTGTGGATGTGCCTGTGTTGGACATGAATCACGTGCGTGTGAACTTTCCCCCGTTTGAGCACTATCGCATAGACGATGAAAAGAGACCATTCATTGTGGGCCGTAGTCACTGGCGGGGAGATTTGGTCTCAGGTGAGTTTTCCAAGGACCATGGAGACATGACCAAAAAACTAGCCCTGATGTTTATGAAATTATGCGAAAGATATGCTACAAGGAGTAACTGGCGTGGATACACCTACAACGAAGAAATGCGGGGGCAAGCCTTGCTACAACTCAGTCAAATCGGATTGCAATTTGACGAATCAAAATCGCAGAACCCTTTTGCGTATTATACTGCCGCTATCACTAATAGTTTCACTCGTATCTTGAACATTGAAAAGAAAAATCAAAACATCCGTGACGACATTTTGGAGATGAACGGACTCAATCCTTCATGGACTAGACAGAACTCTGGCAAACATTCAATGGCCGCCATGTCCGGACCGGTTGTAAGTAGCCTGGATGAGTAGTATACTAGTAGGATGACAAATCTATTTCGTAAAGCCGCGGTCTTCACAGACATTCACTTTGGCTTGAAAAGTAACAGCACTCAACACAACGAGGACTGCCTAAATTTTGTCAAGTGGGCCACTGCCAAGGCCCGGGCTGAAGGCTGTGAGACCTGCATGTTCCTGGGCGACTGGCACAACAACCGTGCCAGCCTAAACATTGTCACGCTGAACTACAGCCTACAAGCACTGGAGCACATGAATGATAATTTTGAAAACGTGTATTTCATTCCTGGTAAT
>Ga0209190_1000356_pt1 | contig 33499 bp, 32 predicted proteins | sample M_140205_XF_Meta_FD_187315 | JGI IMG/M metagenome (GOLD analysis project Ga0209190, IMG submission 187315) | Freshwater microbial communities from Lake Montjoie, Canada to study carbon cycling - M_140205_XF_MetaG (SPAdes) (version 2) | ecosystem: Environmental > Aquatic > Freshwater > Lake...
GCTATATACAATTGAGTGGTATACAAAAAAAGCATACACAAATATTAAACAAATTAAAAAAAATACAACTGGAAATTAACATTATGCTATCCAAACAAGGTGGAAAAAATAAAGAAATCCAAGAACTAATAAGAAGTATTGAAAAAATAATTAAAACGTCTGGTCTATCAGATGAAGAAAAAAAAACTTTTGAGCCAATAAATGAATCGTTTGAAGATGCTAAAAAAAAAGAAGACGATGAAGATAGGATTTCTAGTTTGAAGATAGTTGAAAAAGAATATATTGATCTAATTGATACGATAAATAATAAAAAAATTGTTAAAATTAAATCAGAAATTGATAGTATTATTAATTCAATTGAAGAAAGTGTTAAGAAATATACTTCTGAAGATAAACCTGAAATAGAAACGGAATTTAATACTCATAAAACAAATTACAAAGAAAAAGTGGAGAAAGTTGACATAAATGGTCTCATAAAACTTAAAATTGATCTTGAAGAAATGAACATAAGTCGATTTGGCAAAATTAAAGTTTATATGAAAATTAAACCAACTCAATTGGGTGATAATATTATTAGTAAGGATGGTAGTTATATTATAAATGATTTTTTTCAAATTAATAATGATCAAACTATTGAAATACTTCCTGATAATAAATTTGGTCCATTTTCTAAAGTTTCATTCACAACTGAAAAAATCGGCAAAGCTGAATATAAAAATATTACAAAAAATAAAAATCTATTTGATGAAATGTCTGGTGAAAATTCTCCATTAAATATAAACAGTTTATTAGGACGTTCAACAATTTTATTTGGGTATGGTATATCTGGTTCTGGAAAAAGTTGGACTATTCTTGGGGGTAAAGATGATGAAGGATTAATACCATTATTAATTAAATCATTAACTACTAATGGTATAACTGTTAAACCTTTTAAGATTTTTGAACATCATTTAAACTCAGATGATTTTATTAAAACTGATCCATCAAGACCTCATTTCGAAGAAGGTAATTTAAAAAGTAAAATTAGAAATTTTGATTTGAACACATATGCAAAAGATAATTCCCCAATAGATTTTATAAAACTTGAAAAAGCCAGAATAGAACTTCGTAGTATTAAAGAAACACCAAACAATCCAACTTCAAGTAGAACACATTTATTCATTGTTTATGAAATTGAAAAAGATCGAAAAACTGGGTATGTAACTTTCATTGATTCAGCAGGAAAAGAAGAACCTCTTGAAATAGCAAAACAGTTTTATACAAAATCAGTGTCTGGAGAAGACATCAAAAATGCTGCTTTACCATTTGCTGTTAAACCTATTACCGCCAAAGACCCAAAACTTAGTTTATTTTCAAGTGCTTCATACTCAAGAATAGATTTTTCAAATATAGAAAATTTTGAAACTCTTTTAGAAAAACCCAAAGTAAATCTATATATTAAAAAATTGGAATTTATAAAAGACGTAATGATGGAAGGATTTTTCATAAACGAATCTCTCGCTCACATGATCTATTATTTCACTGGAGAAGAAAATATTTCAGGTAATACTATACTAAATAGAACCTTAAAAGATGATTTAAAAAGAGAATTAGAGAAAGGTGAATTTATGAGAGATCAAAAAGCGGATTCTGTTAAAAATTACGAATCTTATGATAAAAAAGGTAAGTTGAATGTCTTTTATAAACCACCTTCGTCAAGAATAATTGAAAAGATTGAAACATTGGTGGAATCAACTGATAAGGATCCAATAATGATAACAACTATTTTTGATTATTTAACGAATTTATGCACTGTAAAAGATCAGAAAAAATTTAAATTTGTTATGCTTGGAAACACTCGAACAGAAGCAAGATATAAGGATGATATAATTAAAACTTTAAGGTTAGTGGATTTGCTGAAATCAACTTAAAAATGTCCTTTCGAAATTTAATTTCTAAATAAAAATTAAATTTACTTAAATTTACTTAATTTCTCTTCTATTTCATCCAAAATTCTAAGTATTTCTTCTTCTTTTTTAGAACAATCACATTTGCTACTATTTTCAGTTTCACCGCTTAAAGCTAAACCAATATTAAAATAAGGATTATTAAGAATATCGTCGTTCAGCATCATTCCGTCATTCCTTTTATTTTTTTTGGAATTTTTCTTAGACTTTTTTTTAAATGATTTGGATTTTTTCTTATGAGTTTTTTTGTTTTTTGTTTTGTTTCTCATTTCATTTATTTATATACTATAATAAAAAATATAATTTCGAAAATATCAAAGTGAACTTCCAGATCCGAAAAAAATTATAATTGACTTTTAACTAAATACGGTTTAAAGATATGTTATATATAATTAAATATGAAAGATAAACGAATGTCAAATCCTAAGAACTTCTGTGAAGAAGCAATGAAGTTAGATATAAGATATGAGTATTTAATAGAAGCTAAAATGTGTGTTGGTGGTCAAAAATTGGCTCAAATGTTTCAAGGGAAATCTCTTAGAGGAGGCGGAGATTCATTATCATCGGCAACTATTGAAAGTTGGATCAATACTTTTATTTTTGTTCAAAATAATCCAGATGAAGAAGATAAAGATCAGTATTCTGCTAGGCGACTTGAACCTAGAGATTCTTGGTATAAATATCTTGAAATAATTAAAAAGCCTATAGAAGATGAGGTTGTTAAAATGTGGAAAAATCTTTCTGCTAAAAAATTGGGAGATCAAGCAGAAAAATATGGTATAACTCTTGGAATTAGAAACGCAAAAGCTGTTGCAAATTTACAACAAAGAATGTTGGATATGGTTGAAAGACGAAAAAATAATATTTGGAATAAAGTTGATGAAGAAGTTGAAGTTATTGATGGCTTGATTGATGGTGTAATTGATTATAAATTTAGAAATGTTCCTGAACTTAGAAGAATTTGTAAAGAACGTAATCTTCAAAACGCTCATATTACTGATAAAGAAGGGTTGATTGAACTTTTAGAAAAAAATCCTTATAATGCTGTATATAGTTTGGATATCAACAATATTTATACTATGACTCATCCAGAACTAAAAAGTTTAGCAAAAGAGAGAGGATTTAACGAGTATAATAACGTTAGTAAAGCAGATCTTTTAAAAATGCATGAAGAATACGAGCTAGAATTGAAAAAAATCGAAGAAGAAAAAGATAATGAGAATGTTTTAGATACATTTGAATTCGAGGATAAAGTTATTCGTGTAATTAGACACAATGATGAACCATGGTTTGTTGCTAAAGATATTTGTGATGCTTTAGAAATGACAAACTCAAGAATGGTAATTTCAAACATTAATCTACCTGAAAATTGGAAGGGTGTAAAAGATATTTACACCCTTGGAGGGGATCAAGAAATGGTTATAATAAATGAACCGGCTTTATATAAAATTATTATGCGATCTAATAAACCTAATGCTCAGATATTTCAAAATAAAGTTTGTGAAGAGATTTTACCTTCAATTAGAAAGAAAGGTTATTATAAATTAGAAGAAAAAGAAAATTTTTTATTACAAGATAATAGACCCACAATTAAACGTATTCTTGATTTATCTGAAATGGATATTGAAGCTGAACTTTTGGAAATTGACTATGATTGGACGAAATGGACCAATAAATGTGTATTATATGTTGTTTATATTGGTGAAGGTTTAATAAAACTTGGTTTTAGTGATCACAAACTTGATAAGAGAGAAATTAAACATCAGAGTTCAGAAAGTAATTTCAAGCAATATCGTATGGTAAAGGTACTTGAAATTTCTGGGAAAATTGCTGAAGACAAAATGAAGGAGCTACTTAATATTTACCGAGTAAAGTTTCATAATCAACATGAAATTTTTAAACCTACCGGTACTATTGCAAATTTTATCGAAAATTTAGAAAATTTACTAAAAGATAATGATTTGCATATGATAATTACCTTACAACAAAAAGAAATAGCCGAATTAAAGCTTAAAGTTTGTGAAATGGAAAAGAAAAATTTGGAATTGCAGCTACAGTTGAAATGAAATATAAGTTTAATAAACGATACTAACGATCTATTTAAATTTTTATACAATTTTCTGTATAAAAACCTAATAATTTCTAAACTATATTTCTAAACTCTCAAATTTCCAGTAGAAACCACCAGTGAAAGTTTTTCTTTTTATAGCAGAACTTAAAGTTTTAGCATTGATATTATTATCTTTTGACGCTAGTACAGAACTCTCGTATATCTTAATTAAATTATCATCTTTATCACATTGAATAACTTTTTTGTTATGAGCGTGTTGTAAGTTCTCAATAGAAGAAACCCATTCAAGATTTGAAATATTATTATTTATTCTATTTTTATCTTTATGATTTATTTCATGTTTTGTTTTTGGGTCATCATTTTCAATAAAATGTTTTGCAACTAGAAAATGAACTCTAAATTTTTGTCGCCTTTCATGTCGTTTACGGGTATATTCCTTGATTTCTTTTTTTTCATCGCATTCTGTTGCGTATAAATCAATAATATGGTATCCCGAGCCATTTAGAGATGGATTCAAAAATCTTTTTGATTTTTTCGAGTATACTCGTCCGGTATCGGTAATTATATAATTTTCAAAACCTTCAATCTCTTTACCCTCCGGTTTTTCTTCAACGATTGTCTCATCAACGTATTTCCAAATATATCCACCCGATGTTTTTTGAGTTCCATTACACACACTAATTATATAGGTATCATATTTCAAAATATCTCTATTGTCTTCGAATGCTTTTGTAATTGATTCGTACACCTTTATATCCTTTGTTTTTGGACATATTCGCTGAACGGCGCGATGATTAGTTGCAACTAATAACCCATTTTCGGCAGCGTGACGAGTGTTTTCCAAATTTGTTGTCCATTCAAGATTAACTGAACGATTATCTAGTTTGTCACTGTTTAGGTGATTAACAATAGTTTTCTTTTCAGGGTCGTCGTTTAGACAAAATAGTTCAGCAACTAAACGATGAAGCCGAAGTGGTTTTTTTTCTAATCCTATTTCATTATTATCTGGATACAACGATACTTGAATATATCCATCTCCATCAATAGATCCTTTAATTATTTCATCTCTGACGATATGTTTTACACGTCCTAAATTTGATATAGTATATTTTGAATAGTACTTTTTAGTTTTCCATTCTTCTGTAATTTCTTCTTCCATATGTGTGTTTACCATAATATTGAATTTTAATTAGAAAATCAATTTTTATACAAATTTTGTGTATAAAAATCAACTATATTTATAATCTTTCACGGGCACGTCTTTCACGTCTTATTTTGTTTGCATTGTCTTTGTATTCTTGAGTTTTCTGTTTTGCCAAGATAGTTTCTTTATTTTTAGCATAGTGTTCTCTCTTCTGGGTATTTATCTCATCTCTTTTGATTTCTCTGCGATCAGAAACACGTTTCTTAATAGATTCCTTATTTTTTTCATACTTAGCTTTATCCCTTTCTTTTTCAGTTCTTGTAAGAAAAATTTTTTTATTTAACGGAGGCTTAAGTTCTTGTAACCAATGATTTTCTCGTATGATAAGGTTTTCTATTTCAATATCATCCTCAACTAGTTCAATCGCAAAATTATCTCGCCCTTTTTCTCTTATATAAGTGTATAAAGGAGTTGTTCCTTTTATTGAAGCAGATTGATGATCTCTTAATCTATCAAAAATTTCTTTAACTGTTGAACCAATATAAAATTGAGAACTATCCAAACTATAAAAGACTTTATATACACGACCAACATCTCTATGTGATATAATATTTGGCGTTTTCATATTCAATACTGGCTTTAATTCAGTGTAATGTTCTCTTTCTCTAACACCGATTTCCTCAATCTTTTCGATTTCAAATTCTTCTATTAATTCAATCGAGAAATTTTCAACACCATACTCTCGAATGCAATCGTAAAGTTTACCTGGTTTATTATGTTTGGCATTACTCATATGCCCTTTAAATCTTTTCTTGAGAGTTTGAATAGTTGAACCAATGTAGATATCAACTGTTTTAGTATTAACTATTTTATAGATACGTGCAGTTTTCATTTATTTGTGATAAAGGTTCCGAATTTTTAATTAGAAAATCAATTTTTATACAAAAAAATTGTATAAAAATTTGTTTGAATTTGTAAAATTGTTTTTGAAGCACGAAATAAGGTCTTCAAAGTACAGGAAATCCAAGCGCCGATTTGTTCCTGTTGTTACAGGCTGAATTATTTATTCAGCCTGTAGGGATACCTTTACTTTCGCAAAGGAGTAGACTATATCTTAAGAAAATCTCTTTTTGAGAAATTTCCCAACTACCATTTAGTCGTTGAACTGCATTCTACCAATCACTGGTTTAGAACTTGGCTGCAGATTGCCCAATCTTTTGAAATTTTTACTGTGCCCACGCCATTACGCTTGGTTCCTATAGGTATATTTCTATCCTATGGTAGTATTCAAAAGTTCTAAGGGGTTTCCCGCAATTTGATAGTTTCGCCCAAGAATCAAAGATCGATTCGGTGGACTAGCCAGTTACATACACGCAATCATAATAGAACCGATTGGTGGTGATAATTTACACTGTTTTCCCATAAAAGAATTATCACATCTTTTATAGCAGCTGACTGTTGGAGGCACGTCTTGGTGTTTACCTCCCGATACACGGATAATGTTATTATTAATACAAGTTACAACGAACTCGAAAGTTTGAGCACTATAGTATCCAGAACCAGTAGCTCCTCCACCAGCAGCAGCGGCTACAGCGGCAGAAGAAGCTTCAGGAACGATAGACACGTTTGTTAGCTTACCGTAGTTAGTAGAACCCATCGGATCCAAAGCCATAAAATCAAGTGAATACGAATACGAGTGGTATCCAATGATATCAGGGATAGTAGGAGCGTGGAACCAAGGGTTAACAAGCGAGAAGTAGTCAGAACCCATTTGAGTCAAACGATTGGTGTTCTCATAGATAAGAGAAGTTTGAAGAATGGGGTCAGCGGCACCGTCGGGATAGAACAATACAACAGGGACTTGATTGGATAGAGTGACAGTGGGTGATGAAGTAGAGTAAACAGACCATTCAGCCTTGCAAGTAGTATTACGAACAGCGAAGAATAGAACTCTAATAGCATGAGAAAATCTAATGTCGAAACTCTGAGAAACTGAGGTTCCAGGAGTAAAAGAAGATCTAGGGGCTGTTTGAACCTGCTCTATTAGAATGTCTCTAGGGGCACAAGCCATTCTCTTACGTTCATCGTTGGAGACAATAGCATAGTTAGCCCAAACTGCGGCACTCAAAGAGGGGGCAGTTCCAGTGGTCAAGTCGGAAGGTTGAGCGGCAACACTGTTAGTTTGTTCATCATCATAACTGAGGATCAACAATTCAGAGAAGTCTCTGAAAGTGAAGTTAATTCTCATTTCGTTATAAGGAAGAGCGGCGGTTGGTAGAGCTACACCACTATCTCTTCCATAGAAGAAAGGAAGAGGAAGATTTAGAGTGTAGGAAGGAATAGCAACACCAGCACCATGAGGATCAGTCAAATCACTGACGTTTCCGATCATATTGTCATATCCGTTTCTCTTGCTAGCGGGAACAGTGAAAGCAGCCCAGAAATCAAGATGGTAGTTATCAAATCTAGCAGCAACCAAATCATTGAAAGTAATATTACATTCCTTGATGATGTTATGCATTAAGTTTCTAGTCCATCTGAGACTTCTAGAAACTCCAAGAGTGGAGGTTACAGAGGAAGCAGAAGATAGAGTAACGGTAGGGGTTGTCAATCGAAGCCAAGTTTGAAGTAAATAGTCTCCAGCACGGGAGATACTTACTGACCAATCAGCGTTGAATGCAGGGGTTCCAGAAGCTTTGCTTAGAATAACAGGGACTTGAGTAAACCAAGTACTCTTACGTGTTTCACGCACGAAGTATGCGGTTGCATCTGGGCCACCATACATATATTTTTCGATTTCATCAAAAGTGGCTAAATCGATAAAGCCTGAGGTTACATTAGAGGATGCGGACATTTTTTTTATTAAAAACAAGATAATAAAAATTCAAAAAAAAAAATTATACGTATTTATTCAATATTTTAGGCTCATAAATATATACTTTTTTAAGAAAATTGATGATCGTTTATTTAGATAGCCTGTTTTACGCCTTTGCGTAAATAAAATATGTAAATTTACTTCATAATTTCCCTGTGTTTGCATGACAATTTGTAAAATAATTTCCCTCATCTGAGAGGGAAACAACTCTCTTGGTTGGACAAATATTCCTGAAAAATGGAGTTTCGAAATTCTTAGTAAATAATTTTCTATTAGATATTTGATTTTCTATCCAAAGGGAGGGAAAAATTTTCCTACCCTTTTAAATATTTTAAAGCTAATATAGAAATTCAAAAAATAGTTTTTTCTCTTAAGAGAAAAAACTATTTCAATGCTAATATAGACTTCAAATAGTTTTCCACCAGCTGACGGAAAACCTCTTTGTTAGAGAAAAATCTTTTTCTTTTTTCTTGAAAAAAGAAATTATGACTTAAAGAAATGAGATTACTAATAAAAACAAATGTCTCAATCAATCAATATCGTTAAGCTTATCGAGGAAAATCCTAATACTAAATTATCTAAATCTTATCAAGGTAAATTAATTAATAAATTAAAGGATAGCTTTTCCACAGATGAACAACAATTATTTATTTCAAGCTTTTATTGTTATTTAAATTATAAATCATATGATTTCATGATAGATTTAGATGATATTTGGAGCTGGTTAGGTTTTACACGTAAAGATAATACAAAAAGATTACTTGAAAAATATTTTAAACCTGATATTGACTTTAAAATAGTTTTCCTCCGAACGGAGGAAAACTCCTCGATTGGAAGACCAAGTGAAAAAATTATGCTAAGTATTAAAACGTTCAAGAAAATGTGTTTGAAAGCGAATACATCAAAAGCAAATGAAATCCATGAATATTATATAAAATTGGAAGAAACTCTTCATGAAGTTATTGATGAAGAATCTAATGAACTTAGATTACAGTTGCAAGAAAAGGACAATGAAATTCAAAAAATAAATGACGAATCTAATTCAAAATTACTTTTAGTCGAGGAACAAAATAGACAAAATATTTGTAAAACTTTGATTCAAAGTTTCGATAATAAAAATCTTGTATATATCGGATATATAGGAAAAATAAATGATTGTGAATCTTATAAATTTGGTTCGACTAAAAAGATTTCAAAAAGAGTCAAAGATCATGAAAAAACTTATGAAAGATTTGATTTATTATTCTGCATTGAATGCGAAAAGCACGTACTTTTAGAACAGTATTTGAAAGATTCGAAAGATATAAAGAAAAGACGATTTTCACATCCATTTCACGTTGAAAATAAAAAGACTGAAACAGATGTTACAGAACTTTTAAAATTTGATGATGAATTTAATATTGATGATTTGAAAAAACTACTAGCGAAACTTAAAAATAATGTTGAAATGTCATGTGAGCTACGTTTAGAAATGGAAAAAACAACACAGAAGAGATTAGATGCTGAAATGATAAATAATCAAGAAGAAACAAAAATAAAACAAATAGAATTAGAAGAGGAAACGAAAAGACTTGCAAAAGAACTAGAAGAACAAACAAAGCAAAAACAAATTGAACTAGAAATCTTGAAACTTAAACTTGCTCATCCAACAGAGATTCGGGAAATAAACGAAGAAAACAAAAATGAAGAAATTAAAAGAATAGAAGAAGAATTAACATCAAAGATAGAATCGGAAAGAGAAGTTGTTAGACAAATTCAAGAGAATAATAATAAAATATTCGAAGAAAGAATCGAAAGTATAGCATCTCATTTAATTGACGTGAACATATTTGAAAATATATATAAGCCAATTCAAATTGTATATAATAATAGAAACACTTTCTTATACATAGCAAAAATCAACGATGAGTTGTATATAAATGTGAACTCAATATCTGAAAAATCTTATCCTATGGATCGATGGAAAAGAGGCTCTGAAATAAAAAACAAAATCCTTGAATATAATTTTAAGTTGAAAGATAAGCAAATGTTATCTATTTATTCGCATAAGAATAAAGGAACATGGATTCTATTTGATTTCTTTTGCAAAAATTATTTCAATTGGTATGGATCAATTTATAATAAAGTAAATAATAACTCATGTTATTTAAATTTCGGGACATTTCTTGAAATTCAGCTACCAAAAATAATAAATGAATATGATTTATCAACAGATAAATACTTCATTCAAATCAAAAGAGGTGAAGCTTTTTTTAAAGTGCGTGCGAATAGAGAAAACAATTTCATTAATGTGACAGATTTATTTAACGCTCATAATCGGGATGTTAGAACGTTTAACAAAAATTCAGAAAGAAAAAAATATTTTTCTGAAAATCCAGAAGACCATTATTTGAATGGGAATAATATCACAGATGAGTTTGGAATGAAAGTGACCTTTTGCCATCCGAAGCTAGCGATAGTTATAGTAGATTGGTTATATAAGAAAAATGAAAGTGAAGAAAAGCAACAGATATTAGATTTCATAAACTATTTTATGGATAAGGTTTGATTTTAATACAATTTTTTGTATTAAAAAAATAGAACTATGGTATGTGCGCATAAACACATAAAATTTTTAGAAATGTCGGATCACACACCGTTTTAACACTCATTTAAATATAAATATGCATTTAATATCGTAAACTTAATCTAAAAAGTGCTATGACACTGATTATGAAAATAAAATTCATACACTTTTTTTGCACATATAAAAAATTGCAAAACAAAAAAAAATTATAAATAATAACAACTGTATGTATTTTCTATAATCGAAATAAAATCCATATGTGTCACCTTCATATATAGGTATAAATTTAGTGTATACAAATAAATTATTCATTTGATGATTAAAATCAATATGTTCTATATTATTTCCATCTTCTTTGTATGAAATATTATTATCTCTAATAATTTTCATTCTATATATTCCGAAACCACTGAACGCACTTGAAACACTTACTAATTTGGATTTAAACATTATATTTACAATTTTGTAAAATGGTTGAATAGAACCAGTGTCATATAAACAATTATTATCTTTTTCAGTTACTGACATTCCAAAGATTGCATTTATTCTTTCATTATTTTTAATTATATCAATCATATTCATAAATTCATTTTCTTCAAAATCAATAAAATCTAAGTCTAACATTACCATGAGATTGCATTCTTTCCATTTCTTAGCTAGATCTAGAACTACATTTCTTAAATATGCAATTCGTTGAACTCTGTAAGAACAATTATAAAAAAATGAATATTTGCATAGATCGGTAGAATGTTTTCCATCTAATTTTAAATTTATACCAGATATATTTTTATTATTATACGAAATATTTTTCAATATTTCTTTGGTTGAATCTATACTGTCATTTTCAGCATAAAATATTCTATAGCTATTAAATTTTTCTCCTAAGTTAATAATACGATTCAAATTTCTTTCTAAATATTTCTCTCCATCTTTAACAATAAAGCAAAATGAAATATTCATATTTTATTTTAAAATCTTTTTATTTTTAAAATCTTTTTATTTTTAAAATCTTTTTATTTTTAAAATTTTATTATTATTACTGTAAAGAATATATTTTATATAAGAAGTTGATTACAAGCTTGAAAAATTCACTCCTGAAGTTTCAGGAGCGAGTTTAGAAGCTGTTCATGGAGGTCAAAATAAAGAAAAAAATATGCTTTTAAAAAGTTTTTAAAAGAAACTGTTAATGAGTCCAATAAATGTGTTTCAAAAATAAATTATATCTATCTAAACCATCATGAAATTTTGATCGGATAATATATATATTTAATCATCACAACTAATAGCAATATTATTAAACTAAATATTGTAATTACAAATAGATTGTGATATTCATTGTAAAAAATAAAAATCCAATTGTATTTATATTTTATCAGTTTATTAATTTCAATGTTATATTCATATCCAAGTTTTTTTATAACATTATCAAGATAAGTTGACCCTGGTCCATGTAAAAAAAATGGATGTTTATTGTTGTAAACAACATTTCCATTATCCAATACTATATCATCTATTTCATGTAATGAGTTGCCTATGCTTAAAAATATATCATTTTGTGTGTCAATATAGAATAACGAACTTTTCAAATTGCAATATTTTGTTAATAAAACTTGATCATCTGATCTGTCATTATCATTTATACTTTGTATATTTTGTATAATTTTTAATAAATCTTTTACAAATCCAATATAAGTCCCCGAATTTAAAGAAATATTTTTACAAGATCCAAAATACATTTTATTAGCCAATTTATTTAAATAATAAGAATGATCTACATTATCATATCCAACTATAATTTTGCATTTTTTTTGATTGTATAATCGCAAAAAACTATTTTTTAGTTCATTTAAATTTCTTGTGCAAATAACATCATATCCATCAACAAAGCAAACAATATCATTATCTGGGAGAGTTTTTAAATATTCAATCATTAATTTAAATTTAAAGTTAAAACCTTTCCATTGCTTTCCAAATCCGAGTATTTCAAGTTCTTTTCCGTATCTTCTACAACTTTCTACAATATAAGGAAAATAATATTTACTTTCAGTTGCCACGGTTACTATATGCAAATCATCCATTTATTTTTATATAAATTTTAATATAAATTTTATTAAAAAAAACTCTGAAAAGAAGAAAAGAAAATAACATATTATATAATAAAAAATTATATAATAAATGATATTAGTAATTGTAATTATTTTTATTCTTTTTATTATTACTGTAATGACTCAAAGACGTCCTTCTTTTGAAAATATATTTCAAAATAGAAATTCTTGTTGTATTATAACATATAAAAAAATAAATAAAATTCATAGTATATTATTGAATTTAGATAAACAAAACTATGAAAATGATGATATCAGACTATTGTACGACCGTTTTGATAGATCATTTCAAATTAAAAATATATCAACCATTAAGATACGTATTATATCAGTTGAAATTCTTATTAGTAAAATACCTGATAATATAACTCATATATTTCAAAATGGCTATCAAAGCTGGTCCCCATCTTATTTAACAGAAATACATTCAACTCAAAGATATACTTCAAATATACCAATTATATCACATTTTATAAATTTAGGAACTAATTTACATCATAATAAGTCTTCTAAATACTGGGGATTTAATAATGTTTTAATTTCAAATATGTTTACAACTATTACCGATCTTGAAGAAACAACTTTATTGGGATTTGCAGATTATCATGATATGTGCGGAGAATTTGTATTAATAAACAAAGAATATCTTATTGCATATGAAGATTATGATAAATTATTAGATGTAGGTGAAATATTAGTTACATCTAAAATAATTGAAATTAAAGGTGATAATAATGTTTTAGACATATTTGCTTCTAAAATATTTAATTATGAAAATAAAAATATAGAAGTTCCAACAGGGTGGTGTTCATGGTATGAAAATGGTGTCAATATAAACGAGAAAAAAATAATTTCAAATATAAATAGAATAAAAGATGCAAAGTTACCTATAAAATATATACAGATTGATGATGGTTATGTAAAAAATATAGGCGATTGGTTGGAGTATGATGATGAAAAATTTCCAAACGGACTATCTAAAATAGTCGAAATAATACAGTCGAAAAATTACAAAGCTGGTATATGGGTGTCACCTTTTTTAGTGAGCAAAACCAGTAATATAATGAAAAAATATCCAGATTGGATTTTAAAAGATGAAAATAACAAAATGGTTTTTGCAACATTCAATAATGTCTGGAAAGGAAAGTATACATATTCTTTAGATTTGACTCATCCTGATGTTAAAAAATATATATTTAAAATTTTTAAAACTTTAAGAAAGCAAGGGTTTACTTATTTTAAATTAGATTTTCTATGCGCAGGAATGTTGAACGGTTCTTTTTATGATAGTTCTCTGAATCGGGTCCAGATTTATAGAAATGCTTTAAAAATAATTAGAGATGCTGTAACAACAGATTCTTATATTTTAGGATGTGGTGCGCCTTTATCAGCTAGTATTGGTTTAGTAGATGGGATGAGAATATCACCAGATACTGATTATTGTTGGAATCCTCCTTTTCTTGCTAAATTTTTTGCAGATGGAGTTGGGATACCATGTGTAAAATATCAATTAGAAAATATTATAAGCAGGAAATTTATGCATGAAAAATGGTGGATTAATGATCCTGATGTTGTTTTATTGTCTTCAAAGTTAAAACATGAAGAATTTATGAAACAGATTGAAATAATATCTGAATCAGGAGGATCCATATTTTTTAGCGATAATTTAGAGAAAGTGACAAATGAAAGAATCGAAATCCTTAGAACCAAACTTTTACAATTAGATTGATACAAATTTATATAATGAGTTTTTCTTAACTAGAATTATAGTAAAAAAATAATATTTTTTTAAAATAATAATCTGAAACAAACTAAACAAACAAGAAATGACAAAAACAATAATACAAATAAAATTTCAAAAATCCTAAATGACCAATAATATAATGTATAATAACCATCAACAGTTTTATCCAAATTTAATTTCTTATATAAATATGATAGAAAATATACGTCCAATTTAATAGAGCTTGTGTTTATCCAATTTTTTGAATTTTCAGTCTCTGTCATGAGTTGGTAACACAATGGTATATTGTAAATATAACGAGTGAAATTTTTGGAGTTTACATCCCAATCTATAATTTTCGTTCTGTCCATTTGAATAATTTTGTTTATTGTTATTTTTGGATATATAACGGAATGAGTTAAGCAACCAATAATCATTTTATTATGATTTCCAGAATATTTTGTTTGAACAAAAGGTAAACACCCCAAATAATACAAGAATTCTTCGTTCTTGTTTTGTAATAAAAAATTATTTATATCATCACATATCCTCTTTTTTAATATTTTTCTATTAAAAAAAAAGTCATCTTCTAATATAAGAATATTTTCATACCCGTTCTTTGTGGAGTGATGAAAAATTTGCAAATAAGAATCAACTAAATCAGTACTCGACGAATTTACATGGGATTCCTTTTTGCACTTTTTAAAACCTTTGTTCAATAATATAAAAACTTTCTTGGTTGGTTGAAAAATTTTCAATTGTTGAATGATAGAATCATATCTACCATTATTCTCCAAATGGATTACGTATGTTGCATCAACTGTGTAATCTAATAGATTATTATCATTGAAATTAACTTGTTTGAAATCGTAACATCTCATTTTTTATTTACCCAAAAAATAAAAAAAAATAAAAAAATAATGAAAATTTAAAGATGTCATATTGATGCATTTTTAGGATTACTTTCTCAAACAAAAATATTAAATACAGCATTATTTTTGAAGAACTTTGTGAAGGATTGATAATTTTACTCCAAGTTCTTTCAATGTAATGTCCAACTTCAGGATTTGAATGAGATGATAGTTTATCCAAGAATTTTTCATAATATTCTTTAGAATGTTGTAGAATATCTTTTTTTATTCCTAAAACACCTCCATAAGAAAAACTATCTAACTTAATATCATTAAAATAATGTTTATACCATTTGGAAAATGGTCTTATATCAGATTTCAATAATTTTTTTTCATCATTATTTACTAATAAATTTTGAGTGCTTGTTGATTGATATTTTCTAAAGATCCATGTAAAAAAAACTGTGAAATCAACCAGATTTTCATAATTTTTTAATGATATGAAGTAAATAAGTATGACCTTCTCGTCCCACATTTTTAGTATTTATCACCTTCTTAATTCTTGAAGAATACTCAAAATCATTATTAATACCTTTGTTATATGTACTTAAAGGATATTTATTAAACGGATTAGTGTTTATCCATTTTAGATTCTCATTATAACGAGATATCCATCCCTTATAAATTTTTATTTAAAAAAATGATTTTTTAAATTTTTTTTCAAATAAAGTCACAAAATGGATTGCTCAATATGTTCTGAAGATTTCAATTCTAAATTGAAAAGTGTTCAATGCCCTGCAAACGAAAAATGCCCATTAGTTTGTGTGACGTGTTTTCTCAAATTTGCAACTGACAACTTTACACCAAGTTGTATGCATTGTAAGTCTGAGATTACTAAAGATTTTATTAGAAGCATTGTAAATAAAACAAAGTTTATTGAATATAATAATTCGAAGTTTCTCGTGACGTTTGATAGACAGAAAAGTCTTTTGCCTCAAACGGCTGAAATTATTGAAAAAGAAAAAGAAATATATAAATTAAGATGTGAATTATCTATTAACGCAAGAATGCATGCCACTTTAAGATTAAAAATTCGAATATTTAAAAAAGCAAACCCGAAAATTTTAAAACCAACTAAAAAACACCCTGAAAGAACAGATATTTATAATAATTATCAAAAATTGATTGACGATGAAGCGAAATTGAAGCAAAACGAGAATAATATAATACGTGAAATAAATTTACGTTACATTAAAAAAGATCAATCTGTTAAAAAAGAGTTTGTTATGAATTGCCCACTTGATGGTTGTAGAGGATTTTTGTCGTCGGCTTACAAATGTGGGTTGTGTGACAATTATTTTTGCAGTGATTGTAACCATAAAAAAGACGAACGAAATGACGAGAATCATGTTTGTGATGAAAATGATAAAGCGTCAGTTGCATTTTTAAAAACACAAACAAAAAAGTGTCCTAAATGCGGTGTTCATATATCTAAAATTGATGGATGTGACCAAATGTATTGTGTTGCAGAAAGTTGCATGACATTTTTTTCTTGGACTACAGGTAGAATCGATGAAGGCCCGAAACACAACCCTGAATATTTTAGATTTTTAAGGGAAAGAGGTATGGTAATTCCACCTTCGCAACCAATTGCTAATAATGATGATGCATGTGTTAATTATTTTGCTATTGAAAGAAGATATCAGTATAATACTTATAATAATTTACGCACTTCTTTGACTTCGTTCGGAGTTAAATGCGAAGATTGGGAATCTTATTATAGACGGGCAATTGAAATTATTGGTATGATTAGCGATTTACCAGCGACAATAGGTGATGTAGATGGTGAAAAGCTAAGAAAGAAGTATCTACTAAATGAAATAGATGAAGATAAATGGAAAAAAAATTTAAAAAGAATATTGAAAAAGAATGAGAAAAATTATGAAATTCGACAAACATTGGAACTTTACTTAATAGGGATTAATGAAGATTTCAAAAAGTTTATAAGAAATTTGCGTGATAATAGCGTTGAATGTGTAAAAGAATTTTCTGAAATATTAAACGATTTCAAATTAGGTAATAAAAATTTAATAGATTACATAAATTTGGAAATCAAAAAAATTATGAAAAAATATGATAGCGTCGATAGAAAATTTCTAATATAAAAAGAGATTTAAAGAAATGAGATTTTGTATATGTAATGGTGTTAACAGCAAATCTAAAACGAAAAACTTAATTTTTAAAAATGCACCTAGATAAAAAGAAAGCATACATCCAGCAAAAAACCTAAAAAAAATCATATAATTTAAAAAAAATGTATGCTGTCCCAATCTTTTTAAATAACTGTTATTCAAAAAGATATTTCCTTTTGAATAAAATAATATGTTTGTATTTAACTTTTTTTACCCGAACATAATTATTCCACGTTTCATTTGTATACAACCTGTTAACCAGCCATATCTATCTTGTTCACCTGGAAAGACATCAAAACCAGCATTTTTTATTTCTTGTATACCTCTTTTTCCATGAATTTCACAAGTTAAATATTCATCTGCTAAATATACCACGGCATTAATAAGCGGATGATTCCTCTTACTTTCTTCCGTTGTAAGTGATATAGTTTCATCTTTGTCTATCATTTTTAAAAGTCCGATAATTATATTTATTGGTTCCATGTCAAAGTTCATCTTGGTTTTGATAAGTTTTTTTAGAAAAAATTTCAATTTCATTTTTGTTAAAATTATAAAACATATTCTTGTTTTATAACTAAACTATCTTCATCATCTTTTAATTATCTTTTGATAGAAAGATAAGTGTCTTCTTTTCACGCTTCTTTCTTGGAAGAGGATTCCACCATCCATCTGCATCTTTTGTGTAAAATCTTGTGCTAAAAATTGGCCATGCGATAGGATAGGTTCTTAAATAGTCGTTTGTTTTTTGAGGCATTGTTCTAATTAATTATAAATCATTCTTTAAATCTATTTTAATTTCTTTTTTTCTTAGAGGATCTTTTAAGTTTTCTTGATCTCCTAGGTGAATTTTTTAAAACTTTCTTTGATCTCTTCTTTTTTAAACCATCAGATGATCGACCCATTTTACCTCCACCTGTTTTGGTGGTTTTTGATGATTCTGTAGGATTCAAAAACCTTGATGAAGTCTGAGGGGGAGGGGGAGGGTCAGAAGGGCGAGGGATGGAACGACGATCGCGAGGGACCTCTGTTTCGCAATTATTGTTGATTAAATCCCTTATATCACTTTTAAATGAATCTGTATTACCATTTTCTATATATATATTATAAATCCTATTCAATTTATCACAAATTTCTTTAAGATTATTTTTTAAATTTTCAATCCACAAATTTAGTTCAATTTTATCTTGTTCCAATTCATTTATCTTTCTATCTTTTTCATTTATCTTTCTATCTTTTTCATCTATTATTCCATCTTTTTCAGCTATTATTCCATCTTTTTCAGCTATTATTCTAGTTAATTCAGTAATTAATTTTTTTAAATCATTTATTTGAGTTGAATCACACTCTTTGAATTTAGATATTTCTTCAATGATTTTATTTTTTTCGTCGATCTCTTTTTTTAATTTTTCGTTGTCTGTTTGTAAATTTTTTATTTGTTCAATAAGTTCCTTAAGCGCATTATTTTTTTTGTCGATATCTTTTTTTAGAGCATCTCTTTCTTCACAGCAATCTTCTTTTGCTCTTAATTTATCTAATTCATCCTTAAGAGTTTTCTTATCATTTTCTAATATATCCAATCTACTTAAAGCTTCACTATTAGCATAATCGTCAGAAAGTGCTAAACCTAACTCGAAGTCGGATGTTCCATCATTTCGTTTTTTGTAAACTCTACTGGATTTTTTTTTACTTCTTCTTTTCATTTTTATTTATACCAAAATAATTTGTTTTTTTTTTAAAAAAGATCTAAGCAATAAGATTATAATTCATTCTCAATCTTTTTCAACCTACATCTTTTATGTATTTGAACAGATTCTTCTTTTTTGTCATATGGCACAATTTTCAGAATACATTTTGATTTTTTTCCATAAAATGGTTTGACACATCCAGAATGCTTTTTGGATTTTTTACAAGATTTTTTCTTTTCAACTATACATTTTGATCTAAATATCTCGAATCTATCTCTAACATCTTCGTATGATAAATTAGATTTTTTTTTCAGCATTGTATTGATGAGTTCGTGTAAATTGTATATATATCGAGAAAATGTTTCGCGATTTTTCATTTCATTCATAGTAAGTGGTAATTTTTTAAAATTAACAGTCAGATTTTCTCTGCAATATCTACAAGGTAAAATATATTGTAGACTTAATATAAAATCTCTATATTGTGTTTTAGTTTCAAGTGTTGGATTATTTGGATAATTAAAACTCATCGTATGTAAAAAAAACCAGAAAATTGGGCCCCACACAGATGTCAGCATCCCATCTTTACTGTTGTAATCTTCATGAGAAAAAATACTTTTTATTTTAGGTTTGGTTTTAGGAGATTTTTTCATCTTTTATTATTATAATCTTTTATTTTATAATAATAAAAATATTGTGTTTTTCTTTTAATTACATTCTATCTTTGTAAAATCCATTTTTTTCTTTTTCTTGTTGTTCAAACATCATTTTATTAATAGTTGCCCTTGTTTCTTGATCTAAATCAGACATATTTGCATTCGGAGGCCGAACTAAAGATAAATCGATTTCAGGATCACCTTTCATTACACAAGGCCACCATTCATCAAATTTTTTCTTGTCTAATTCCACAACTAATTCTCTTTTGTCGTCACTATTAATCAACCAAGTGCAGTTATCTGTTTTGATTACACTGAATAATTCTCCATTGAAAAATGGCTCGGATCCTCTAATACCAACTAAAATTTTAGTGGGATTCAATTCAACTATTATGTCTTTGCATTTGATATTTTCTGAAATAGGAATATATAGAGAAAGATCTTTGGCATTTTGAGTCCATTTATAATTTTCAAAATCATAGCCATTATCATTGTTAGGAGCTAATCCTTTCGAAGTTTCTTCAGATTTTTCTTCTGTTTTAATTTCGTCTTCAACAGTCTCGATTTGCATTTTTTTATATAAAAAGTGTTATTTTTAAATTCATTTCATTTATTTTATTAAGATATACAAAAGCTTTTGTTTTAATCACTCTAGTCATGCCAATTAAACTCTAAAATACCACTATCTATTTCAATGTATATGTCTTTAAAAAAAAGAGTTTTACGAACTTCTTTTAAAAGAAACGAAAATACTTTTCCATTATGTTCATCCTTATTACGTTCATCTATTTCATTTGTCAATATTAACACATGTCTTATTAGATATAAAAGATTGTCTTCAAATTCTATATCATCTAAATCGATTGTTCCCTGTTTTTTCCCGTCTTCAGCAACTTCAATCATTGCTGATTTCAATATTTCAATGAAAGCATTTATAGATCGATTTTTAATATCACCCCTGAAAGATTCAACTTTAGCGTTCAATTCATCTTTGAAAGACATATTTATTCTTGATTGCGATTACGATTTGAAATTATATTTATTTTTTTTAATAAAAAATCATTTTTTTGCAACCCAAATATCTATGCAAAAATAATTTGATTTTAAAGAAATATTCTGAACATAATAAAAAATGATATCGACACATTTACCAACATTACAATATGTTTTAGATAAAATTGGTAAATGTAATATATTTGAATATGGAATGGGGATGTATAGCACAACCTTATTTGATGAAAAGGCTAATAAATTGATAGCTGTTGAAATGCAAGATGAAAATTGGTTTAACAAAATGTCTCAATATGAATTTAAAAATAAACCAGAATTACATTGTATGGTTGGTAAAGATCCTGCGATAGAATATTTCAAAAGTTTAGAATTGAAATTTGACGTTGTCTTTGTTGATGGACATTGTGAAAGTCGATGGAAATGTATTAATGAGGCTTTCGGGAAATGTGATATAATAATTGCCCATGATACGGAAACGGCTTCATATGATTGGCATCTAGTGAATTTACCGAAAAATTATATATGGTTAGATATTAAAACTCATAATCCATGGACTTCAGTTATAACAAATAATAAAGATCTAATAGCAAGTTTATGTAAAGATCTTCGCGCAAAAGTTAGATAAAGACGAAAGAGATTTAAAAACCTATTTTTTAAATTAAAATGAAAACAATTTCAGCATTTTGGATTCCATCTCCTGATAAAAAATATACAAATTTTGGAGACATTCTTACACCTTATATATTAAATAAGTTTGATATAAACTGTATTCATAAAGAAAAAGAAGATGATCCTCAAATTATTGGAATTGGGTCATTGTTACACATGATTCCAAGAGACTATAAAGGGTTAATTTTTTCAAGTGGGTTCATGTACCCAACTCATAGCTTAAATTTACAAAAAGATCCAATCGCCGTTCGAGGAAATTTAACAAAAGCTCAATTTCAAAATGATATGACGAGCACAGCGATAGGTGATGGAGGTTTAATTTTAGAAAATATTTATAAACCCAAGAAACAATTACATCGATATAAGTTAGGTGTTTTTCCAAATTATGTGGATATTGTAAATATGAGAGATGATCCTATAGAAGAATTTAAAATTTTCAAACAATATCCAAATGATGTTTTATTGATAGATCCAAGAAATTACGTAGAAACTGTGATAGATCAGTTATGTTCATGTGATAATATAATAACTTCTTCTTTGCATGGGGCTGTTGCGTCTGATTCTTATGAAATAAATTATGGAATTTTCGAATCAAGGGAAACGCAAATTGCAATTCATAGATTACAAGGGTCATTCAAATTCAGGGATTATTATTCAGCATTTGAACAAAATTTTCCAGGACCTAGTATATATTTTGATAAAAACACATCGATTGAAAAAGCACTTTCTATATGTAGACCAGTAAATAAACCTACATTAAACGCAATTAAATTAGGACTTATAAAATCAATTGATAAAATTAAAGAAATATGAAAAATCGAAAGAAATATAATTTAAAAACCCTTATGTTTTTTAAATTATGTAAAAAGTCTCCATGAATTTGATCTACAAAAAACACATGTTGGGTTGTATTTTAACCATTTTTGAATACATTCAGTATGTATCGCGTTTTCACATTCCGGGCATTTAGAAAGATCTGTTGATAATGTTTCGTAGCATATTGGACAGTCATCGCCTAGATTTCTTTCTTTGCAACTAGAATTAAAAATGCTTAAATCTTTTTCAAACATTGATTTTAGAATATCATGTAAGGAACAGATATCTTTCGATGAAAGAATAAAATTTGTAAAAAAATTCAAGTCTTTACTTTGTATAATTTTGATAAATATAAAACATATATGTTTACAGTATATTCTTTTTGAATGATTTATTTTATAATCCATGCAACTACAAGTCATATAATTAGAATGAATTACAATTTTATATATATTATTAGTTGAACCTGAAATAGTAATTTCATTATCATCCTTTTTAAAACCAAGAAGATAGTATTTTTCATCGTACAATTTTCTAATTCGTTTTTTCTGTTGATCAGATATATTTAAACTTAGCACATCTTCCATTTTATTTTTTAAAACGTTTTATATAGTTTTTTCAGTTTTTAATTTCTTTTCTTTTATAAATAAAAATATATGATTGTAGTGAAAAGAAGAAGATCTAAGTCTATTAAAAGAAGAAAATCTAGGTCTATCAAACGAAGAAGATCTAAGTCTATTAAACGAAGAAGATCTAAGTCTATTAAAAGAAGAAAATCTAAGTCTATTAAACGAAGAAGATCTAAGTCTATTAAAAGAAGAAAATCTAAGTCTATTAAACGAAAATCAATTAGAAGAAAAAAATCAAATGACGGGGGTATAATAGATATTAAAGGAGATATACGAAATGAAGTGGAGTTTTTTTTGTTTCACAAAGAAAGAAATTTATTTAATCAGATCAAAATTATTAATAGTATAGAAAATCCAACTAAAGAAGAAATATTTAAATGGTTGACCCATGAAACTGACATTTCAAATTTTTTTAATTTATGTTATTATGGTTGTTTTAATATTATAAAATCACTTCTAGATGAAATAAAAGATGATGACTTCAAAAAAAAAATTGTTGCTTTACAAATTGCGAAGGATTTGACGAATTGTTATTTTTATATTATAGAAGGATTTGATAGATATTGTTTAAATGATGAAGAAGTTAAAAAGAGGTATTATAATTTATTAGATCATCTATTAAATATAAATGATGAAAAATTATTCAGTCATAATATAATGCCATCACATCTAGAAACCCCAATTAATATTTGCTTTTATAATTGTCTAAAAAGTCATAAATTCATGTTTAAAGTAGAACCAGATGCACCTTTATATTCGTTGAATGGAGATGATTTTCATATTGTTTCCACTGCAAATATAAATAGACGGTTGATTAATCATTTATTTGTTAAAACAAAAGAAAAAAACAAAATCAGCGAGTTGTTAAAATCAACAACTGAATACATAAATAATATTATCACGAAGTTGGACAAAGACAAATCAGTATCTGAAGATACTCTGAGAAAGTATTTTGATACTCATGTTAGTAATAAAGATTTCAAATTTCTAAATTTTAAAAACAATATAGAAAAATATTTTATTGATGATTATGAATATTCAAAATTTTTATTAGCAAGATTGAATAATATTATTAAAAAAGAAGCTGAAGAAGAAGCTGAAAAAATTATGAAACAAATATTAAAAGAAGAAGATGCATTAAAAGAAGAGAAAAAAGCTTCAACAACCCCGAAAACTAAGGTAATAAAAGTCGTTGATGAAACAGTCTTAGATGAAACAGTCGTCGATAAAACAGTCTTAGATGAAACAGTCGTCGATAAAACAGTCGACAAAGTTTCAAAATATAAAGAGGCTTTTAATTTAGAACTAACAAATATTAAAGTCCAACCAAAAACTTTAAATTCATTATCAGGAATATTAGCAATAACATGTTTTTTAAAAAATGATGGGGAAGAAGAGAAAGAAATAAGTTTGCATGGTTTATGGCCTGATATAGATGAAAAATCCGAAGGAAATTATAATCATAACGAAAAAATAAATTTGGATCTTAATCTGCCGGAACCTGTAATATTTAGAGAAAATAACTCAAGTTGTTTTTCAACTTTTTCACCATTTTTTTTAAGACATGAATGGAATAAACATGGTAGATATGCTAATAAATATAATAATATAAAGGAATATTTAAATGAAGCTTGTGAGTTAGCAAAACCAGTATTATTTTTTTTATTTTACATGGATCGAATAAAATTTTGTGATGGTGAAGAGTATGATTTTAGTAAAATTTCAAATGATATTGGAGGAAGCTTATTTAGACAATATCTAGTAAAGGAAATAGATACTGATAAATGTCAAGAATTGCATTTTAGGGTATGTGCGAATTATGATGAAACGAAAAAGAAATATGATTGGGGGTTTTGTGATGAATGATCCTAAACTAAAAATGGAATTTAAAGAAAAAATGATTAAAGAAAAAATAGAAATGTCTGAAAATAATAATGAAAGTTCGTTAACGTCACCAGAAGATAGAAACACTGAAAATAAGTGGAAACCTGATCAGTTTCAACCACCATTGACAAATGAGGAATCTGTTGCGGCAATTCAAACATTGAATAATACTGCTTTCATCGAGAAATTTCCAAAGGTAGATAGAACATACGCAGATCCTTCAATAGCTTTGCAAAACATTGGGTTGATATCATTTGTTCCAGCTCAAGGTGCAACTCCAAATTCAAACGGTGTTTTTGGTTTTGCGAAACTAAGAGGAAATTTTGCTTCTGAAATGGAAGCGAATCAAAGAGCCGAACATTTAATTAGAAATGTTGATTCATATCATCAAATTTATCATACATATGTTGGTAGACCGTTTCCTATTACTGTAAGTAGTAGCTATTCAGCTGAAACAACAGAGGTTGATATTAGAAAGGAAACAACGAAAACAATTTCAAATAGTATTAAGGAAAAAAAAGAATTAGAGCAACAGCAAGTCAAAGATATCAAGGAGAGAGAGGAATTATTGTTAGCAGAGTCTAAGCGAGATTCTCCGGATGAATATGAGAATTATATTACTTTAAGAGTGAAGAAGGCACAATTAAGTTTTACATATTTGGAGCATTTGAAGAAGTCAGAAGAAATTAAAAATATAATTGTGAAAACTCGTCAAGAGGTTATTCGAATGGATGAAGATAATCCAACTTTTAAGGATACTTATTATGAAAAATATATGAAGGCAAGAGAAGATGCGGGTATAAAAGAATCAAAGGAGGAGTCTCAGGATAATTTCATAAAGTTTCTTGTTGAAGAGGCAGTATTACCAGGTATCGATTCATAAATTTTAAATTTTATATAAATTGAAAAGATATAAAATTAAATTGAATAAGATGTAAAATTGAATAAGATTTTAAATTTACATATAACCTTGGCGTCCTCTCCACAACTGAGCAGCATGTCTTAATTTATCAGCTTTAGTTTTCTTAGTTGGGCTACGACTTCTTTTCTTTGTTGGGCTACGACGACGACTTTTCTTAGGGCTACTACGACGACTTTTCTTAGGGCTACGACGACTTTTCTTTTTCATAGAAAGTAAAGTTTTTGCTGCATTCGCAATTTCTAAATTTGAATAATGTTGGCGAGTTTTAGCATACATAGAATATTCTAGAGCTTTTTTTTGTTTTAGTGATAGTTTCATTTTTATTTATGTGTAAGAAAATAAAATGTTTATAATAAAAAACGATTTAAAGACAAGCAAATATTAATAAGTCCATATGGCTCAATTCGGATAGAGCACTCGACTTCTAATCGAGAGGTTCCGGGTTCAAGTCCCGGTATGGATTATTTTTTTTATTTAAAAAATAAATAAAAAAAACATTTTCATTTCTATTCTCATCTAATGCGGTAATTTAAATGAGGAAAATTTAGATAGTTTATAAACCATCTTTCATATTTTTAAATATTTCAATTTGACTTTCGTAATACTTTCTGTGTTCTTTAAAAATAGTGTGAGTTTTTATGTAAAAATTTTCATCAACGTTTTTCCCAGAGTAACCAAGAAGTATTTCGATTTTTTTTTGAATTTTTGAAAGAATCATATTCATGATATTTATCGTATTTTCTGGTTCTTTTTTTAATTTTTCTGAAATTTTCATAAGATTGGTATTGTACAAGATAACCAATTTAAAATAGTGAAGTTGATCTTTCAGATATTCTTCTGTATCGATTTTTGTGAAATTGGGATTTTTTAAAACCTTATTCAAATATTTTATATTGAATTCATTTTCATATATTATCTTTGAAATAATTAGTTCGTCATCTTTTTCCATTTTTATAGATACAAATCCAATTTTTAAACTATAATTATATTTGAATCAGATTATGTATTTTTTTCTTAACATTCGTGTCTTAAGAAAAAAGAAAATTGAATTTATAAGAAGATATGATATATATTATTAAATTAAATAAAAATGTCTTACAGATTTAAATCTAATTTATTAGACGCATCTTATAGTAGCAATTATGATATTGCTTTACAAGAATGGAAAGAAGTTATAATTGAAAAAAGAAAAGAAATAGATAGAGTATGCATATGCACACGTAAAATAAAAAATGTTCATTACATGTTTAATTCCGAAAATGGAAAAATGATTCAAATCGGATTTACTTGTTTTGAAAAATTTTCAATGAAAAAAATTAAAATTTCAAATAATACAGTTCAAAATGTTTGTTTAAATTTCATATCAAACTCAGAATATATTTCAGATTTTGATATAGAAGAACAATTAAAAATTTATATGAAACAATTTATTGAATCTTTATCAAACTTAACTGATGAAAAATTATTTGAATTATTGAATGATTTGGAAGAAATAAAATCAAAATATGAAATCAATTCTATTATTTTAAAATTGAATCAAGAGATAAAAACAAGAAAAGAGAGAGAAATACGAGAAGAAATAGAAAGATTAGAAGAAATAGAAAGACGAGAAGAAAGAGAAAAAAGAGAAGAGAGAGAAAGAAGAGAAAAAAGAGAAAGAGAAACACGCGAAGTAATAGAAAGATTAGAAGAAATAGAAAGACGAGAAGAAAGAGAAAGACGAAAAAGAATAAAAGAGAGAGAAAGAGAAGAAAAAATAAATCTAATATTACAATCACGATGCATTGATATGGAAACATATAACAATGAACAGGAAAGAAAAAAACAAGATATGAGAGAAAAAAGAAAAATACAAGCTATTCAAAAAATAAAAGAAACATTTAATTGCATGATACGTAATCATGCAATGAATGCAAAGATATAAGAAATTTTTTTCATTAAAATAAAATAGATTTAAAAAAATACGTTTTTACATAAAAATATATATGTTTGTTGAAAATATAAGTCAATTTGTTATAGATTTTATAAATAATAATAAAAATCCTAATATTGTTGAAGCTTGGGGTTCAAAGAAAAACCAAGAACAGTTGGTTAGAACAATAAAAAAAAATAATATTGTTATAAAAGATCCTCTCAAACCAAAAAGAGGAAAATCTGGATATTTGTTTTTTTGTGCCGAATATCGTGAAAAAATGAAAAGTGAAAATCCCGAATTAAGCGTCAAAGATATTGTTTCAAAGTTGGGAATTTTATGGAAACAATTGAAAAAAGATAATAGCTCAGAAGTAAAAAGATTTGAAAATATGTCTTTGGAAGATAGAAATAGATATAAAAGTGAAATGACTGGATACGTGCCATTGATACGTAAAATGAATAAAAAGAGGGAAAAAACCGACAAAAATGTAGATGAAAACATCTCTTCTGTAATTGAAAATGAAAAAAAGAAGCAAAAAGAAGAGGAAAAGATTATTAAAAGATCAAAGAAAAAGGAAAAGGATGAAGGATATTCAAAATTTATGAGAAGTAAAAGAAATAAAACAAAAAAGACTCATCCGGAATTAGATTCAGAAGGTATTTTGAGATACTTGGCTGAAAAATGGGAGAAATTTCCTGATTCGAAGAAAGAAAAATATAGAAAAAAGAAGTAATTTTCTTAAACATGAAAATATGTTTAAGAAAAAATAAATGTATTTAAAAAATTATCTTAATCCTTGATGAAGCTTCACATCATCGTCTTTTTGTAATTGTTTTACTGAAGTTGTTTTAGGAACAAATATTTGTGTATTTTTTTGTTTTTCTTTAACGCAATCAGAGCATATTGATACGAAACTATAACATTTTTTTTCACAAAACCAGCAAAGTTTAGAAGACTTTTTCATTTTGAAGGGATGATTTTATTAGATAGAAATAAAATTTAAAATCATTTTTTTCATTTCAAGTTTCAAATGATCTTTATTAAATAACGATTCTTTTAATTAAAACAGCTTAAAGAAATGCCCTAATATATAAAAACAAAATGTCTGAAGTAAAAAACGTAATTGATTCTTCTGTAAAGAAGGCTAGAAAAACTAAGAAGGTTAAGGAAGGCCCTATCAGAGCCAAATCTGGTTATTTAATGTTCTGTGTAGAAAATAGACCACTTGTTGTGTCTGAGAATCCAAGTATTACAAATACTGATATTGTTACAGAATTGGCAAAGCGATGGCAAGAGGTTAAAACTGCTGGTGGTGCTAATCTTCAAAAATATGTAGATATGGCAACAGCTGATAAGGAGAGATACGAAAAGGAAATGGCGGAATTTGTTGAAAATAAGCCACAAGATGAAGTTGTAGTTGTTGAAGCAGTTGTAGCGGAAGCACCTAAAAAGAAGGGAGGTGCCAAGAAAACAAAGAAGGAACCAGAACAACCAGTTCCAACTCCAGTCGCTGCACCAGTTCCAGAGGAGGAAGTTTTGGAGGAGGAGCCCGATGTTGTTGTCGAGCCAAAGGTTGAGGAGAAGAAGAAGGCTGTGAAGGGTGGAGGAAAGGGTAAGAAGAAGTAAAATAAATAACTAGTCAAATTTTATAAAATAACATAATGTTTTATAAAATTTTTTATTTAAAATATATTTAATAAATGCCGCAATTTGATACTTATTATCTATTAAAAAATGCATATGGAGAAACTGGAGAAATCGTTGAAAATTTTGAACCTAATGTTACAACAAGATCTCTGAAATTCAACAGTTCTTGGTCTGGAAAAGGAGGTGGTGGTAGTTCAAATCCACATCCTCCTCCATCGGGTAATAGACCTACATCACCTGATCGTCACAGACCTAGACCAGATCGTCATTATGACGATGATTATGACCATAGAAGAAGATACAATAGACATCATCCTTATTACGATTATGGTAATATGTACTACCCGCAAATTCCTCCAAATAACTATTATTCATATCTTCCTTATTTTTACAATATGTATACATACTCTCCTTATAATTTAAATTCTTCTCAATATATTCCTACTATGAATATTTTTTGGGATTCGATTAATAAAAGTGTTTTGAATTACCCTGAATATCCAGGTCTTTCAGATATAGATAGAATGAAAATATTTATAATGGATTTACCAACTTTTATTCCATGCAACGATGCTTGTAAATCTTTCATGAAAGTTTATATTCAAGAACAGATTTCAAACCTAGACTCTATATGTCAAAATAAAAAAATATTGGTTGATTTTTTTCAAAATTTAAGACATCAATTCTATATTAAATTCGATAATTACAATATAATAGTATAAACATAGTATAAATATAATTTAATTTGTTTTTTGCAACTTTTTTTTCCAATGATTTATAATTTTACTAGAATATTCTTGGACCTTACAACTTGGAAAATTTTCATCACGAAGATATCTTAACAAAGAAAGAATATCCGATTTCTTCAAAATTCGCCTTGTTACATCAACCCTTGCCATTTCTTTGAAAATCTCCTTGATTTTCAAAATATTTAAAAATTCTGTTTCCTTTGTTGCAATATATAACTTTCTTTTCAATAATATAATTTTTTCCTCATCTGATCTTTCATCGAATTTCAATTCTTTATGAACCTTTTTAATAGCATAAATATTATCCTCCTTATTGATAATTGCAATGATGTCTTCAATTTTCATTCTTGTCACTTTGGTTATTGGTCTACCCTGTGAAAGTTCGTCGATGACATTTAATTTCGAATCATGCTTCTCAAATATTGCTTTCTCAATCGCCGTATTTCCTGTAAACATATAAATATTTACAATTGGAGAAACTTGACCATATCTTAATACTCTTGCAATTGCCTGCTGAGTTTTACCATCATTCCAGAAAAAATCAAGTAGAATAACAGTATTACTTGATTGTAGATTTAGTCCTTCAGCCCCAATATCATATGTCAAAAGCAGGATATTACCACAACCTTTACTAAAATCGTCTAGAACTTTAAATCTTTCTTCCGAAGACATATTAGAAGAAATAGTAAATGTCTTGCGATCCTTTGGTAGAAAATCTCTAAAAATTGTCAAGCATTTACGAAAACTTGAGAATATAACTATATTTTCGGTTAGATGCTTGTCGACAACTTTCAAAGCCTCCTTAAATCTTGTGGATTTAATACAACTGTCATTATTCAACCAATCACTTAGACCCTGTTTCTCCAATTCAAGAACTAATTTTTTAGATAATACAGATTTTGTGTTTTTGAGTGGAAGAACAGGGCAAACCAATGACTGTCTTAGATAGCACAATAATGTCAGAAGAACGCTTGATAGTTCCTTTGTTTTTTCTTTGTTTTTCATTGCCTTTGCCTTTTGTTTCTCTGATTCTAACATGTTGAAAATAATCTTCATAGATTTGTAAATAACCTCTTCTTCTTTTGACAAATTATGAGATATAATTTGTTGATTCACTATCGGTTTAATAAAGCTCGGATTTTCTTTTCTTTGAATAATAGTCTCATCGAATCCTCTAAATAATGAACTATCAACAAATTTCTTAGCACCAGGAATATTATTTGGAAAATCAGAATCCTGAATAATTACATAATAACCAAGAATACGTTCAATTATAGGTTCACTAAACATCGTTCCGCTTAGAACCCATCGATAATGAGAACAAATTGCACCCATCGCTTGACATCGAATGTTATTGATATTCGTGTATTTCTGAACCTCGTCAACTACTAAACCACTCCACTTTGTAGAAAAGATATTTGCTATACCAATCTTTTTTGAAAGAAATGGATATTGAACTTTATCCTTTCGATAACATTTTATATAATGTTGATTAAATTTACCCTCGTTTTGTATTACTTTTTTTGTAAATTTATCCTCAATATTGTATTCTTTGTAGGCTTTGGTTAGAACTTCAGGTGTTGTTAAAATCAACTTTGTTTCTGATTGAATCTGAAAGCTTTCAATGTCACTCATGTAATTCTTATGTAAAACTTCGAATTTTAGCTCAGATCCAAAGAATTTCTTAATTTCATAAATCCAAGACTCAATCAATGTCTTAGAACAAACGACAAGAATGGGAACATTTAATCCGAGCTTTTCTTGTTGGCGAAGAGATAGGACAATACTTATAATTGTCTTTCCATACCCCATAACAAGACTCAATCCGCCTGAACCTTTCCTAATACATTCGCGATAAACTTCCAATTGACATTTCGTAAGTTTTGATTTCGGGTTTTCCATGTTTTTCAAAAAAAATAATTTTTGTACTAAAAAAAAAATATTTTTTCAATTTTTTTTAGGGGAAAAACTATTCCAGTCGTAATTTATTATTTTCAAATGGCGACACATTGAGTTATTGAACTCGATTTAATCGGACTAGTTTTACCAACTGGACATCTATTAATATCACTTCCGCCCCCACAATAATAACCTATTGGACATTGAATAGGATTTCTATTACCCAAATTTGGACAGTATGATCCCTTTAGACAAGGTAAATATCTATTACTAAAACTACAATAATCTTCTTTCAAACAGCTTCCCGGACAATAGTATCCAATAGGGCAAATAATTAAAGTTGTAGGTGTTGGACAATAATATCCTTCTGGACAATACGTTGGTTCAGTCATATTACTATCAGGACAATATGAACCAGTTGGACATGTTTTTATCTCACCATTTGAACAAAAATTACCAGGATTACTTAAACAAGGTTTTAAAGATGATAAAAATAAACCTAAAACTGAACCTATGACTATAAGAAAACAGACAACTATTATTATTACTAATTTTTTTTTATTAAATGAAAATGTCATTTATTAAAAAAAAAATATATTTGTGATAATAAAAAAAATAATGAGTTTAGAAATTTTATTAATTATACCTTTTGCATTTTTTATATTTTTTATTATAATGTCCATGTATAACAAAAAATGTAAAAAATCAAATAAAAAGACAAAAGCTCGAAAAACATGTGGTGAAAATTTTGAACCACTTAAAGAAAATTTTGAATTTAGAGAAGATTTTAACCTATCTGTGGATGATTATTCTTGCAGAGATAAAGCTATAATCTGTCCAACTGGAGGATATTGTCCATCAACCGGAATGACTGGTCCATTAAGATGTCCAATAGGTTCTTATTGCCCTGTATTAGGTTTATCTACTCCAACTCAATGCGATGTAGGTTATTACTGTAATTCAACCGGATTATTTTCACAAACAATATGTCCAGTCGGATCATACTGTCCAACTACGACTGGAGCCCCTACGTTATGTTTATCCACTAAATACTGTCCGACTGGAAGTTCTTCCCAGGTAAATTGCGCAGCCGGTTCTTTTTGTGCGACCCCATCTACACAAGTTAGTTGTTCTTCAGGTAACTATTGTCCATCTGGAAGCACTTCTCAAGTGCAATGCGCGGCAGGTTCTTTTTGTGCAACTCCATCCACACAAGTTGTTTGTTCAGCTGGTACTTTTTGTCCAGCCGGAAGCACAGGTCCATCATCATGCCCCGCAGGTTCTTTTTGCGCAGCTGGTGTAAGTTCCGCAACTCAATGTCCTGCTGGTACTTTTTGTCCGGCTTCAACTGGTGTCGCAACTTCATGTACATCAACTAACTACTGTCCCGCAGGAAGTTCTTCACAGACTCAGTGTGCAGCTGGTTCAGTTTGCGCAACTCCTTCTACACAAGTTGTTTGCTCTGCAGGAACTTTTTGTCCTGCTGGAAGCATTACACCAAGTCAGTGCCCCGCAGGTTCTTTTTGTGCAGCTGGTGTCAGTTCCGC
>Ga0209190_1000357_pt1 | contig 33477 bp, 5 predicted proteins | sample M_140205_XF_Meta_FD_187315 | JGI IMG/M metagenome (GOLD analysis project Ga0209190, IMG submission 187315) | Freshwater microbial communities from Lake Montjoie, Canada to study carbon cycling - M_140205_XF_MetaG (SPAdes) (version 2) | ecosystem: Environmental > Aquatic > Freshwater > Lake...
CGCGCTTGAGGCGCGGCACGATGGACCCGTCCGGATCCCAGCAGCGCTCGCACTTCGTCGAGATAATCGGCCTCTCCTTCATCTCCTTCAGCGCGCGCCCGACGACTTCTTCGGAGCGGCCGAGTCCGTAGACCGCCGCGGTATCGATCCAGTTGATACCGACGGCCATCGCTTCGTGGATGGTGCGGATGGAAAGGGCGTCGTCCTGGGCGCCCCAGCCGAACTTCCAATCGCCGCCGCCGATGGCCCAAGTGCCCAGACCGACGGGCGTGAGATGGAGCGGGGAATTGCCGAGCTTTCGGGTCTTCATGGCGATGAAGGGTATTTCGTCTGGAGAATGGGGGATGTCGAGACTGTGCTAATTTAGGGACATGGCCAGGGACACGGACAGGTCTCGATGCTTATGGACAGAGTAAGAGGCAGGCGCGGAATTATCTGCGTCTGCCCCTGTCCCAAGGTCTTAGAGTCTGTCCCTGTCCCTAGCCCTGTCCCTATGAAGTCGGCGAGCTTAAGCTCGTCCGGCTTCACTTAACATCCTTCAGGAACTGCTGATACTGCGCTTCGGTCTGCTCGGCGGTGAGCTTGCCGGAATGGATCAGGATGCGGAAGCGGAAGGTCTCCGACTGGCCGGCCTTGATCGTAAAATTGAGCGTGGTCTTGCCCTTGGTGAATTCCTTGGCGCCGAACGGATTGGCGGCGAAGAGGCCGTAGCCGCGGTTATGCCAGTAAGTCGGGTAGGTGACGTTCTTCGGGTGGTCGAAGATGCCGATGCTGACGTCTTCACCTTTCACATTGCCGGAAAGGGTCATCCACTTGGCACGCGTGCTCCAGGAGTCCTTCTCGCCGACCTTGCCTTCGCTACTGAGGTAGACGCCGTTGACGCCGGTGTTGTCGAGCTTGGCGACGGCGGTAGGCTTGCCGGCGGCGTCGGTGAAGATTTCGGGCTTGGTGGAAGGCTCTTCGAGCGAGCGGGTCAGGCGGATGGCGATGGCGCCTTCCTTGGAGTCATGGAAGACGGCGTCCTTCTCCTGGGCGGTGAGGGTGATGATGCGGTCGATGATGCGCAGGTCCTTGGAGGCACGGAAGATGAGGGTCTCGTCCTGCTGCAATACCTTGGAACCGTCGTTCATGATCCAATCCGAAGAAACCTGGAGGGAGGCGGAGCCGTTACCCGAGGCGACCGACTTGATACTCTTATGACGGACGGCGCCGTAGGGAATCTTGCTGTCGCGATCGAAACCTTCGGGCGGTGAGTTCCAGAAGTCGCAGCCGTTGACGTTGCCGTAGTTGAACCACGAGGAGATATGGTGCGGGTGGTCGGTGCGTTCGCCGGCAACCTTCTCGAGCGGGAAGCCGCGGGTGAAGATATTACCCTGCGAGGTGCGGAGCGGGGAGAGTAGGGGCTTCTTCTGATTGGACCAGTAGACGTAGGAGGTGAAAGGCTGGCCGTCGACGAGGACGTCGACCTGCTGCTTGTCCTTCTGTTCGACGAGCTTCACTTCTTCGGCGATGGCGGCTTGGCCGAACGCGGCAAGGAGGGCGAGGAGGGCGAGGGGGTGTTTCATGGGTAGGAGTTAGGACATACCCCAGCCCCAAAGGTTGCCAATCTGAAAGGGGCCAACTTAACCAAGGAACGGCGTTGGCGTATCAGGATTTCGGCTGACCAAGGGTGGTCAGTCCACCCTCAGAATCCCGCGCCTTTGACCTTCGTCTTCACGCGCAGGAGTCGATCCTTGGACGAGATGTAGAGGGTGTGCCCGTCGTCGCCCCAGGCGAGATTCGCCGTGGGCTGGCCGCAGAGGATTGAGCCGAGGTGCTTACCTTCGGGTGAGAGTATGAGCACGCCGCCGGGACCGGTGGTCCAGATGTTGCCGTTGGCGTCGAGCTTCAGGCCGTCGCAACCGCCTTGGCGCTCCTTACTTTTCAGAGCGGCGGCGACGAAGACGTCGCGGAGGCCGGAGCCATCGAGTCCGCAGATCGCGACGCGCGGGTTCTTGCCGTCCGAGATCGCGAGGTAGAGGGACTTCTGGTCCAGGCTGAGGGCGATACCGTTGGGCCACTGGATTTCCTTCGTCACGAGGGAGACCTTGCCGTCGATCGCGAGCTTGTAGACGCCGTGGTATAGGGTCTCGGACTTCTCGCCCTTGGGTAGGCCGTAGGGCGGATCGGTGAAGTAGATGGAGCCATCCTTGGCCACGCAGAGATCGTTGGGGCTGTTGAAGCGGAGGCCTTCGTGGTTCTTGGCCGCGAGCGGCTCGAACTTGCCGTCGCCACCGAGGCGCGCGACGCGTCGAGAGCCATGCTGACATAGGAGCATGCGGCCCTGTGCGTCGACGGAGAGCCCATTGGAGCCTTGGTTGGCCGAAGCTGCGTCGGTGCCGCTCGGCTGCAGGAAGACCGAGGCCATCGCATCGCCTTCGATCCACTGATAGGCAGTGTTATTCGGCACGTCGGAGAAGACGATGCGTCCCTTATACCACACCGGGCCCTCGGCCCAAGTGAAGCCGGTCGCGAGCGTCTCAATCTTAGCGCTATTTTCTAGGACTGCATCCAGGGCGGGATCGAGCTTCTCGATAGACTGCTTCGGGCCATCGGCGGCCAGCGCGGTGAGGACGGAAAGGAAGAAGGCGGGGAGGAGCTTCATGATAGGATTGAGGCTAAAGACAGGGATGACGAAAGAATCTGAGGAGGCAAGAGGGTTGAGCGAGACAAGGGACAGGGGCAGGGACAGGGACAGGTTTCGCTTACTTAGGGATAGTCCCAGGGATAGTTACTGGAAATTGCTTCTGCCTTTGTTCCTGAGTGTGCCCCTAGGCATCGAAGCCTGTCCGTGTCCCAGTCCCTGCCCCTTGCCTCTTTGTATCCTCCCAAGTCTTGCCCCTCCCGCCAAAACCCTCTTTGCTCCTCCACTGTGAAAGCCCTGCTCCTTACCGAATACAAGAAGATGGCCTATGTGGATGTGGCGGATCCAGTCTGCGGCCCGGACGACGTCCTGATTCAGGTTCGCGCCTGTGGAATCTGCGGTTCCGACATCCATGGCTACGACGGCTCCACGGGCCGCCGCATCCCCCCGCTGGTCATGGGTCATGAGGCCGCGGGCGTCATCACCGGCATCGGCGCCCAGGTGAAAGGCTTCGTCCAGGGCGACCGGGTGACCTTCGACTCTACGGTGTTCTGCGGCGAGTGCGTCCACTGCCATCGTGGCGACGTCAACCTCTGCGATAACCGCCAGGTCCTCGGCGTGTCCTGCGGCGACTACCGCCGCCACGGTGCCTTCGCCGAATTCGTCACCGTCCCCGCTCGTATTCTTCATAAGCTTCCCGCCGAACTCGGTTTCGCTGAAGCCGCGATGATTGAGGCCGTCTCCGTCGGCGTGCACGCCGTGCGCCTGACACCCATCGCGCGAGGCGACACCGCCATCGTCGTGGGCACCGGCATGATCGGCCTCCTGACGCTCCAAGCCGCCAAGATCGCGGGGTTCGCTCAGGTGATCGCCGTCGACACCGAGGACTCGCGCCTCGCCGTCGCCATGGAACTTGGCGCTACCCACAGCTTCAATCCCAAGACCGGCGGCGATCTCACCGAGTATGTGAAGTCGCTCACCAAGGGGCAGGGCGCCGATGCCGCCTTCGAGTGCGTCGGCCTTAATGCGACGGTGCTTTCCGCAATCCACGCCGTGCGCAAAGGTGGCACGGTGACGCTCGTTGGCAACCTCACGCCGAAGACCGAACTCCCGCTCCAGGTCGTCGTCACCCGCCAGCTTCGCCTGCAGGGTTCCTGCGCCTCCGCGGGCGAGATCCCGCGCTGCATCGAGCTGCTCGCCACGAAGCAGATCAAGGTCGACAAGATCATCTCCGCCGTCGCCCCGCTTGCGCAGGGTGCCGATTGGTTCGCGAAGCTTTACGCCGGCGCTCCCGGCGTGATGAAGGTCATCCTCGCACCTCAAGTCTGACCAATAGAATCAATGGCTTTCTTTGATCTCACCGGCAAGGTCGCCTTCATCACCGGCACCAGCCGTGGCCTTGGCCAATACTTCGCCCGCGCCCTTGCGCAGGCCGGCGCCGACATCGCGATGTCGAGCCGCGACGCCGCCAAGCTCGCCCCGTTCCGTAAAGAGATCGCGGCCCTCGGTCGCCGCACCTGCGTCGTCGACCTCGACGTTCGCGATCATGATAGCATCAAGGCAGCCGTGGCTTCGGTGGAGCAGCAGATGGGGCGCATCGACATCCTCGTGAACAACGCCGGCTGCAACGCGCGCAAGCCCGCCCTCGAGGTCACCTGGGAGGATTGGAACATGGTCCTCGACACCAATCTCCGCGGCACGTTCTTCACGTCCCAGGCCGTCGCGCCTGGCATGATCTCCCGCGGCTATGGACGCATCGTCAATATCGGCTCCGTCACTTGCGTCGCGGGTTACGCCGGCCTCGCGCCCTATGGCGCCAGCCGCGGCGGAGTGAAGCAACTCACCATGAGCCTCGCCGACGATTGGGGTCGCCATGGCGTCACCGTCAACTGCCTCGCACCGGGTTGGTTTAAGACCGCCCAGAACGCCGTACTCTATGAGAATCGCGAGTGGGTCGAATACCTCTGCGACCGTATCCCGCTCAAGCGTCCCGGCGCGCCCGACGACCTCGCTGGCCCAGTGGTCTTCCTTTCTTCTGAAGAGAGCCGCTATATCACCGGCCAGACCTTGTTAGTTGACGGGGGCATCAGCACGGGTGCTACTCGTGCCACGGTCGCCCCGCCGAAACCCTAATTCCTTAGCGCTATGCTTTACGCCCTGCTCGCCATCGCCGTCCTGGTCCTGTTGGTGACTTGGCTGAAGCTTAATCCCTTCATCGCGCTGCTAATCAGTTCACTGACGCTCGGCGCGATGGTCGTCGCCACTTCCGGTACGCTGACGATGGCGGAGGTCCTGAAGGCCTTCCAGACGGGCTTCGGTAACACCTTGGCCGGCACCGGCGCAATCATCGTGCTCGGTGTTGTCTTCGGCAAATTACTCGCCGAATCCGGCGGGGCAGGGGTGCTCGCCAAGCAGTTCATCCGCACGCTCGGCCCTTCGCGGATTGGACTCTGCATTATCTTACTCGCGCTCTGCGTGGGCATGACGACTTGGTTCGCCGTCGGCCTGCTGCTCATCCTCCCGATCGTCATCACCCTCTCGAAGGAAACCGGTAAACCCTTCCTGCTGCTGGTGCTGCCGCTACTCTCTTTCCTTTCCGTGATGCACGGCTTGATGCCGCCGCACCCTGGGCCCGTCATCGCCATCGAGGCCCTGCATGCCGACATGGGTAAGGTCATCTTGTGGGCGCTCGTGCTGGGCATTCCCGTCGCCGCCATCGCCGGCCCATTTTTCGCGAAGCTTGCCGTCAAGCGGGTCGAAGTCGCCACCCCCGAGTTCACGCCGTCGGTCTCCGCGAATCAGACCTTGCCGACGTTCGGGCTGACGATTTTCACCGTCCTGCTCCCAGTGATCTTGCTCCTCACGGGGACGTTGGTCGAGCTCCTGCAGGCGAAGGAAGCCCTCTGGGGAAAGATTGCGCTCTTCATCGGCAACCCCGTCATCGCCCTGCTTTTATCGGTGCTTTTCGCGATGTGGGCTTTTGGAAAACGCTGCGGACGTTCCGCCGGCGAGCTCTTGAAATTCTCCGAACAGAGCGTCTCTGGCATCGGCATGACGCTCATCCTCGTCGGTGCCGGCGGCGGTTTCGCACTCGTCATGCGCACGGTTGGCGTGGACAAGCAGCTCGCCGAATTAGCGGCCACCGCGGGCCTGCCGTTGTTGGTCTACGGTTGGCTCGTCTCAGCCTTTATCCGTGTGGCCACCGGTTCTGCGACCGTTGCGATCACCGTCGCCTCGGGGTTCATCGCGCCCGTCCTTGCGATGCATCCTGGGACTAGCCCCGAGCTCATGGTCATCTCCATCGGTTGTGGCTCGCTCTTTCTTTCGCACCTCAACGATAGCGGTTTCTGGATGGTCAAGGAATGCCTCGGCCTCACCGTTGGCCAGACCCTACGCACGTGGACGATCACCGAGACCCTCATCGGTTTTTCCGGTCTCGGGATGGCGTTGATCGCGGAGCAGGTGTTGAAGTTTTTTAACTAGGGGCAGGGACAGGGACAGTTTCCGATTCTTAGACGCAGCGTCAGGAGCAGGGCAGCATGGATTCCTGCGTCTGTCCCTGTAGCTACCCCCAGGTATCGAGACCTGTCCGTGTCCCTGCCCCTGTCCCATCCAGTGTTTCTGCTCGGGCAGCAGATCACGTTCCGCCACCTGCCACTTGGGGCTGCCACCTGTCACCCGAAGCCCCGCGGTGCTTCCCATCGATTCAGCCCTCTGTCATCGATTCAGTCATTGGTGCTTTCAACATCCGTCCGTCCACGGACGCGACGTAGTCGCGCCCCTACCCAAGGCCCTAGCATCCCACCCGGCATCCGATTTTACTTTTCTAACTTGTCGATTAAACGGCATGTGAATAACTTTTTATGAAACTAAAAGCGTATTCAATGACTATTTATGATTTTTAACGCATTTTAACGCTTATTTTAACAAAACTTTAACAAATAAATTAAACCCCCCACCCTCAAAATCTTTTCCCTCCCAGCTGGGCCCAAAAACGGGCAAAAACGGTTGTGCAAATAGGGGTAACCCCTCAATATTTCTTGTACCCCTTATTGATGTCACCGCCCGGTGGCCTCTCCCAATTAATTATAATGAAAAGTCAGAAGCCCCGTCCCCTTTTTCCTCGAGCGTCCTTGATGGTCGCCGCCGCCTTATTGGCCGTCGGCTCTGTGCCCGTCTCCCGTGCCGCGAACCTGACGTGGAATCAGACTGGTTACAATCCGGCCGCAGACTGGACCGCGAAAGCTAATTGGGGCAGCGCGGGTAATCTATTTTACCCGGATGCTGAGGGGGATATTGCCACTCTGACGGCCGATCTTTCGGCGGATAACATCATCAATCTCGGTAAATCGGTCAGGCTCGGCACGCTGAATATCGGCGACGGGCCGGTCGATGGATACAACAGCTACATCATCTCGGCCGGCTTGGTCGGAGGCGCTGCGAGCACCTACGGTTCGCTTGTGATGGATTCGCTGGGCTCGGCCAGTTCCGCGATCAATAAGTTCGGCCTCGGTGCTTCGGACGAGATCAGCGCGGGTATTTATCTCAACAACGACCTCGTCGTCACCGCCAACACCCTCGGCGGCGTGCTGCGTTTGTCGGGTGGCATTCGCTCTTCTTACGGCAATCTGACCTTTGACGGTGCGGGCAAAGTCATCCTCCAGTCCCAGGTCATCACAGGTGGCGGAATCACCAAGAACGGCAGCGGCACGTTGCAGGTTGGCACCACCGCCGGCTTTGAAGGTGCGCTCTTGCCCAGCTTGTCGATGATTTACTCGGGCAGCACGAACATCAACGCCGGCTTGCTCCAGCTGGGCTTCCTTGGCGTGCTTCCCCAGCGCACCGCCGTCACCGTCGCTTCGGGCGCGACGTTCGACGTGTACAACTACGCCGTCACGATTGGTTCGCTCGCTGGCGCTGGCACGGTCAGGAATTCGGGCAACACGGCCAACACGATGCTCACGGTGGGCCGTGATGATACCAGCACCACTTTCAGCGGTGTCTTCGCCGCTCCGGTCGCCACGCTCGACAGGCTCGCGATCACGAAGCTCGGCGCGGGTACACTCACCCTCAACTCCGCCAACGATAGCCTTTTCACCGGTAGCCTGACGCTCTCGGGCGGCACCCTCGCCGTCGATTTCGCCAACGTCGCCGCGCCAGCGTCCCTCTCCGTTTCCGCGGACTCCTCGACTGCCAACATCACGTTGAGCAGCGTCGCTGGACTTGCCGTCGGTCGGCTCATCACCGGCACAGGTATCCCGGCTAACGCTTACATCACTGCGATCAACGGAAGCATCATCACGCTTAACGCCGCGGCGTCCGTGACCTCCGGCGCGACGCTCACCGCCTCGCAGCCTTATCTTCTCGGTACTCCGACCACGGGCTCGGCCGTGACGCTCACGAGCGGCGTCCTCCAGTTCTCGGGTAAATCCGGTCTGGCCGTCTCCCAGACGCTGGGTGCGGTCACCACCGGTACCGGCGGAGGTGTCATCTCGATGCTGCCGGTTGGCACTTCCACCTTCGGCAACCGTTTGACGATGGGCACCCTGACTGCTGCTGCCAATTCGTCGACCTTGCTCGTCAGCGCAGCCCCTGGAGCCGTCATCACTGCCGCCAACGCGCCAGCACCGAGCGGCATCTACGGTGCCGGCCGCGCCGTTTTCTTCGACGGCTCGACGTACAGCTTCCTCAGTTCGATCGGCAGCACTTCGCCTTACGTGCTCGGCTCCGGCCAGTTCAACGTCGGCTCTTCCTCAACGACGAGCGGTTCGCCGACGGTCACCACGACCAGCGTGTCGCTGGCCTCTGCGTCGACCACCGCCGGTTCTTCCGCTGTTGTCGTAGCGAGCAATACAGGCCTCACTGTAGGCATGCCGATTGCCGGCACGGGTCTGCCCGAAGGCTCCGTCATCACGGCAATCGCCGGCACGACCGTCACGATCAACCAGCCTGCTAACGCATCGGGGTCTACCACGCTCACTGCGGGCGGCACGACGGGCATGCTCGTCGGCATGGGCGTGACCGGTACGGGTATTCCGGCCGGTGCCACGATTACCAGTATCACGAACGCCAATACCTTTGTCCTAAAGGTCGCCGCTACTGCGACAAACAGTGCCCTCACTCTTCGTGCGGACCGTGCCGTCACCAACCTGCTCACGGTCAGCGGCGGTGGTCAGTCGACCGAGAACCGTTCCCTTACCGGTTCCCAGACGCAGGTCTCGCCTAATTCCCTCTCTTTGACGGGCGGTAGCATCGGCGGCTCGCTCAATACCATCACGGTCGCCAGCACGACGGGCCTGTTGCCGGGCATGGCGGTCTATGGTGCGAACGTTCCTGCGGGCGCCACGATCACCTCGGTGTTAAATACCACGACTTTCCAGATCAGCGTCAATGGCACGGCCGGCACCTCTCTGTCTTTCGGGGTTGGTGGTCTTTTTGTCCCCGGTGCTCAGTTGACGAACGCGTCCACGAGCGTGTCGGTCTCGAGCGTATCCGGTCTGCTGGCTGGCATGCCGATTGCTGGCCCGGGTATCGCCCTCGGCACCACGATCACCTCTATTCCGGCGGCACCCGCGACCATCACCGGCGCCACGACGGTCCTCAACTCGCCGACGGTCACCGTGAGCAGTACCACTGGCTTGGTGGTCGGTCAGGTCGTCACAGGGACGAATATCCCGTTCGGTGCGACCATCGTCAACGTCGATACCGCCACCACATTCACGCTCAGCCTCAATGCCAGCTTGGGTGGTTCTGGTCTGACCTTGACGGCCAGCGGATTGATCAGCCTGAGCATCGCCGCCGAATCCAACCTATCTGCGCAGACCCTGACGGCCGGTGGTGCCTCCACCGTCGGCACGCTTCGCCTCGCCAGCACGGCGGCATCGCAGTCGTTCTCCTTGGCTAATAGCAACTTGGTGTTCGGCGGCTCGAGCGGTGCCATTCTCTACACGGGGGCTGACGCCTACTCTATTAATCGCGCCACGATCGGCTCCGGCGTATCGATTTCCAATGCCACCGTCACGAACGCCTCTAACAGCGTCACCGTGGCCAGTACTGCCGGGTTGGTGCCAGGGATGGGCGTGAGCGGTTCTTTTGGCTCCGGCATTCCCGCCGGCTCCTACATTACCAGCATCATTGATTCGACGAAGTTCCGCATCAGCCAGGTAGCCACCGCCGACACCACCACGAACACGCTTTTCGTGAGCGGCGTCAGCGGCGCTCTGACGGCTGGAGCCGCCGGTGATTTCATCATCCATCAGTATGGAGCTGCCCCAGTCAGCGTCGCCAGCGCGACGACGACCAAGTCTTCCACCACCCTGTTGGTCAATAGCACGACCGGTCTCTTGGTCGGGCAGGCCGTCTCGGGCGCTTCCATTGCCGCGGGAACCACTATTTCCGCGATTACGGCGTTCTCTTCCTCGGTTGCGGGCGTCTCCGTCACGGGCGGCAACGCCTCCATCACCTTGAGCAGCGTGGTTGGTCTCGCGGTCGGTCAGGGTGTCTCGGGCGCCAATATCCCTCCGGACACGACAATCGCCTCGATTGCGGGTAACATCATCACCCTCAGTACCGCCGTCAACGACACTAACGGCAGCGCGACCCTTTATTTTGGCGGTCTGCTCACGATGAGCACTGCCGCCACGTCGACTGGCAGCGCCCAGGTCCTGTCATCCGCTTCGGCGCTTACGGCCAACGCGCCAATCGCAGATAACGGCCTCGCCTCGGTGAACTTCGTCAAGAACGGGCCCGGACAGGTCACGCTCGGACGTAGTCCGGTCATCCTCACTTCAGGTACCGCTCACGACGCAGCTTCCTCGACGCTCCTTCTTAGTACGACCGGTCTCTCGGTCGGTATGTATGTTGTCGGGCCCGGCATCGCCCCGAATACGCGCATCACCTCCATCAACGGAGCGAAGAGCCTCACGATCGACAAGCCGACCACCGCCGACAGCGGCAAAATCTCTTCGTCCAATCCGGTTCTTTTCACTGACAGCACCTATACTGGCACGACCACCGTCAATCAGGGCGTACTTTCTTTCAGCCACCCTCTCCAGCTCGGCGTCGGCGTGGCCACGGCGGTTTATCTCGGCGACAGTGCTACGCTCCAATATACTGGCTCCGATAACATCATCGCTGGGTTGACCAGCAACGGGTCCCACAATTATTCCCTCATCGGCGGAAACGCTAACTTCGACGTCACCCAGTCTGGCACGTCCCTCACCTTGAGCGGAGCCATCGCCGGTCCGGGCGGGTTCTCCAAGATCGGCGCAGGTACCCTGGTCTTGGGTACCGCGGGTCTTTTCACTGGTCCGACGAACGTGCTGAGCGGCGTCCTGAAGAATAGCGCAGCAGATCGCATTCCGGATACCTCACCGCTTTACATCGCCGCGGGGGCCAAGTTCGACAAGTCGCTTGGTCAGGATTATGTCGGTGCGCTTTCTGGTTCGGGTATCGTCGATACCGGCACATCTGCCACCTTGTTAGGCGTCGGTCTGGCCAATCTCAACACGACCTGGACGGGTACTTTCATCGGTACGGCTGCTGCGGGTTTCACTACCCGCGGTGTCGGTATCATCACGTTGGCGATGCCGACGCCGTCCACTTGGACTGGGAATGTCACCGTCGACACCGGCACCATCCGCATTGGCAGCGCCGTCCAGCAGCTAAACCCCACTGGCACCTGGACCATCGGTAACATCCAGAACAGCATCAACTCCGGCGGCTGGCTCGACCTCAATGGCTATAGCCAGACCATCGGTGCCCTTACTTTCTACGGTTCCTTATCTACGGTGAATTCTCAGGCCGGCGTTTGGCTGGGTGCCGGCGGCGTGCTGACGGTCGGCGGGACGATCACCGCCAACGCTCAGTATAATACTCAAGCGGCTTTCATTAGCGGTACCGCCGGTGCGGCGGTCAATCTACAGAACGCGGCGCGCTCGATCACGGTCTACCGCAGCCTGAATCTCGGAGCCGGAGAGCCCGAGCTTGTCATCGACGCCGACATCATTGGTGGCGGTACCTCTGGGTCCTGGTCTAAGACCGGCGGCGGCACGCTCCGCATGAAGGGGCTCAGTTTGCTGACCGGAACGACCAGTACTACTTTATATGCGGGCACCGTACTGCTCGATTATGCGCCGGTCACGGTCTTACAGGCTTCACTCGGCAACACCAACCGACTCAATCCGCTTGGTGCGCTGGATATGCGGGGCGCCACCGTCACTTTCCTCGGCAGTCCGTCGGTTGCGATCGCACAGTCCGTCGCCGGCCTGACCTTGCCCGCGACCGCGGCTTCGAACACGGGTGGTTATTCGACCGTCGGCATCGTTTCAGCCGGACAGAACTTCGTCCTCAATCTCGGTGCCATCAGCCCGCGCGTCGCCGGTACGCTCAGGTTCGTCCTGCCCTCGGGCGTGCAGTCCAGCGTCAACGGCATCACGACCACGACCACCAACGACCTGTTCACGGGTCTGCTCGGAGGCCTTGGCGCCGCCGCCACGCTCACCGACGGTTCTGGTGCGACCCACTTCGCCACCGCCGTGGCCGGAAATATCGTAGCTGTCACCGCGACGGCTAGCAACGACGTGTCCCTCTGGGCGAACGGCCAGAACGTCACCGACACCACTGGCTATTCCGGAACCATCGCCAAGGCCGCTTCCCCGCTGACGGTCCGTTTCAATGCGACCGGCTCTTCGGTCGTCACGCTGGATGACGGGGCTTTGCTTAAGGTCATCTCTGGCGGCATCCTGCAGACTTCTCTTTCAGGCACGGTCGGTAGCGCCACGGTCGGTATCTCTGGCGGCACGCTTCGCGCCCTCAGTAAGGAACTCATCGTCAATACTGACACCTCCGCTCAGCGGCTCACCCTCTCTGCCTATATCGACGGCTCGCAGTCGCTGACGAAAACCGGGGAGGGCACCTTGGTACTCAGTGCCGGACGGTTGGCCAACGATTTCTCCGGCCCGATTCAGATCCAGGCCGGCGGTATCCAGCTTTCGCGAACTGGCCGCGGTTCCTTCGGTATCGGCGATTCAGCGCCGATCTATTTCTCCAACGTTGATTCGGCGAGCCTGTCGTTACTCTCCGACGGACCGTTGGGTTCGAGCCTCAGTCTCACGGGTGCGTCCGCTACGAGCGGAACCAACACAATCACCGTGGCCAGCACGGCCGGTCTGAACGTTGGCCAAGTCATCTCGGCAACCGGCATTCCCCTCGGCGCCACGGTCGCCAGCATCCTCAACGGTACCCAGTTCACCCTCACCGCACCAGTTACCCAAGACCTCAGTTCCTCGACCTTGGTCGTCGCCGCGACCACCATTGGCAGCAAGGTCGTCACGGTCGCGAGCACGGCGGGCCTCCTGCCAGGGATGTCCATCTTTGCGCCCGGTATCTACCCGGGTTCCGTGGTCGTCTCGGTAGACAGTCCGACGAGTTTCACGATGGACCGGACGTCCTACACCGACGCGGTTTCCAACGTCAATTTCCAGTTCGGCACGACGTATTCGGAGACCGTGGGCAACCTCGCCGGCGGCAATCGTCAGACCAACGCTAATTACGCTTACATCAAACTGGGCGTCGGCACGACGCTCAATGTCAACCAGACTTCAGCCTCGACCTTCAGTGGAGAATTCACCGGTCTCGGCTCGGTCCGGATCGTCGGTAACGCCACGCTGACGATCAATAACGTCAACGCCAGCTTCGGCAACCTGATCATCGACCGCGGGGCGGTCCTCCTTACGACCACGAACGGTCAGCTCTATTCGTCGCTGCCAGCGGGCAACCTGCCGGACATCGTCATCAATCGCTACGGGGCCCTCTACCTTGACAAGGCCTACACCAGCGGCGGCGGCGTTAATCAGATTAATAACGGCGTCGCGATTCACCTTAATTCCGCAGCCGGTACGATGGCCAGTACCGTGACAGGTGACAAGTACCCGGAGACGCGTCCGCTGGGGCTTTGGAACCGCGGCAATCAGTCGACAACTGGTATGGAGACCATCATGGGTTTCTATTTCGATTCCGGTACCAGTTATGTCGGCGGTTACGCCTCTGGCAGCTCGAGCCAAGGCTTCGCGACCACTACGGGTACCTTCTTGCGTGGTAACTTCGCCACCACGAATCTCCGTGGCCGCTATTTCGGCACCAAGGGCACCGGCGGGTCAGACAGTATCTACGCCCTGACGCTTGGCGACGCAGCCTACCGCACGGCCTTCAGTAACTCCCTGCTCGGCGGAGGCTCCGCCTTGATGTCCGCCCAGATGGGCACGACGACCGGTTCTGCCAATGTCGTGTGGGCTTTGATGTCCGGCGTCACGGCTGGCATGGGCGTGCAAGGCGTCAATATCCTGCCTTCGACCACGGTCAGCGCGGTCGGCTCCGGGTCCTTCACCGTCAGCCAGCTGGCGACCGCCACCTCGACCGGCAACTGGCTCAACATCTACGCGGCTACCCCGACTACGAGCATCGTGCCGTGGATGATCGGCGAGACCTGGACGAATGCCAATGACCTGTCGGAGACGAACATGGGCAACTCGTTCGTCACCTACGACCTGGTTTCGAACTCCCTCCGCGTCCTCGACCTCACTTATGAATACGGGACTTTCACTCAGCTCCTCGCGACCGCGCCTTCGGCGACTACTTGGAATATCCGCGAATCGTTGATTGCGGATCGTACCGGCCTGCCGACCGGTAAGGCTGTCAACTCGCTGATTCTGCATAACAATACGTCGACCGCTTCCGATTTCTCCGTCACCGGACCAGGCTCGACCGGTACCTTATCCGTGCCCTCGGGCGCGATCCTTTTCACGCTCAATCCTTTCGCAACGCCTTCTTCCGCGAGCTCTACCACGCTCGGCGGTTTCGGTGGCGGTATCGCCCTCGACGGTGTCGGTTCGCTGGGCGCTTTGGAGTATATTATCTCGGTCCAGAACCCGACTTCGACCGCTCTTTCGCCTAAGCTCACCGCGATTATCTCCTCGCCGCTTTCGACGTCGGCCAACCTGACCAAGTCCGGCCGCGGCACCCTCGTGCTCACCGCGACTAACGTCGCCGGCGGCGGCCCGACGAAGCAGACGACGATCAACGAAGGCATCCTCCGCATCTCGACGCTGGACAACATCGGCGGCACGACCGGCATCATCACTTTCAGTGGCGGCACGCTGCAGCTCGCCGACAGTTTCGTGCAGTCGGATATCTCGACGCGTACCCTGCTGTTCATGAACGCCGGCGGTACGCTCGACATAGGCACCAACAATCTCGCCTTCACGCAGCCTCTTGGCGGGCAGGTCGGCTCGAGCATCGGCGGTTTCACCAAGGCCGGCTCTGGCTCCTTGGAACTCGGCGGCTCCTCGGCTTCCACCTATGCAGGGACTACCCATGTCGCCAACGGAAGGCTCACCCTCGCTGGCGGCGTCGACAATCGTCTCAGCTCCTCCGCCGCCTTAAACCTTGGCGTCTCCGGTACCTCCGGTGTCCTCCAGCTCGGCAACAGCAGTGGCGCCAGCAGTCAGGTTGTTCGTTCGCTTTCCTCCCTTACTGGCCTGACTTCGGCCGACTTGCTCGCCGTGATTGGCGGTTCCGGTTACGCCACGGCTCCGACCCTTAACATCAGCGCCGATGGTAGCCAACAGGGCGCCACGCCTGCGCAGGCGCGCGCCACGATTTCCGGAGGATTGATCACCGGCTTCACCGTCACGGATGGCGGCCTCTACCTGCCTGGGTCGACGCCGACCGTCACTATTACCGCGCCGACCCTGCCGACGGGCGGCTTGACGCGTGTCTACATGCGCGGTGTTTCCACGACGGCTGGCTCCGATGTCGTCAATGTGGAGTCCGGCGCCGCCGGCATCGTGCTCAACTCGGTTTCGACCGTCGCCGGTTCCTCCACGATCTTCGTTCCCAATCTCTTCGTCCTTAATAACATCATCGTTGGTCAGACGATCTCCGGCCCGGGCATCCCCGAAGGCGCTACGGTCCTGACCGTGCCGAGCGCTACGAGCCCCGCGTTTACGATCAGCGTCCCAGCGACGGCCACCGCGAGCAGCGTTTCGTTGCTGCACGGCGGCTTGGTCCAAGGCATGGCCGTCATCGGCGTCAATATCCCGGCGGGCGCAACCGTCGCCCGCGTGATCGGACCGAATTCCTTCGTCCTGAGCACTACGGCGACCGTGACCGCGAGCGGGCAGGGCTTGCTTGGCGTAATCTATGGCGGTTCTGGTGCGGCTATCACGCTGCGCCCGCTCGGCTTCGGCGCGACGAACGCCATCCTCGGCGGCGCGTCGGCTAACTCCATCCTGACCATCGACCAGGACACGACGACGACCTACGTTGGTTCAATCGGCGGAACGGGCGTCAACGAGAACAATATCTCTATCGCCAAGTCCGGCCTCGGCACCCTCAATCTCTCGGGCTCGGTCCTTTCCTATACGGGCACGACCTCCGTCACTGGCGGCCGCCTCAATATCACTGGTTCTGCCAGCACGCCGCTCGCTACCTCCGGCATCTCCGTCTCCGCGGGCGCGATCCTCAACTTCGTGAACGGGGTCGGCCAGTCGCTGACGCTCGCTTCCACCTCGGGCAGCCTGAACCTCGGCGCCGGTGCTTCCGGCGGCGCGGTCCTCGGGCTCGAACTCGGCTCCACCACTAACTATGACCGACTCGTCACCGCCGGTCCGGCGGTCGTCGCGAACAAGGTCCTGCTGAATCTTACCGGTCTCTCTGGCCTGCAGGCCGGCCAGTACGACCTGATCTCCGCCCAGAGTGGGCTCAGTGGAGGCGCTTTCTCGATCGGTAATCTTTCCAACTTCGGCGGCTTCTCCTTCGCGCTGAATACCTCCGATAGCGCGGTGAGCTTGGTCACCACCCAACTGGCGACCGAACTCTATTGGCGCGTGGGCTCAGACGTCAGCTGGTCGAGCCTCAACTACGCTAACAACGAGACGAATTTCTTCACCGACGCGGCTGGCACGATCAATGCCCTGGGCTTCCCGGGCGTCGCCAACAAGGTCATCTTCGGTACGACCAATTCCTCGGCGACCTCCTACGTCACGACCCTCGACGGTAACTTCTCCGTCGGCAGCCTACAGTTCACCGCCAATCCGACTGGCGTCACCAGTGTCGTCATCGCGCCGGGCGGCCCCGAAGCGGCGGCCCTGACGCTTGCGCCCGCCTCTTCCGCGGACGGCATCACCGTCGACTCTAATGCTGGAGCGATCACCATCAGCGCCCCCATCGTCCTCGGTGCTAGCCAGACCTGGACCGTCGCTGGCACCGGTGCCAACGGCTCGGTCTTAACGCTTTCGGGCGGTATCACCGGCCTCGCCGGTAACAGCCTGACGCTCTCGGGTCCCGCTGGCTCGCTCATCAACGTTTCTGGCACGTCTACCTACGCCGGTGCCACGCTCCTCGACGGCCTCACCTTGCAGGCTCTCGGTGCCAATACCTTTAGCTCCAAGTCCTCCTACGGGATGACCTCCACCGTCGGCGGTACGCTGGCACTTAATTCCTACGCGAACGTCATCGGCTCGCTTTCCGGCGCTTACGGTATCGTCGAGAATACCGGCGCGAATCTCGTGCCGGCCGCCGCGACCCTCACCATCGGAGGCGACGGCGCCAATGCTTCCTTCGGCGGCGTCATCCGCGACGGTGGTTCGTACGCCCTCGCCTTGACCAAGACCGGTCTCGGTACTCAGACGCTCTCAGGTAATAACCTCTACACCGGCAATACCACGCTCAGCGGTGGGGTGCTCAATATCACCGGAACCTACGTTGGCTCTTCCACGACCTCGACGCTCATCTACGGTACCTCCTCCGACAAGTCGGTGGTGAATGTGTCCGGCGACATGTCGCTTTACAGCACCCTGGGCGCCAACGCCTTCGGCGCCGTGTCAGTTTATAACCAGACAGCGGGTACCGTCGTGCTCGGACTCAATACAAGTTCGGGCCAGTATGTCGCTAATACGGATGGCTACGGTTATTTCAATCTCACCGGCGGCACTTATCAGCTGGGTGCCGGAGGTCGTTTCATCAACCTCGCGGGCACCGGTGGTACGGGCGTCGGCGTCTCCTACATCGGCGGTACGGGTATTCTTAACAACAAGTCCGGGGATAGCTGGTTCATCAACGCGTGGTACGGCAATGCCCAGTTCACCGTCGGACCGGGTGGCTATGTCAACCGTACCGGTACTTCCGGCGCTTACTACCTCGGCATCATCCTGAACAGCAACGCTTCCGGTGACTCTTTTGGCGCGGTCAATATCGCGGGTGGTACCTACGATGGCGGCGCGGACGTCCTGCGCGTCGGCAACGGTGGCACGATGTTCAATTCGCAGGCGTTCTTCAACCTGACCTCCGGCCTGATTTCCCTCGGGGGTAATGCCAGCATCTCTAACAACACCGTTGCCTCGCCGACGGCTCCCGTCTGGTCGAATAATTTCGGCTATAACAACCTTTCCGGCGGCACGATCCGTGCCAACGGCGCCGCCACGACCGGGATCTTGGCTTCGTCCATCCCCGGATACATCACCTACAACACGAATCTATTCGGCGCTATCGATAACTCCGCCGTGTCGGGCGCGGCTTCCGCCACGGGCGTGGTCACATTCAATACGAACGGCTTCAACGTCAGCGTGCCTGGTATCACCGCCGCCGCTGGCGTCGGAGTCACCCAGACCGACCTCGTGATTACGGGCGGTTCCGGCTACGTCGGCGCCCCGTTGGTGCGTTTCAGCACGAGCGGCGTCGTCGCCGGCGGCTCTCCTGCCTCCGGTTATGCCGTGATCAACGGCAGCGGTGCGGTCACCGGTATCGTCATCACCAGCCCGGGTACTTACGTCTCGGGCACCGTCCCGACGGTCGCGTTGGTCGGCGGCGGCGGCACAGGTGCTTCCATTGGCATCAAGGTGGGTGGCTTGACCACCCTCAACTCCGCAGGTCGCCTGATCAAATCCGGCGCCGGCACGCTCACATTCACGGGCGTCAGTAATTTCCTCACGACGCTCACCGTCAGCGAAGGCACCTTGGCCATCGGGGCTGGCGGAGCCCTCAATGCCAGCACGCTGTCGGCCTACAAAGGCGGACGTTACCTCGTGGTGGCCCAGGGTGGCGCCATCGTCGGTGATACCGTCGCCTCACTTGCGGATATCGCCCGTTTCACGAACGCCAACAGCGCCGGCGCCATCGCGCTTTCGCCGACCACGGCTTCCGCAAACATCAATTTCAGCAAGACGGGTTATAATCTCCCCAGCATGGGCCTCGGCGCCGGCATGGGCGATGTCAGCTACTCGGGTACGTATACCCCTGGTAATGCCGGCGTCTACCGCTTCGGCGGCGGCGGCAGCAACCTTACCTACACCCCTGCCATCGTGGACGGCGGGACGAAGAGCACCGTCACGATCATCGGCAACTCGGCTTCCTTGAGCGGTACGAACACCTTTACCGGCGGCTTTACCCTGGCCTCTACGGGTACGCTCCAGATTCTCAGCACGAACACCTCCTCGCAATTCGGCACCAGCGCTGGCGGCCTCGTCGCGCTCGGTGGCACGATCCGCTGGGCGTCCAGTGCCACCACCGATATCACGTCGGGCGTTACGGCCATCTCTGGAGGGATTTCCCTCATCGGCACCACGGTCTTCGACACGAACGGCAACGACGTGACGCTCGCCGGTTCCATCGGCAACCGCGGCGTCACTGGCGCCGCCCTCACGACCGTCGGTGGTGGTCTCACCAAGGCCGGCCTCGGCACGCTTTCACTCTCCGGCGCGAACACTTTCCTCGGTAATACGACCGTCATCGCCGGCAGCCTGCTCCTGAAGAACTCTGATGCCTTGTCGCGCAGTTCGATCCAGTTCACGCCGCTGTTCACCGCCAACACCAGCTTGATCTTCGATGCCTCGGTGGCTTCGAAGGTCTTCACGGTCGGCGGCCTGAACGGTAACATCAACGTCGCCCTCCAGGATAACGCCGTGACTCCGGCCGGCATCACCTTGCGCGTCGGCAACGGCGGCCAGACCAGCACCTACGGCGCGGTCCTTTCCGGCCTGGGCAGCTTGGTAAAACTGGGCTCGGGCACCTTCACAATCAACGCCTTGCAGCAGGCCTACGCGGGAACCACGACCATCCAGACGGGTGCTCCGGGCGTGACCGGTGGCACCGCCAACCTTGTCAGCACGTTGGCCTTGACCTTCGGTACGACGGCGACGCCGACTCTCCCGAATACCAGTTTCACCACGGCGCCGAACACGACGAACATCCTGCCGTCCACCACTTACCTTAATTTCGGTGGCGGCTTCGGCCAGCTGACGAACGGGGTCACGGGTGCGTCGAGCACGTCTTCCGGCACGACCAACGATTCGGCTACCTTGGTCGTCCTCGACGGCTCCCTTGCGGGCGTGGGTTCTTCCATCACGGGCAAGGGCATTCCCGATGGCACCACCATCACTGCGGTTGCGGGTAACACCCTCACGCTCAGCCAGACGGTCTCCGTCCCCAATAGCTCGAAGATCTCGTTCTCGTCGACCACCGTCACCGTCGCCAGCACGACCGGCCTTGCGGCCGGAATGAGCATCATCGGCGCGGGTATCCCGGCCAACGCCACCATCGCCAGCGTCGTCAATGGTACCACGCTTTTGCTGAGCGCCACTTCCACGGCCGCCGGCACGGCCCAGTCTTTCACCTATGGCCTGGTTCCGCAGTCGGGTACGGCGCTTGCCTATACGGACGCCAATTACGCTCTCATCGGCACGGGCAGCGGTCGTCTGACCTTAACCGGTGCGGCTGCGACCAACTCCCAGACCGTCACCGGTACGAGTATTGGCCTCGGCGGTTCGGACATCGTGCTGACCAGTAGCGGCACCAAAGATCTGGCCCTCAATCTCGGCGCAATCACCCGTGTGCGGGGCGGCACCCTTATCATTGGCCAGCCCTCGAACACCTTCTCTACGGCGAACGGTGTCATCACCAGTACGGGCACGGCCGACACCATCCTGACCGACATGAATGGCACGGCCTACGCCGTGACTGGTTCTTCTGGAACCGCCGTCAGCGATTGGGCGGCGAAGAGCACGACCGGGAATTTAATTGTCGGTATCGGCCAGACGGGCACAGACGCTGCGTACACCAAGACGGCCGCGGCTACGACCACCTATGCCGGCAAGGACGTCGACCTTGTTCAGACCACGACTTCGAACTGGGTTACCCAGACGATCAACTCCCTGCGCATCAATAGCCTCAGTACCGGGACGAATGGCTGGACCGCCACGATCACCGCTGGCAATACGGTGACCATCTCTACCGGCGGCATCCTGCAAGGTACCTCGGCTGGTGGCACGACCTTGACGGGCGGCACCATCATCCCCGGAACTGGTCGCGAACTGGTCATCTTTGCCACGTCCAGTAACGCCCTTAACCTCTATACTGTTCTTGGAAATAGCGCCTCCGGCGTCACGGACGTGACCTTCCGCGGCCGGCCAAGCGTCGCCCAAGGCTCGGGTAGCATCACGCTCAACTACACGTCGGTGAATTCTTACACGGGGAACACTTATATCAGCGGTGTCCGCGTGCAGAATACAGGCTCGACGACGACGACTGCCGCTACGCCTTTTGCCGCGGGTACCACACTCAAACTTACGGCAGTTACTAGCGCATTCGTCGGTTCCGCCATTACTGGCACGGGCATCACGGCCGGCACGACCATCACCGCGGTCGATACCGTCAATAAAATCGTCACCCTTAGCCAGACCGCTAACGTAACCAGTGCGGTGACGGTCACCCTGTCCAGTGGCACGCCTCTGGGCACGGGGGCCAGCGGTAACGTTTACATCTACGGTAATAACGGCGGTCAGTTCTCTCACCAGGTCGCCACCAAGCTGACCCGCAATTGGTATATCATCGGTAGCGGTTGGTCGGAAACTTCCACGGGTAACACCAGCGGTCACGGTGCCATTCGTCTTTCTGACGGGGCCGAACTAGCCGGCACACTCACGTTGATGGGCGACGCGGCCATCCGTACCACCGCCGGCACGGCCACGGTCAGCGCGACCCTGGCGGGCAACTACGCCCTCTATAACTTCGCCGATACCGTCAACGACGGGACGATCAACTTCACCGGGACGAATACCACTTGGGCCGGATCTATCACCAGCGGCGCCGGTGCGTTCCGATTCGATAGCTTGGCCAACATGGGTTCGCCGACGAGCATCAGCCTCGCCGGTACGGGTTCCATCGCCGTCGGCTTTACCGGAGTCCAGGCCAACGTCATCAACAAGGTAACCTACGGCTCCCTCGGGACCATCGCCTTGCGCGCGGCCAATGCGTCGGAGGCCATCGATTTCTCGGCCACCAACGCCGCTTCCCTTACGTTGGGCGCCTCCGAAGACCTGACTTACGCTGGCACCTACACGCCTAACTCCGTCAACGGACAGGCCACCTACCGTCTCGGCGGCGGCGGCTTCAAACTTACCTACACTGGCAACATCACGGGCAACAGCGCCCTCGTCCTTGCCGGCGGTTCAGGCAACGGCAGCAGCGGCAGCGTTGCGCTGATTCCTGCGACCGGAAACACCTTCGTGGGTGGGGTGACCATCGGTGCTTCGGGTTATTACAGCAACCCGACTGCGGTTCTCCCCGCCGCCAGCCCGTTTGCCGTGCTGGGTAACGGTCCGGTCTTCCTCGATGGCAACGCGATCGTCCAGCTGGCCGCTACCACCGGCACCGTGGCGACCACTGCGGACTTCAGTTCCGCCACCAACCTCAGCTACATCAACGTCCGCGCGGGTACCAATTCTTTCGATACCAATGGCGCGGGCATCGTCACCGGCACCATCACGGGTACCTGGACAATCGGCTCGACCAGCGTCAATGTTACCGCAGGCGTCGCATCGTTGGCCATAGGCATGTACGTGAGCGCGACCAGTATCCCCAGTGGGACCAAGATCACCAATATCGTCGGTAATACTGTTACGCTGAGTCACGGGGCGACGGCGGCGGGCACGGCCGCGGCCCTCACTCCGGCGCTTGCCGCGAATTTCGCCAAGGGTATCGGCTTCTATGGCGCCGGCAACTTCCAGAAGAACGGCACGGGCTTCCTTCAGCTCAGCGGTGTGTCCACCAACACCGGCGGCACCTTGATCAACGGAGGCACGCTCGTGCTGAATAACGCCAACCCCTTCAACGTCGGTTACTCGGCTACAGGTACCGCGTCGGGTGCGGCCTTGACGTTGAACAACGTCGCCGGCGTCACGCTACTGCTCGCCGCCAACTCCTCAATCGGTACCCTGACCGGCACGAACTCGACGACGACCTCCGTCAGCGCCGGTGTCGTCAACCTTAACGGGTATGAACTGAACATCGCCGGTACCGCTTCCTCCACCTTTACCGGTGTCATCTATGGCGGCGTCGGTATGACTAATGTTGCTTCCGTTACTAATAATACGGGTAGCTTGGTCAAGAGCGGCTCCGGTTCCCTGACCCTTGGTTTCAATAATAAGTACAATGGCGCTACGAAGCTTTATGGTGGCACCTTGGTCCTGAATTATAATCTGATTACTGCCCAGCCGACGGCGGTCATCGACGCCTCGAGCGTCCTGACCCTCGGTGGCGGCACGCTGACGCAGACCCCTAAGGTCACCACGACCAACCTTACTACTTCCATCACGAACGTCGGCTCCCCGACGGTCACGGTCTCTACCACGAGTGGTCCGGTCGTCGGTTCGGCCATCACCGGCACGGGCATTCCTGCTGGGACGACTGTCGTCTCAGTGGATAAGTTCAATACAACCCTGACTTCCGGCGCCACCGTCAACGGCTCTGCCAACATCACGGTCTCTAGCACCTTAGGACTCGGTCTTGGTCAGGCGATCACCGGTACGGGTATCCCGACCGGCTCGGTCATCGCCGCGATCGTCAACGGGACGACGCTGACCCTGAGCCAGCAGGCGACGGCCACGGGCAATGGCCTGACCTTGGCCGCCTATGGTCTCCTGACCCTCAGCGCGCCTGCCACTGCGAGTAGCACGAGCGTCACCTTGACGTCGACCAACGGCACAACGGTCTCAGTGCAGACGTTCGCCAGTACTACGCTCGCTGCGGGTGGTTCTATCACGACCAAGGGCGTCACGCCAAACAGCAGCGGTGCCGGCCTGACCTTGAACCTCGGTATCGTCACCCGTCAGCAGGGTGGGGCGGTCGACTTCGGTATCGTCACCGGCGGCCTCGGCAACACCATCATCAATAGTGTGACCCTTGATACGGGCGGTCTGCTCGGCGGATGGGCGACCGTCAACAGCGGCGCCAGCTTCGCCTCTGTCCTTTCCAATAACGTCACGGCCTCAACCATTGCCTACGGCACGGACTTCGCCGCCGGCCCTGCCGTCAATATCGACAGCCCGACCGTCACCACGATCGGCGGTACGTCTCGCACCATCAATTCGCTTCGTTTCAATACCGCCCCGGCTTCCAGTTATACCTTGGACGCCACGGGCGACCTCACGATCGGTAGCGGCGGTATCCTGGTGACGGGAACCAGCGGCTCCAATTCCTTCACCATCACCGGTGGCACGATTAAGTCTGGTAACGGAAGCGACCTCATCGTCCATCAGTGGAACTCTGCTGCCGCCGCCTACCTCTCGATCGATTCCCAGATCACAGGAAACTTCGGCCTTACTAAAGTGGGACCTGGCGTGCTCATCGTCACAAACACCCTTAATAACTACTCCGGACCGACGAATCTCGGCGGTTCCGGCATCCTGCAGGTCTCTGCTTCGGGCGCCCTGAGCAACACCCAGGTCAATTTCAACAGCGGTGGCCAGCTGCAGCTCGCGGGCGGCATCACGCTCGCCAACAATATCGTTATCAACAACGCCTCGGGCAAGGCGAGCGATGGCGCCATCCTCGCCTACGGCACGTCGGGTTCCTCGACGCTTTCCGGCAGCATCACGGTCAACCAGTCCGTCGTGGGTGCAGTCTTCTCCACGGCTGGTGCCACCCTTAATGTCACGGGTACCGTGACTGCGGCCTCGGGTCAGATCATCTCGACGCGCGTCGGCAAGTTCGTCTTCTCCGGCGGCGGTTCCGCCGACTACTTCTTCAATCAGTCCGCCGACATCGCCCTCGGCGCCAACGATGGTCTGCCGAACAATGCCGTCCTTGACCTTGCCTCGGTCGGTACCTCGAACTTCGACCTCGCGGGCTACAACCAGACCATCCGTGGCCTGACCCGAGTCTCGGCCTTGACCGCCACGGTCACGAATTCTTCGGCCAGTGCTTCCGTCCTCACCTTGAACGTGCTTTCCTCCGATGGCGGACGCAACACGGGTGACTACACCTATGCCGGTGCGATCACCGGTAACCTGTCGATCGTGAAGAGCGGCGCCGGTACGCAGACGCTCAGCGGTGCCAACAGCTTCATTGGCGGAACGACCGTGAGCGCGGGTGTGCTCAAGCTCGGTTCGGCTAACGCCTTGGGTGGCGACACGGGTTTCAACGGTCCGCTCACCGTCAACACGGGTGGCAAAATGGACATCAACGGTCAGGGTAGCCTCGCTATCGGGGCCTTGGCCGGTACGGGCGGCACCATTACCGACGACGGACTGCAGGTCGGCGCCTCGGTGCTCTCGGTGCTTTCCTCCACGGATTCGACTTTCGCCGGGGCAGTCAATGACGGCACCTATCGCACCCTCGCCCTCATCAAGGAAGGCGCCGGCGTGCTTTCGCTTTCCGGCACGAGCACTTACACCGGTATCACCAGCGTCTATTCCGGCGCCATCAACGTCCGCATCGCGGCCGCTCTTGGCTCGACCGCCGTCGGCACCACGGTCTTCCCGGGCGCGGCTCTGCAGATCCAAGGCGGCATCGTGGTCGCCGAGCCTCTGACCTTCGGCGGCGATGGAGCCAGCACCGCGACCGGTGCCCTTCGTAATATTTCCGGAGCGAACACCTTCAGCGCACCCTTGACGGTTTCCTCCGCCGCGCGCGTCAACAGCGACGCGGGTTCGCTGACTCTGTCCGGTCCCTTGACGGCGACGGGCTTCGCCCTGACCTTCGGCGGCGCCAGCGACGTCACGCTCACCGGTACTGTTTCGCTCGGCTCGGCCAGTCTCGCCAAGGATGGCGCAGGCACGCTCTCGCTCCAGGGTCCCCTCACGCTCACTGGTGCGGTCACCGTCACGGGCGGCACGCTCAACCTCCGTCATTCCTCGGCCTTGGGTACCGCCTCTAGCGTCAGCGCCGAAGCCGGTTCCGTGGTCCAGCTCCAGGGAGGCATCACCATTGCCTCGGTTCCGCTGGTCGCCCCGCTTCTTCAGAACGTCAGCGGCGCGAATACTTGGTCTGGCGCGATCTCGCCGCGAAGCGGCGGTGCGCTCACGTTACGTTCCGACGCCAACACGCTCGCCATTACCGGCAGCCTGACCGCCACCGGTCTCGATTCTATCGCTCGCACGTTGACGCTCACGGGCGCCGGCGACGGCTCTATCGTCAATGCGATCTCCGGCGCGGCCTCGCTCGTGAAGAGCGGGGCAGGCACGTGGAGTTTGGGCTCCGCGAACTCCTACTCAGTCGCCACTGCAATCGACGCTGGTACTCTCCGCGCCAGCATCGCCGGCGCCTTCTCGCCGAACTCGATTTTCACCTTGGCCAACGTGTCCGGTGCGACCCTCGATCTTAACGACACTGCCCAGACGCTCCGCGCCCTCGAAGGCGCCGGTTCTACCGGTGGTTCCGTGCGCCTCGGCGCCTCGGGTGCGCTCACCGTCGGCTCTAATGTTTCCTTCGGCGGTAACGTCAACGGCACCGCGCTCGGCACGGCCAGCGTGACCAAGACTGGCACCGGAACTTTCACGCTCGGTTCCACCAGCACCCTCACCGGCACCGTCGCCCTCAATGTGAACGGCGGCAAATTCGTCCTAGCCGGCAATTCCGGTGCTGCCGTTACTACCACCGTGGCCTCCGGCGCGACGCTTGCCGGCACGGGCACACTCCAAGGGACGACCACGCTCGCTTCTGGTGCCACCCTGCAGCCCGGCAATGGTGCCGGCGGCTCGCTCACCGTTTCTAATCTCGTCTTCAGTGGCACGGCTTCCCTCCGCTTGGCCGACATCGACGGGGGCTACGCCTCGATCCTCAACGCCGGCACCCTCGCCGCCAACGGCGGCGCGTCTACCATCACAATCTATGCCACCAAGGCCGGTGCCTTGGCCAACGGTACCTACGACCTCATCACGTACACGGGTCTCACGGGTTTCAGCGCGTTCAAGCTCGCTCCGGGTTCCATCGCCGGTCTCAGCGGCCGACAAGTCGGCGGCAGTTTCCTTTCCGATACCGGTTCGAAGGTTACCCTTACGGTCGCGGGCGACTCCGTCCGCTGGCACGGCGCTGTCGGCGTCACGCCCGATACCGACTGGCATATCCCCGGCGGTGCGCTGAACCTTTTCACCGTCTCGACCGTTCCCGTCGCCACCGACTTCCGCGCCGACGACTCCATCGTCTTCAATGACCTCGCCGCTTCCGGCACGGTCGTCATCAACGAAGGCAACGTCTCGCCCTCGAGCGTGACGATTGATAATTCCACGCTGGCTTACGCGTTCACTGGCTCCTTCGGCATCACCGGAGCGACCGGTATCGTCAAGAACGGTAGCGGCCAAGCGAACTTCGCCAACATCGGCAACAACTTCACTGGTGGCGTCGCCGTCAATGCCGGTACGCTCGTCTTCCAGTCTGCCCAGACCATCGGTGGTGGTATCATCGTCAACGGCGGCAACCTGCTCCTTGCTTCGGCCAACACCCTTTCCGGCAATGTCGCCCTCAACGGGTCCGGCAGCCTGACGCTCGGCGCCGCTGGTGCCCTCGGCACGGGTAATGTCGTCGCCTTCGGTTCCAATGCCTCGGGTGAATTCAAACTCGCGGGTAACAATGTCGTCATCGCTGGCCTGACCACGAGTGTCCTCGCTGGCACTCCGCAGGTCGTCAACGGCGTCGCTGCGACGACCGCGACGCTCACGGTCGACATCGCCTCCGGCTCGAGCACCTTCGCGGGCGTCATTGCTGATGGCAGCCTCGGAACGCTCGCCTTGGCCAAGTCCGGGCCCGGCACTTTCGTGCTCACCGGAGCCAACAGCTTCACCGGCGGCACTTCCATCACCGGCGGCAATCTGCAGGTCGGGCAGGGTGGGTCGCTCGCCAATGCGGCTATCGGCACCGGCACCAGCCTCGCGTTCTTCCGTCCTGATAGCTTCAGCTATGCTGGCAGCACCAGCGGGCTGGGCTCCCTGGATATCAGCGGAGGCGGCAACATGACCGTCACCGGCACGCTCGCCCATGCAGGCGGCACGACCATCGCCTCGGGCCAGATCCTCACTCTCGGGACGGGTAGTTCTGCCAGTGGCGCAGGCAATGTCGTCGTTTCCGGCACCCTTCAGGTCAATGCGGCCGGCAGCGTCGCCGTCGACGTTCCGATCTCCGGTCCTGGCAACTTGAACGTCGTCGCGGGCACGTTGGTGCTCACCCAGTCGAACACTTATCTCGGTTCGTCCTTGGTGGCGAGCGGTGCCGTCCTTCAGGTCGGCGGAGGTTCCGTCACCGGCGCCCTGCCGACTTCCGCGGTCGTCGCCAATGACGGCACTGTGGTCATCAGCCGCTCCGGCAACTACTCCTTTGTCAATTCGGTCAACGGCACTGGCGGGCTGACCAGCCGCATGGTTTCGTCCGGCAATCTCACCTTGGCTGGCGTCAACGGTTACTCCGGTGTCACCACCGTTGATTCCGGTACGCTCACGATCGGCAGCAGCGATGCCTGGTCGAATTCGACCTCTGTGGTCATCGGCAGTGTCGGCAACGCGGCGACGCTCGAGCTCAACGGCTTCAGCAAGACCTTCACCAGCCTGAGCACGGTCGGCACTGCCTCCAGTCAGACGATTCTCAACAGCTCCGCCGGTACGGCGACCCTTACTTTCACCGGTGCCGGTACCGTCAACTTCGGCGGCAATTTCGTCGAGTCGGCCAGCAATACCCGCATCGGGATCACCTATAACGGTGGCGGTGTCCTTGGTTTCAATGCCACCAATTCCTATACCGGCGGCACGGTCATCGCCTACGGTACGGGACGGTTGGGCGCGGATAACGCCTTCTCGGTTGGCGCACTGACCCTCGGCGGTAACGCCACCGTCGGCACCCTCGACCTCAACGGCTTCACGCAGACTGTCTTATCCTTGTCGGTTGGCGTGGGTGCCACCGCGGCCAGCCAACTCATCGGCAACAGCAGCACCACGTCTGACGGCATCTTCAACTATGCCGGCGGCAACGCCACTATCGGCGTCAAGATCCAGGACACCCTCGGTTCAGGCAGCCGTAATACGGGCCTGACGCTCTCGGGCGTGGGCACGACCATCCTGACTGGACCCAATACCTATTCCGGCCAGACCAGCATCGGCGCCACCTCTAACCTGCAGGTAGGTAGCTTCGGCACGGTCGGTGCCGTCGGCACGGGCGCTATCGTCAACTCGGGCTCCCTCATCTTCGCCCGTACCGACGCGTACACCCTGTCCGCCAATAATATCATCAGCGGACCGGGTGCCATCGTCCTGGGAAGCTCCGGTGCGATCAATTCCGCAGCCCCCAATCAGCTTAACTCCACCGGCATCCTGTACTTCGGTTCGGCCAACGCCGCCACCGTGGTCAGTTCGCTCAACCTTACGAACGGCGCCGGCGTCATCGGCGGCCTGATTGTGCGCACGAAGAGTGTCGCCGCCAACACCCTCGTGATTGGTTCGGGGCAGACCATGCTTGTCCGAGGTAACGTCACCATCGGCTACAGTTCCTCGGCCGTGACCGACACGCGTCTGACCGTCAGCGGAGCGGGCACCTTATCTATTGGTGGCGTCGGCAATTCCAGCAAATACAACGTCCAGATCGGCGGCAACATCACCGACACATATTCGAATAAGGCGGTCCTCGACCTCAGCGGCCTGTCGACCTTCTACGCCAACCTCGCGACGGGTTCGTTCCGCCTTGGCGATTCCACGTCGTCAAGCGGCAGCGCCGGCACGGGCGGCGGCGGCTCGACGCTCATCCTGGCACCGGTCAGCACCATTATCGCGGCTGACATCAGCACCAATTCTCCCGTCACGGTCACCGAGACCTTCTACCTCGGCTCTACCTCCAATCTTTTCCAGGCCGATACGGTGAACTTCGCTGGCGATCGCGCTGGCCTCATCCTCGGATTCCAGAGCAGCTCCGGTTCTTTCAAGTTGCGTAACCGCCTCGGCACCGGCCGCTCGATCTTGAACATCGCGAACGTGAGCTCGACCACCGCGGCGACGCCGGTCGTGACCTTCGATCTCATCGGGCACGACGTCGACCTGCTGGTCAGCACCCTGACCCTTTCGGCGCGCAGCTCGACGACGGGCTCCAGTACGACGGCGACCCTCTCGGTGGACACTGGCATCCTGGATGCGAGTTCCGTGATGATCTCTTCGCGCGCCAGCAATGACGTCGCCGTCAACACGGGCACCTTGAACGTCGGCGGAGCCTTAACGTTCAACGTCGGCGTCGCCGGTATGACCATCGGCAACAGCACCGTTACCACGGCGGGTGGCGGCACTGTCGTCGCCACGGCCAATATCAGCGGTTCGGCGGCCGTCACCATCCTTGGTCCGATCTTCCTCGGCGCCTCCAGCAATATCAAGGGCCTCGTCAACTCCACGTTGAACATCACCGGCGGTACGCTCGACGTCCGCGGTAATATCGGAAAGGGAACTGGCGCGGGATCCAGCTCCGTCACCTCCACATTCAGCTTCGACAACGCCGTCTTGAACCTGAACGGCTTCGCCCTTGGCGCCTCTGCCCGCCCGATCGATAACCTGAACCTGCGCTCGGGTACGCTCCGCAATGTCGGAGAAATCAACGGTGGCCTCGGCTTCGCCAAGACCGCTGGCGCGTTCGCCAACAACACGCTGATCCTGGAAGGCATCAATTCGTTCTCCGGTAACTTCACCATCTCCTCCGGTATTGTCCAGGTGGGCACAGGCTCGACCACCGGCACCCTGGGTTCCTCCTCGGTCATCAATAACGCTGCGTTGGTCATCAATCGTTCCAATGCCTATGCCGTGGCCAACGTGATTTCCGGTACCGGCGCCGTCTCGGTGAACGGCACGGGAACGATCACGCTTTCGGGTAACAACAGCTACGCGGGTACGACCACGATCTCCTCCGGTCTCGTCAGCCTCGCCCACTCCAACGCCCTCGGCGATGCGGGCACTGGTACGAGCGTCTCCTCTGGCGCCTCGCTTGAACTCCAAGGCGGCATCACCGTCGGCGCGGAAGCGCTGACAATCTCGGGAACGGGCACCGCCACCAATGGCGCCCTCCGCAACCTTTCCGGAGCGAACATCTTCGGAGGTACCGTCACCCTCGTCGGCGCGACCACCATCCAGTCCGACGCAGGCACTCTGACGCTTAATAACGCCACGGCCATCGACGCTGGTACCAACGATATCGCCTTCACCGGCTTGGGTAACACCACCGTCTCTGGCGCGATCACCGGCACCACGACCGGCCTCACGAAGACAGGTAACGGTAAGCTCACGCTCGGCGGTAACAGCACCTTCCAGGGTGCGGTCAACGTCAACGCGGGCGTCGTCAGCGTCAATGGAGGCAGTGGCCTGGGCGACTCGATTTCCGGAACGGTCGTCGCTTCCGGCGCCTCGCTCGAACTCCAGGGCAATACCAATGTCACCTCCGAACCGCTCGACCTTACCGGTACGGGCTTCGGCGGCACGGGTGCTCTCCGTAATCTAAGCGGCAATAACACCTTCGGCGGTACGGTCACCCTTTCCGGCGATACTGTCGTCCAGTCCGACGCGGGAACGCTGACGATCAGCGGCAACATTTCAGCCGGCATTCGTTCTCTTACCATCACCGGCTCCAGCAACACGACCCTGTCTGGTCTGATGTCCGGCGGCCTGTCCTCCTCGCTCACCAAGAACGGTTCGGGCACCCTGACCCTGTCTGGTTCGAACGCCTTCGGCGGCGCCACCACGATCAATGCTGGTACCGTCACCGTGGGAGGAATCAACGCGGTGTCTGACTCCGCCTTTGTCAATGTTAACGGCGGTTCCCTGAACGTGGGTAGCTATGACGAAGCCGTCGGTTCCGTCCAGCTCACCTCGGGCTCAATCATCGGGTCAGGAGGCAGCCTGTCTTCGACCTCTGACTTCGACGTCCGCAGCGGCACCATCTCGGGTAAGCTCGCCGGAGCTTCCGGCCTCATCAAGACCACTTCCGGTACCGTCGTCCTTTCCGGTGCCAATACGTTCACCGGTCCGGTGGCCGTCAATGCGGGCGTCCTTTCCTTCGCGAGCGGTCCTAATCTGGGAGACGCTTCTAGCACTAACGTGGTCGCGATCAACGGCGGCACCTTGCGCTACAGCGGTGCCTCGTCGGCCTCCGCCAGCCAGAACGTCACCGTCGGCATCTCCGGCGGTACGATCGATGCGGCCAACAAGACCGGTACGCTCACCCTGAGCGGCGGTCTGACGGGCACGACCGGCATCCTCGCCAAGACCGGCGCCGGTACGGTTACCTTTAACACTACCGCCGATCTCGGTACCGGTGGCGTCGTGGTCTCGCAGGGCATCCTCAACGCTGGCTTCACGGCCAACGGGCTCGGTTCGCTGAACGTCGCCGCGGGCGCGACCCTCAACCTGTTCGACAGCGCCACCCTCACCACTTCGGGAGTAGCCCTTACCTTGGTTGACGGTTCCTCGCTCGGTTTCGACGTCAAAGCCCCCGGCGTCAGCGACAAGCTCGTGCTCTCTGCTTCGACTATCTCGGGTATCATCTCGATCAACCTGAACGACCTCGGCGGCCTAGCGGTCGGCGGTTATGACCTCATCAGTGACGTCACTGGCAATCTCAGCAACGCCTTCTGGATTCTCGGCAATGCCCCGACGACCCTCAACTACCGCCTGACTACCCCTGGCGGCAGTCTCCTCCACCTCGAGGCGAGCCAAATCACTTACGCCTACTTCACGGGTGCCCAGAATTCGTCCTTCCTGGCGAACGTCTCAGGCAACACGAACTGGTCGCGTAACTCCGATGGTACGGGCGACCTCGGCGCTCCTCCGGCCACGACCGACGCGTTAATCTTCGGGGCGAGCAATATCGCCGCCGGAGCCAAGAACCTGACCCTGGACGGTAACGTCCTTACCGACAGCCTGATCTTTAACCCGATCGCGCTGGTCCCTTCAATTTCCATCGGCCAGGGTACGGGTGGTATCCTCACCGTTTCGCCAGGCAGCTCGGCCAACGGCATCGCCGTCAATAACAATGCCGGTGCGATCACGATCTCGGCTCCGCTCATCGCCTATGGTGCGCAGACCTGGAGTATCGCCGGTACCGGTATCAACGGTTCTTCCCTGGCCCTGACCAGCTCCGTCGATTTCGCCGGCCCGATCTCCAAGACGGGCGCTGGTACGCTCACGCTTTCGGGTGCCAACACTGGCGCCGGTGGCCTCAACTTCGTGGCCGGTAAGCTTAACCTTGGTTCCGCCAGCGCCCTCGGCACTGGCTTGCTGCAGCTCGGCTCCGGCATCGGCATCGAGAACGTCGGGGGCACGGCCCTCTCCCTTTCGACCTCCAATGCGATGGTCTGGAAGCAAGGCTTCACCCTTCAGGGTAATAGCCTGAACTTCGGTGCCGGCGCGGTGACGATGACGGAGAACGTCACCATCAGCGCGGCTTCGCTGACGATTACCGGCGCGAGCTTGGCGAATGCGAGTACCACGGTCACGCTTCCTACCGGAGGCGCTTCGGTCCTCTCGATGGGCATGCCGATTGTCGGCACCTACCTGCCGGCGGCGACCAGCGTC
>Ga0209190_1000358_pt1 | contig 33447 bp, 46 predicted proteins | sample M_140205_XF_Meta_FD_187315 | JGI IMG/M metagenome (GOLD analysis project Ga0209190, IMG submission 187315) | Freshwater microbial communities from Lake Montjoie, Canada to study carbon cycling - M_140205_XF_MetaG (SPAdes) (version 2) | ecosystem: Environmental > Aquatic > Freshwater > Lake...
CGTGGCGGTCAACGCCGATCCTGACGAGTTTTTAGATAAATTTAGTGCGGCGAAAGAACACTTTTACCGTGGCTTGCAGACTTTTGACGTATTCGGCAAAGGCTGGTTGCGCCGGGTTGCTGATGTTAAGCAGTTGGCTGAGGGGATGATTGCGTAGCGTCCGGCTCAATCTTCACCGACTCCAGAAACTGCGCCAACGTGTAGACGCAGGGCAATATCAGGTCGCGGCAGATGGCGTCATGCACATCTGATTCAGTCATGCTCTGCGCGTAGAGTTTAAGCGCCCCGATACGCTCACTGACCAGCATGTCAAGGTGGTCAAAATCAAGACGCTTAACGGTTTCAATGTTTTTGTATTCGCTCATTTCCCGCACTCCTTCATTGCCGCGTCGATTGCTGCGTCCAGTGGTTCTCTACCCACCGTTCTTCTCCCGTAACTTAACTTGAATGTGCAAAACATACTCAGCCAATAGCGGCGTTTCGATGTGGTGTAGTCCGTCAAAAACTGTTAGCCCACCCACCTCCTCATCCGTCAGACCAACCCATGTGTGCTTTGGTGATGTGTATAGAGGCACATCGTCAAGATTGTAGTTTCCGTCTTCGTCAACGCTCTGGCTCCACCAAAGTCCGCCCTTGCCACTTTTCGTTATCCACGCCACAGGCTCCGGCAATGACTTCTCCGGTTTAAACTGCATCATCGGCGTTACTAGCCGCTTGAGTTCCAGCAGGTGCGCGGCAATGTCCTTTATCTGTTGCTCGTGGTGCAGAACCATCGGGTTAAGATTCTCTTGCGTATCAAGTATGTCCATCAGTCCACCCCCTTATTCATGAGTTCTTCTCCTTTGGCGCTTTAATAGAGTATTTCATTATGTATTCCCCCCTCCTCCGCCACCACCGGTAAGTTTTATTTCACAGCCGGTGAGTGTCTTGTTAAACACAACCGCCGCTTCCGGTTGGCGGTATTCTGACTTTGCGCCCTTAATGCAGTTGGAGAACATAAACTCTCTTTCGCGGCATCCTCGCCCAGCTTGCGCCCACCACGACGTTATGGAGTTATAGGCGATTTCAGGATGTGACTCAGCCCATCGCAACAAATCGGCATACTCCGCATCCTTCCGCAGCATTGCAATCTCCGCTTGTGCGGCGGCGAGTTCGCGTTCAAGTTCACAGGAAAATTCACGCGGCACCCACTGCCCCAATCCGTCACCGTAATGGCAAACATAATTCGCATCCGTCCTTGGCGTATCACTCATTTCCCGCACTCCTTTGCTGGCACTATTTTATTTGCCGCTATCGTTCCATTAACTACACCGACAATGAACGAGAGCGTTGAGCAAAACACGACCGCCCACACAATGGCTTTCATTTCGCCGCTTCCCGATACTCTTTAATTGTCTGGCGAACGTCAGTTTGACCGGCTGGAGTCGGAATCCACTTGCCGTTGTCCAGCAGGTATTTATCCCGCGAGCGCAAATAAGCGATAGCTGCCGCTACCTTTTCGTCGTTTGTCTGGATCATTTCCGTGTCTCCATGTATTTAGCGTAAGCATTAGCCAATTCCAAATCGGCATCTTTCCACTTTTTTGCGGTCGTGCTGGTGGGTGAGTTCATATACCTGCCTCTTGCCAACATAAACTTTTCAAGGACTATTTTGAATTGCGTCAGCGTCATTATTTCCTCCGGTTCCATTTTTCAATGGCCAACTCGACCGACTGGGCGCCATCCTGGTGCGGTCCGATCGCCATGCATTCGGGACAGCAGATCGCAATGATGCCGATCTCGATCTCGTCGACTTCAACATCATCGTGGCCGCAGAACGGGCATGGATTGATCGTCTTGCGCTCCTCGGCTCGGTTGGCCAAATAATCCTCGCGCTCGGTATATTCTCGGTCTAGTTGGTTAAATGCGTTGCTGCTCATTTTGCGGCTCCGTCTTGAGTTTTATGGAAATAGCTGCACTTATCCGTTTTGCAAAAATAGTAAACGCCAATGCCGCCACCGGCTAGGCCGTAACCCATGTCAAGCGTGTCGTTGCCGCACAGCGGGCAGTTGTCGCTGTCTTGATTCTCCTGTAAATCTGTTTTCATTTTGCGGCTCCCTTTTTGGCACGTTTAGATGCGGCGGCTTTTTCCCACGGTAGATCGTCGATCATGTCTGCAAACGGGTCAGCTGCCGGGGCTTTTATGGCACAGTCGAATTCGGTCTTGATGGCGGTCAGCCCGGCGTCACCCAGCAGGGTTTTGTCGACCAGGTTGGTAATGTCCTGACTGCTGTAAACCGGCTGCTGGAACTCGGCGCCAGTCAGCTTGTGTTTATAGGTCAGCAAATTGTTTGCGCTGGCATCCATCAGTTCGGCAAACCTGCCCAGCAATGTCGGTATGTGGCGGTGCTCTCCGCAGCCGGCGCGCTGGGCGGCTACATCCATATCGGGGCGACCTTGAGCGCACGACCAGCGGCCGTCCCCGTCGATCTCAGGGGTCGAATGGGCGCAGGTGCGGCAGCTCACCGCCGGCGCTTCTGTGCCGTAGCATTGATCCTTGAACCGGCAGAATTTGCAGGTGAAGTTCGTGGCATCCTCGGCCAGCGTGACCGCGGGTTCCGACGCCGTGATGATGCGCTCGGCACGCTGGATCGCCCGGTTAAATTCATCCTGGTCAAACTCGATGCGCTCGCTATAAATGTCGTCGGTGTCTTTATTGACAATGATATACATGGCACGCGTCAGGCCAGCCCAGCCCATGTATACTTGCATTTGCACGTAATGCTGCGGCTTGGCTTCCTTTACTCCTTTTTTTGTCATGGCTGCAAAAGACTTGGCGTTTGCGGTCTTGAATTCGAGCAAATGCGCCGTTTTGGGCGCTTCCGGCAAGCCCAGCCCAACGCCGTCGAGACTACCGGCAAAATGCCCGCCAGCGGCCTTGTAGCGCCACTGGTTGCCGTCCTGATCCTTGTCCCACACTTCCACGCCAATATTCCGTAAATCCGCAATCAGGCGCGGTTCCTGGTGGTTGCCTGAGTCAAATAACCTGAGCATCCTGCCGTCAAAGTCGGCTGGCTTTGCCCAGCGGAATGACAGCCACAGGTAGCGGTCGCATTCGTGGCCGATTTCGCTGGCGCCGAGGTGCGGGCGGCCATGCCGGTCGGCAATCTGCTCGTAATGCTTGAAAATAGCGGTTCTGGTGCTGTTTTGCGGTTCTGGTATCTCTGCCATGATTCCTCCGATGTAGGGGTGGGCTGCCGGTGCTGATCTCCGGCTTTCTAAAGTGGAGCCGCCAAATATTTAAATATTATGCGGGTCGCTTTTAAACGCTTAATTTCGATCCATCTATTAGAATTTATGAAATATTAATTAGCATCAGCCTGCTGTATTACGCCCATTTGGTTTACTTGCGAGCTGCCCAGGGTGCCGCTGCCGGAACCTTGCCAGCAGCAAAGGCTGCCGGCGCGGCGGGTTTGGCTTTTGGCGCCGGTGCGCCGTTGGCTTGGCTGTATCCTTTAATACGGTTGGTTTGCTGGCCGGTCATCGGGTTCAATTCCTGAATTACGTCGACAATCAGCGGGCGGTCGTGGAGCTCCTCGCTGTCGGCCGGCGTGATGATGCCGACGCAGTGACAGATGGCCGAAAGTTCGCGCTCCGCGATGCCGACTGCTGTCTGGTTAGGGTTGACCAGGTTCAGTCGTGACCAGAGTTTGCGCCCGTTGTGCTGCCCGCCGATTACGTCAAACGTGAGCTGCAAGTATTGGCCGGTTCCGGCTTTCGTGTCTTTCATCTCCGATTCCGAGATGATTACCTCGTAGCGCCCGGCAGGAAGGGCGTCGAACGACTGCTGCGGTTCTACTGTTGCGGCGTTGAAATTGAGTGCGGCCATGATTATTTTCCTTTAGGTTGGGTTGTTTTTACTGCGGGTGCTGCGGTGGTCATCATTGCGTCTGCCAAAGGAGACCATTCCAGCGGCAGTGAATCGGGCAAGCTGTAGCGGTTCTTGGCAAGATAGGCCGGCTTCTCCGACGTATACAACAAGCGCTCTCCGGTGCTGATGCCGCGGCTGACTTTGTTGTTGAATCCCACATCAGACGACTTTACGATCGTCTTGTAATTGGCAAATCCTACAATGTCGCACCATTCCTGAACAAGCGCACTGCTACGCGCTTGCAGTTTTGGTTGGTAGCGTTCATAAGGCTCGACTTCAGGGCTATCAAAACGCTTGATCTCGCAGTGCGCTAGCAGGATAGACGCCATGCCTTTGGCGCGCAGGGCGTTCAAATCCTCCAGCACTTTGCGCCAGAGATCCGCAGCGATTACGGCGCCTTTGCCGTAAGCCAGATCCTTAGCTTCGTATTGCGAATTGATCTGCTCCCATATCAGGTTGTCCAACCAGTCAAGCGAGTCAATCACAACCGTCTGGAAGTCGTGCTCTCCCTTGAGCGCAGTCAGTGCCTCCTGCACATCCTTGTAACTCTTGGCGACCGGGAAGTGATCCGCTTCCAGCCTACCCAGCCCGTCCTCGGTCAAAATGAAAATCGGGTTGGGGGCGCTGGCGCCGAAGGTCGTCTTGCCTAATCCATGCGGGCCGTAGACCATGATGCGGGGTGGTTGTAACGTCGTGTTGCGACTAATTGCTTGTAAGTTTATAGCCATAAATCCTCCGATTAAAAACTAAACAACAGAATAAGAAAAATCCAGAATGCCGCGAGTGTTGCTGCGGCGCACGCGGCGGCGCCTGTGATTTCTAGGAAATTCATTCTTGGCTCGCGTCTGCAATTTCTTGCGCGAGTTCTTCTACGAGGTCGGTGTCGATATAGTGCTTTTTCAGCATTTCCTGCACCTGATCGTAAAGACGGCCGACGCGTGCTTGCAGTGCGTGTTTGTCAGTGCTCAAAACGGCGACCACGAGTTCAAACGCATAGCTGGTGTCCAAGTTCTCCGACACGAACTCGTAGAGATCCACTTGCGCCCTGCCGGTGCGCGGGAAGCGGCCGTAGTCCATGACTTCTTCGACTATGTCGGTAAGTGCGTCAGCGCGGTCGCGCTCGGTGACTTCTGCGCGCTTTCTGCTTAGGGGGTAGCAGCGGGGGCAGTCCTCGCTCCCACAGTTGCAGCGTTCTGGGGCGCTCATGCTGCCACCGCCGAGACAACCGCTTGCACCGAGAACTGCGAGGTAAATTTGTGAACCGCAATGTCGCGCTGGATAACAGTCAGGCTCAAACGCGGTTTTGCAGCGTTTCCGTATGTTTCATCTTTTTTGGCTACAATCAAAAACCAATCGGACGCGCCGCGCTCGATGCCAAAAATGGTGACGATTCTCGAATATTTGTAAGCGTTGGGGACGTCACCGCCGCTCATTGACGACGCTATCGCACCTGCGCGGTCTTTTTTGGCAATGTTGAGCTTGTCGAGCCGCACTTCCATCAACTCGGCAAGTTCAAAAATGTTTTGTTGGCTAGCGGTGTGTGACACCGACTTGCCGTTGATCTCGTTCAACAGCGCGTGGATTTTGATGCGGTTGGCTTCTACGATTTTGATCTTCATTTTAGTTTCCTTTTGGTTGGTGAGTTGGTTGGTTGGATGCGCCCCCAGAGGGGCGCGATAAATTAGCGTTTGCCGCGGGAAAAAATCAGGTCGCCATCAGCGGCGCGGAACAAAATATTTTTTGCGATGTTAAGAGTTTTGCGGGCGCCTTCGCTGTCGTTGTTTTGCAATTGCTCTTGAGCATCTGACATGAGGCTAGCAATGATTATGCTGGCGCCGCAACCTTGATAACTAATCGTTTCGGCAATACGTTCAACATACTGATTAATGTCAAAGACGCCGTACATTTTGAGGTTGCGTTCTTGCTGTGATGAGATTTGCATTTTGTTTCCTTTAGGTCGGTTGGTCGGTTGGTATGTGTGAATAATATAGACCTGTTTACGCCGTGTCAACAACAATATGCAAATTATTTGTGGTATTGTGCGGTTCTTGTCTTTTGGTCAACAGAGGGATGTTATGTATATTATGGTCAAAGAGGCCGCAACCAGGCTTAATGTCAGTCGACAGTGGGTCAATACGCTGATTAATCAAGGGAAAGTGACCACCAAGATGGTGGTAGGCCGGCGCGTGATCGTTGCGGATCGCCTGTTCCTGGCGCTGGAGCGGGGGCGACGGAAGGCGGGGAAATGAATTACTTGTCAGTCTGTTCTGGAATAGAGGCGGCTACAGTCGGCTGGCATTCGTTAGGCTGGCAACCAGTTGCATTTTCTGAGATTGAAAAATTCCCATGTTCTGCATTGGCACACCATTATCCAAATGTGCCTAACTGGGGCGACATGACTAAATTCAAGGAGTGGCCAGATGCTTGCGTTTGCGGAGAATTTTCACGCAATTATGCTGGTGGAGGTGGCCCCGGCCATGACGATAGAGGGGTACAAGCCGAGTCAAAACGCGGGGGGGCTTTTCTTGATCCGAATGGAAACAACCAAGGAGCAATCTGTGGAAAATGCGGCGGCACAACTCTCGATGTTCTCGTCGGAGGAACTCCCTGTCAGTCCTTCTCAGTCGCAGGACTCCGAAAGGGACTGGATGATCCGCGTGGCAACCTCATGCTTACGTATCTTGCCATTGCTGCAAAGTATCGGCCCAAGTGGGTGGTTTGGGAGAACGTCCCCGGCGTGTTATCTAGTAACGGAGGACTCGATTTTGCCGCCTTTCTTCGAGGGCTGGGGGAAGTCGGGTATGGGTTCGCCTACCGAATTCTTGACGCTCAATACTTTGGAGTTCCCCAGCGGCGCCGCCGTGTGTTCGTTGTCGGATGTTTTGGAGATTGGCGAAGTGCCGCCGCGGTTCTTTTTGAGCGCCACAGCCTGCAAGGGCATCCTGCGCCGCGCAGAGAAGCGGGGCAAAGAGTTGCCAAAACAGTTACAGCAAGCCTTGGAACAGGTGGCGCAGACTACGATACAAAAGAATTGATCGGCGGGATTGATTACGAGAACAACGGTCATGGGTCGGGTCAAGCGAACGCCGAGGTCGCTGAGAATGTCTCGACCACGCTGACCACGTTGCACGAGGCGCCTATTGTAACCCACTCTTTACGTGGCGAAGGCTTCGACGCCAGCGAGGACGGCACGGGGCGGGGTACGCCGTTGGTGCCGGTGGCTATCCGTGGAACGCTTTGCGGACGGTCGGCAGATAAAGGCGGCCCGGGCGGGACAGGCGCAACGGATGACGGATCAATGTGGACGTTGAGTGCTTCGGAAACGCACGCGGTCGCCTATTCTATGATCACCGCCAACACAGGCGCGAACGGGCTGGGCGTGGCGGCAGAGGTTGCGCCTACGCTGGATCGGGCGCAGCCTTGCGCCATCGCCTTCAGCCATCAAGCCGGCGGCACGCAGACCACGCTAGGCTACGACCAGGAGCGCGGAACCGCGCCTACGCTGTCGAAGTGTCAGACGCCGGCAGTGGCGTTTGAGTCTCGCTTAGCGCGCAACGGACGCGGGGCTCCTTCTGAGATCGTGCCGCCGCTTAAGGCTCAGTCGGGCGAGACAGGCAAGGGCGATGCCGCGCCGCTTGTGTGTATGCCTAATACCTTATATGATAAAGGTATCACACAAGGAGATTTCGATGGGCGCTCACAAGAAACCTACGCCGGAAAAATACTGTTTCGAGTGCGGCAAGAAATTGGAGCGCAAGCGTTTGCCCAATGGGGACTTGGAATACTTGATTCACTTCGGACGGCGAAAATTTTGCGACCAGAAGTGCATGGGGAAAAGTTTCGACAAGCGCCATTCAGCAGAAGTTGGGTGGTCTGCTGCGCACTCGGTAGCCCGTTCACTCGTTCCGAAGGGGCCATGCGCTCGCTGCGCGAAGCCATCGGCGAGGGATGTCCATCACAAGGATGGGAATCACTTGAACAATGCGCCGACGAACTTGGAGCGTATTTGTCGCAGTTGTCACAACCGGGAACACAGGCCGAAAGGTTCATGCACGATCTGTGGCAAGCCGATGAAGGGGCTGGGCTACTGCGACAAGCACTATCAAAGATTCAAGCGGTGGGGCGATCCGATGATGGTGAAGGAAAACCAGCATACGGCGGTATGCAGGTCCGCAGACTGACCCCGCTTTGCTGTGAATTTTTGCAAGGCTTCCCGCGAAACTACACTTTGATCCCCTACCGCAACAAACCCGCCGCCGATGGGCCGCGCTACAAGGCGCTGGGGAACTCAATGGCGGTGCCGGTGATGGCGTGGATCGGTAAACGCATTCAACAAGTAGAGGAGATATCATGCACCACAAAGCAAAAATACCCTTCAGCATAGTGCAGGAGGCCCGCCACCAGCGGCAGCGGTTCGGCAGAGCGTATAGCGTGATTGCTGCCTTTTACGATGTGTCCATGTGGACTGTGCGCGACTGGTGCGAGTATCGTACGAGGGTGACGAGATGAGAATCGAAACGATAGGAGATGCAACGCTGTATTTAGGCGACTGCCTCGAAATCCTGCCGACGCTCGGCAAGGTGGACGCGGTGATTACTGACCCGCCGTATGGGATTTTTAAGAAAACAGACGATAGCGGAAAGATGTTCGGCAAAGAGACCATTTATACCGTTGATAAGAGCGCCGCCCAATGGGATGAGCGCCCGTCTAAAGAGGTCTTGGATCTTGTGATTTCAGCCGGGGATAAGTACGCGATCTGGGGCGGGAACTACCTTGCAGACCATTTGGGCGCGTGTAAAGGGCCGCTGATCTGGAACAAATTGACTGGCAATAATAGCTATGCGGATGGTGAATGCGCGTGGTCAAACATGGCGGGGACGATGCGAATATTCACGCATCAATGGTGCGGGGCATTTAAGGATTCTGAGCGCGGTGATCGCGCCGTACATCCAACGCAAAAGCCGGTTGCCTTGATTGAGTGGGTTATCAAGCTTGCCAAGATGCCCACAACCGTACTTGACCCCTTCATGGGCAGCGGCACCACCGGAGTCGCCTGCGCGAATCTAGGGCGCAAGTTCATCGGCATCGAAATCGAGCCAAAATACTTTGAGATTGCCTGCGAACGCATCGACAACGCATACCGCCAACAAAGGATGTTCGCATGACTGATAATGATCCCGTCGTAGAGCTGCATCCTAAAGTGCTATTAGATGCCGCCCTAAAATACGCGCTCCGCGGCTTTCGCGTCCTGCCGTTGAATGGCATACGCGCAGGAGGCTGCACCTGTGGCGACTCTGACTGCCGGTCACCCGGCAAGCATCCGCTGACCGCTCACGGTGCGACTGAGGCCAGCGCCGACGAGATGACGATCCGCGGCTGGTGGAGCAAGTGGCCGACCGCCAACATAGGGCTGGCTATGGGCGACGCAGGATGTGTGGCGCTCGATGTCGATACGCGCAACCTCGGTCATTTAAGCTGGGACGCGCTGATACATGCTAACGGGGCGCTTCCAGAGACTCCCACACAGCGCAGCGGGAACGGGTGGCACTACCTGGTCAGGATAGATGCCGAGGCTGTAAAACGCTGCCGTGGCAAGCTGGCGCCGGGCATAGACGTAAAGGCCAACGGCTATATCGTGGCCGAGCCCAGCATCCACCATTCGGGGCGGCGGTATGCCTGGGACGATGGTCTCGATCTGCTGGCCGGGTTTACACCAGCGCGGGCACCCGTCTGGCTGGAACGGATGCTGATGGAACCCGCCGACACAGGCGCGGCGCCCAGCTCTCCCAATCTCGGCAATTACACCCTGCCGGTGCAGCTCGCCGAGGCCGCAGACGCTTTAACTGTTCTCGATGCCGAGGACTATCACCAGTGGATCGAGGCGGGCATGGCGCTGCACGCCACCGGGCTGGGCGACCTGGCCTATCAGGTTTGGGTTGAATGGTCTGGCCGGTCGGGGAAGTTTGACCACAAAGTGCAGCGGGCAAAATGGCTGTCGTTTTCAACCAAGCGGTCGGCCGGCGTGACGATTAAAACCCTATTTTCCCGCGCACAAGCGGCAGGATGGAAAAACCCCATGTCAGGCACCAGCTCCGCACCGCAGGCATCCGCACCAGTTTCCAAGCTCATAGCCGAAACCGGCGAGGCGTTCGTGGCTGGTTTTAAACCGCCAGAATACACCATCGAAGGCGTCCTGCTCCGCGGCTACCTCTACGGCATCACCGGCAAGAGCAACTCCGGCAAGACCGCTATTGCTGTCAGCCTGGCCGCCTGCGTGGGTGCTGGCCGGCCGTTCGGCAGGCATCAGTCTGTTGTTGGCCGGGTTCTTTATCTGGCCGGCGAGAATCCAGAGGACATCCGGCTGCGAATTAAAGCCTATTGTGTGTCAATGTTTCTGCCAGAGGCATTTAATAACGTCACCTTTGTTAGTCGGTCTTTTAGCATTTCCCAGCATTTTGCAGAATTAATGGAATTGTCTGAGTCGGTCGGCGGGTTTGACCTGGTGCTGGTGGACGGCAAAACCTCGTTTTTTACCGGCGACGAGGAAAACGACAACACGCAGGCATATGCACAGGCGCTCGAGCTGCGTTCCCTAACCCGGCTTGTAGGGCTGCCCTCCGTGGCGGTGCTGTGTCACCCAAACCGCGCTGTAGATGGTGCTGAAAGTCTATTGCCGCGCGGTGGCTCGGCGTTCCTGAATGAACTGGACGGCAACCTGACTGCCTGGAACTCCGGCGGCGTGGTCAGCCTTTCACAGAACAAAATCCGCGGCGCCGACTTTGAGCCAGTCAAGATCAAGCTCGATGTATTCGTTTTTCCAGACATAAAGACCAATTTCGGCACGCCGATTACCTCCGTTATTGCCAAACCGCTAGACATGAATGAATCCGAATTGCTCGAAGAACAGGCCGAATCGGAAGAAAACAGATTGCTGACGCTGGTCAATTCCAGCCCAAAATCAACGCTCCGGGAATGGGCTACGCTGCTCGGCTGGAACGATCGCAACGGTCAGCCGATGGTGTCAAAGGTCAGCCGGACTTTGAGCCAATTGAAGGCCGATAAGATGGTCAGAAAGGTGCGTAAAAATTGGAAAATAACGGCAGCTGGAAAGGCTGAAATCGGTGTCTGAAAAGTGTGCCAAAAAGTGTATTTCTTGTTCCGCGTTTGTTCCACGTTATAAAGTGATCTGAAAAATGGAACAGAACAGGGTATTTTGTTCCAGAATGGAAATGAAGTAAAAGGTAATAGGTTCAAATGTTTAGTGCTGTTTTGTTCCAGAAAAAAGTGCGGAACAAACTATATGGGTTTAGAACAAAAAAGGATGGATTTGTTCCATCCTTTGTTTCCTATAGGTGGAACAAGAAGTGGAACAAGAGTGTTTTTTATTGGTTAAAAAATAGGCAAATCACATGACACCAACGCAGCGCAGTTTGGCCTACCTTCGAGCCGAGGGTTACCTGGTCGCAATCGTCGAGCACTGGAATCCGTTTGCGCGCATCCGGCAGGATCTGTTTGGGTTCATCGACCTGCTGGCGATCCGGCGCGATGAAACCCTGGCAGTGCAGGTTACGGCATCCGGCGTGTCCAGCCGGGTCAAGAAGATCGAGGCCAGCCCACACCTCGGACGAGTGCGTGAGGCCGGCTGGCGGTTACACGTTCACGGTTGGAGGAAGAACGCGGCCGGCAAGTATGTGATGCGGATCGTGGATCTCTCATGATAGTATTCCTCTGCGCTTATCTCCTCCCGAGCGCGAACCCGTAAAACGGCGGCTTGGATGGCGCGGGCATCCTACCTGTAGCCGCCGTTGCTTTTTGTCTGGTGGTGTCAAAGCATGAAGGGTCGGCCTTGTAAAATTAATACAGTCGACTTCCGGAGGACACTAACACCAGTAGCGCGCGCGGTTTTACTTGCCGCAGGTTCCGGGGATCTCTCGCAAGGATGGAACGAGATTTTGTCCGTCTACCAGCATTTGCATACCCTTGGATACCGACCCGGCATGCGGCCGGAAAATATCTCATTAGTGAGAAAATAGGTTATTTAGGTTCCCACAGCTCTTTTCTTATAATTTTTTCTTCCCAAAAAACGCTCGACCGCTTTCAAACACCTTTCAGAACGCGTCAGGAATCGATTTCAGCGTGGCTACGTTTTTTCGTGATGCTCTCCCTGTTGACGCCTGTTTTGTTGCCTGCGGTCGTTTAAACGCGTCTGCTGATTTGGATTCGGCAGTTCTTCAGAAATCCTGAAGAGCTGCGCACCTTTCCGAATAACCCTACTTCCAACATTGCGTATAATATCCATTATGTAAAATCGTGTTTTGTTATAAATCAACGCGTTATAGCGTTATGCCTATTTATTGTGCATTATGTGGTCAATTGTTGCGGTGCAGTATGCTTTGTGGTGACTCCAGCAGCCGGGAAGGCCGTCGCCCCGAATGCGTTTTTTTTCGATAGCGCCGCCGTCGTTTGGCGGTTCAGCAGCACAACCAAATGGCCGCGCCACAATCACGCAATCGCATGAAATCAATGAAACAAATCAACGACTTGCGTTTTTTTCCTCTCATTTTTTTGCCTGAAAAATTTGCATGTGTGTAAGCGCCCGCTAACATTTCGAGGGGGGGGGAGGGGGGGTCGGCTCGCGCAGAATATTGTTGATACCCCCTCCCCACAAAAAAAGAGCAAAAAGAGAAAAAGAGGTTATATTGCCTCTGCAAAATGAAAAGGGCGAAATGGACAATCCACCGGTTATAGACGGTAGACCCAAGCGGTATCGAGCGCCGAAGGTGCTACCGAAGACGGACTACCAGCGACTGAATGAGCTGAAGCAGATGCTGCTGGACAGCAGTGGCCGGCGCGTGGTGCAGAAGGTGGTAGACATTGCGATGGACGACGCGCATCCGAGCCAGATGGCTGCGCTGAAGTTGTGCATGGAACGCACGCTGCCGGTGAGTTTGTTTGAGAAGGACAAGGGACACAGAGGTGCGGTGACGATCAACATCACCGGTATCGGTGAAGTCACCGCCAGCGCGGTCATAGATGCGACGCCGGAACCTGAAGACGTAGAAGCAGAAGCAGACACCGACACCAAAGCCAACACTAAGGATGCAACCTGATGGATGATTTGACTAAACTAGGCTTGACACCCCAAGAGCTTAACAAAGTTGCGTATCATCGCAAGAACTTAAAAAACCCGTTTGTAGATCCGCAAGGCAATATTGTCACCATATACTCTACTGGTATAGAGATACCAACTGGCCCAAACAAAGGCAAGTTTGTATCTGTTCCGGGTTACGTCAACGGTAAAATTATCGAAGACGAAAGCGAGCTTTACAAGATATGGTCAAAAGATATTTCAAAAGGCTTATGGCCTATATACAACAGTTCTAAAGAGTTAAATGCGCGCGATCAGTATGTTCATCAAGTAATGGATGCCGATACTAAGAAAATGCGCTCGCAAGGCCCAATCGTTCCGTTACGAGAATTGATGTTCGGCGACATTGAATAATGGCCGACTTAAATTTCAGCCTGCTCCCCTGGCAGCAAGAGGTCTTCAAGGACGCGACGCGGTTCAAGGTAATTGCGGCCGGCCGGCGTTGCGGCAAGTCAAGACTGGCGGCAACGACGTTGCTGATCGAGGCACTGCGCTGCCCGCCGGGGAGTGCGGTGCTGTATGTCAGCCCGACCATGGGGCAGTCCAGGCAGATCATCTGGGATTTGCTGTTAGAGCTGGGGGGTGATGTGATCCAGTCTAGCCACATCAACAATCTGGATATCACGCTCATCAACGGCGCGCGCATCTACGTCAGGGGCGCGGACCGTCCGGACACGCTGCGCGGGGTCAGCCTGACGTATGCGGTTCTGGATGAAGTGGCAGATATCAAGCCGGAAGCGTGGGAGCAGGTGATTCGTGCGAGTTTAACGGACAAGATAGGCCGAGCCATCTTTATAGGTACTCCCCGCGGTCGCAATTGGTTTTACAATTTGTTCAAACTTGGGCAGAACGAAACGGATTCTGATTGGAAGTCGTGGCACTTCACGACCAAAGACAACCCGATGATTGACCCGGACGAGATCGAGAACGCGAAGAAGACGCTATCGAGTTTCTCCTTCAAGCAGGAATACATGGCGAGCTTCGACACGGCTGGCAGCAACGTGTTTAAAGAGGAGTGGCTGAAGTATGGAGAGGAACCTGAAGTCGGCAGCTACTACATCGCGTGCGACCTCGCCGGGTTTGAAGAAGTTGCCAAGCAAGCGGCGAACTCGCGCAAAAGGCTCGACGAAACCGCTATCGCGGTGGTCAAGGTTGTAGATGATGGCAAGTGGTGGGTTAAAAAGATTGAGCATGGCCGTTGGGATATCAAGGAAACGGCCTCCAACATCCTGACAGCGATACGGGACTATCGTCCCTTGGCGGTCGGAATCGAGCGCGGGGCGTTAAAAAACGCTGTTTTGCCGTATTTGAGTGACTTAATGCGGAAAAACAATGTATATTCCCACATTATTGACCTGACACATGGCAACCGCAAAAAGGCCGACCGGATCATATGGGCGTTACAAGGCCGTTTCGAGCATGGGCGGGTTATCCTCAACAGTGCTGAGGATTTTGATGAATTTGTGGATCAGTTGTTGATGTTTCCCGCGCAGGGCGTGCATGACGACCTGCCCGACGCGCTATCTTATATAGACCAGTTGGCGATAACGTCGTATTTTGAAGATCAGGAAGACACCTGGTTGCCGATCGACGTAGTGTCGGGAGTCTAAATATGGCGTTTGAAAAAGACAGCGAAATTGGCGACGAGAATGAAGTCGTCGGCGAGTATGAATACCAGCAGCCGACCGAGCAGGACCGCGCGCTGACGTCATTTGTAATTGACCACTGCGACCGCTGGCGCACTTACCGCGACACGAACTTTCTGGCTTTGTGGGAGGAATACGAGCGCATATTTCGGGGCCAGTGGGCGGCGCAGGACAAGATGCGCGATTCCGAACGCAGCCGCATTGTGACGCCGGCCGCGCAGCAGGCAGTAGAAACCCGGCACGCGGAGATCATGGAAGCGATCTTCGGCCAGGGCGACTTCTTCGACATCCAGGATGATCTGCGGGATGTGAACAATAACCCGCTGGACGTTGAGCTGTTGAAGGCGCAGCTCATGGAAGATTTCAAAGTCGATAAGATTAGAAAATCAATCGATCAGATCGAGCTGATGGCCGAAATTTACGGCACCGGAATCGGCGAGATTGCGGTGGTTACGGAGAAGGTTTTTGTGCCGGCGACGCAATCGATACCGGGGCAGATGGGGCAGGCGGCGATTGGGGTGCAGGAGAAGGAGCGCATCGGCGTCAGGATCATGCCGGTGAATCCTAAGAATTTCCTGTTTGACCCAAACGGCACCAGCATCGACGACTGCATGGGTGTGGCGGTAGAGAAGTATATTTCCATCCACAAGATCGTCAAAGGGCAGGAAGAGGGCATCTACCGCAAGGTGGAGCTGGGCACGGACTCGGAAGACACCAAGCTAGAGCCGACGCAGGAGATTACGCAATACCGCGATGACAAGGTGCGCCTGCTGACCTACTACGGTCTGGTGCCGCGCGAGATGCTGATGAACGGCGACGACGAGGATGTTGTCGATCTGTTTCCGGACAGTTCAGCGCAGGACGAGTATTCCGATTTGGTGGAAGCAATCGTTGTCATTGCCAACGAGAGCGTGCTGCTGAAGGCCGAAGCAAGCCCGTATATGATGAAGGATCGCCCGGTAATCAGTTACCAGGATGACACGGTTCCGAACCGCCTGCTTGGGCGCGGCACGGTCGAAAAAGCCTACAACATGCAAAAGGCCATCGACGCTCAGGTGCGTAGCCATCTGGACTCACTGGCGCTGACAACCAGCCCTATGATTGCGATGGATGCCACGCGGCTACCGCGCGGGGCGAAGTTTGAAGTGAAGCCCGGCAAAGCCATTCTGACCAATGGCGCGCCGAGCGAGATACTGTATCCGTTCAAGTTTGGCAATACCGACGGCACCAATCTGACGACGGCCAAGGCGTTTGAGACGATGCTGTTGCAGGCGACCGGCACGCTGGATTCTCAGGGCATGGTCAGCCAGGGCAACCGCGATGGCGCCGGCATGTCGATGGCGGTGGCGACCATCATCAAGAAATACAAGCGCACGCTGGTGAACTTCCAGGAAGACTTCCTGATCCCGTTCATCTACAAAGCGGCCTATCGCTATATGCAGTTTGACCCCGAGCGTTATCCGTCTGTAGACATGAAGTTTATTCCGACGGCGACCTTGGGCATCATCGCGCGCGAATACGAACAGCAGCAGTTCATCGGCCTGTTGCAGACATTGGGGCCGGATACGCCAGTTCTGCCGATAATCCTGAAGGGCATTTTGGGCAATTCCAGCCTGTCGAACCGCTACGAGCTGATCGCCAAACTGGATGAAATGTCGCAACCGAACCCGGAAGCGCAGCAGGCACAGCAAATACAGCAGCAATTGGCTATGCAGTCGGCACAGGCGCTGATTGCGGTAAATACCACGCAAGCCGAGCAAAACCGTGCAGAGGCGCAGAAGTTGGTTACAGAAACGCAATTGATGCCGAAGGAAGCGGAGGCCAAGATTCTGGCATCAGTAACCAAGAATCTGCCGAACGAGGACGACGCCAACAGCCGCGAGTTTGACAAGCGGGTAAGGATTGCGGAACTGATGCTGAAGGAAGCCGACATTAAGAACAAGAGCAAGATCGTTGAGCTACAGATGCAAAACAAACGGGAAAGTTTGCGTTCAGTTGAGAATGATTTTCTAGACCAATTGTCTGGGGCTTTGAAATGAGCATTGTTCCTAACTTAGACGAAATGACCGACGAAGAAAAGCTCGGCGTTCTGGAGTCGGTGCAGAAATCAATTGCTGATAGCAAGGAAATACAGAAGCAGAAGATTGCCGCGAATGTTGATCTAGTCGTTCAGGCGCTAAAGAAGATTGAATCTGATATTCGTTCTCGTTTTGATGATGTTGGTTTTTCCATCGAGAAGCGCGTATCTGCAATCAAAGACGGGCGTGATGGTGCCGATGGGCGCGACGGTAGGAACGGAAAAGATGGCAAGAATGGGCGTGATGGCACGCTAGGGCCGCGCGGTGTAGATGGTAAAAATGGGATTGATGGCATAGACGGCACCGACGGCGTGTCGGTAACGAACGCGCACATCGACTTTGACGGGAGCCTGGTAATCTCGCTATCGTCCGGTATTGAGGTAAACGTCGGCGAAGTCGTGGCGCCAGAACTGGCCGAGCAGATTAGGATTGTTTCCAGTGGCGGTGGCACTTCACAGTATGTGCTGGACACGCTGGCGTCGTTGCAGACGCAGATTAATAATCTGATACCGTCGCAAACGGGCAACAGCGGCAAATTTCTGACCACTAACGGAACGGCTACATCTTGGGCCACCGTATCCAGCGGCGGCACGGTTACCAGTGTGGCGCAATCATTTACCGGTGGTATTGTATCTGTTGCAGGTTCACCGATTACCACATCCGGCACGCTGGCGCTTACTGTAGCGGGAACCTCTGGCGGCATTCCTTACTTTTCCAGCGGAACGACTTGGGCAACGTCTGCTGCTCTTGCTGCTGGTGGAATAGTTGTTGGCGGTGGTGCTGGTGTTACGCCGGCCACGACGACTACGGGAACTGGTGTCGTTACGGCGTTGGGAGTAAACACAGGTAGTGCCGGCGCATTTGTAGTAAATGGCGGCGCTCTTGGAACGCCTGCATCTGGTATTTTGACAAATGCAACCGGAACGGCATCCGGGCTCACGGCCGGTAATGTCACTACCAATGCCAACCTGACGGGCGATGTAACGTCCGTAGGCAACGCCACGACCCTAACCAACGCGCCAGTAATTGCCAAGGTATTGACCGGGTATGTATCGGGCGCTGGAACCGTTGCGGCTACGGATTCAATCCTGCAAGCCATTCAGAAGTTAAACGGTAATGACGCAACCAACGCCAACCTGACCGGCCCGATAACTTCAGTGGGGAACGCAACATCTGTGGCAGCGCAAACCGGGACTGGTTCCACGTTCGTGATGCAAGCCAGCCCGTTGCTGACTACGCCAAACATCGGGACTCCTTCTGCTGGTGTATTGACAAACGCAACTGGTCTGCCGCTAACAACTGGCGTGACGGGCAATCTACCTGTTACTAACCTCAACTCTGGCACTTCAGCATCTGCGTCTACATTTTGGCGTGGTGATGGGGCGTGGGCAACACCAGCCGGAGGGTCGCCGGGCGGATCCACAACGCAGGTGCAATACAACAATGCGGGCGCATTTGGCGGTATTACTGGCGCGACAACGAACGGCACAGCAATGACGTTGACTGCGCCGGTCATCGCTACGATTTCCAACACTGGCACGCTAACCCTGCCGACCTCTACCGACACTCTGGTAGGCAGGGCAACTACTGATACGCTGACGAATAAGACGCTAACCAGTCCAGTTATAGCCGCAATCACAAATACAGGAACGCTTACTCTGCCAACCCTGACCGGCACAGTAGGTCTAGCCACTAGAACAGTTCAGGTCTTTACCTCTGGTTCAGGCACCTACACGACGCCAACAGGATGCAAAGCAATACTTGTGCAAATGGTCGGTGGCGGGGGTGGTGGCGGTGGTAATGAAAATGGCGCAGCAGGTACGGCGGGTGGTAATACAACTTTTTCGACGCTGACAGGAAGTGGCGGCGGCGGGGGAATTGTAGGGGGCGGAGCTGGTGCGTCTTATGGAGGCGGCGCAAGCGGGGGGGATGTAAATAGTGCTGGCAGCGGCGGCGGCGGGTCACACGGTGGCGTGCTTTACGCTACTCCGGGCGGCACTGGCGGCGCGTCTTTTTTTGGTGGTAGTGGCACAGGCGGGTTCGGGGCCACTGGCGGCGCTGGTTCTACTAATACAGGCGGTGGCGGGGGTGGTGGTGGAGGTAATGGTGCATCTCGCGCCGGGGGAGGTGGCGGTGGGTCTGGTGGATATGTTCGAAAATTAATTTCATCACCGTCAGCAACTTACTCTTATGCTGTTGGCGCTGGTGGCGCTGCGGGTGCTGGTGGTGATACTCCCGGTGGCGCAGGCGCGGCAGGAATTGTTATTGTTACGGAGTCCTACTAATGCAAACCTACGCAATCATCAAAGGCAATTTAGTCGAGAACATAATTGAATATGAATCTCAGCCTACTACCCCACCGCCAGGGTTTGATGATGGGTATATAGCTGTTCAAGCTGACCGCGTTAATCCCGGCTGGCTGTATGAGAACGGCGTTTTTATAGACACAACGCCTCCTGCCGAGATTATTGTTTTGCCTCCAGTAAAGACGTTGGCAGAGCAAATTCTTTCAAGTCCTGAAGATTTAGCCGCACTTAAAAAAGCGTTAGGACTCTAGCCTTGGCTAAAAAATGACCCCTGAATTGCAGAAATATTATGAAGACCGGTTTTCCATGATGGCGACCGAAGGCTGGACGGATCTGGTAACAGATATCGACGCCATGATTGCCGCGCTTAATAATATTTCTGTTGTAGATGGCGAAAAACAGTTACAGTTTAAAAAAGGCGAACTTTCGATTTTAACGTGGCTGAAAACCTTACGAGAGGCCAGCTCACGCACATACGAGGATTTGCAAGGTGAAACGAATATATGAATATGTCTGCGAAAGTGGACACCGGACGGAACAATACGTTGAGTTTGAACACAATATTGTTCAGTGTGACTGTGGCGCGTCTGCTAAACGCGTCATTTCTGCTCCAGCAATCAAGTTGGAAGGGTGGTCTGGTTCATTCCCGTCTGCGCATGGACGGTTTGAGCAAAGGCACCTGGACAAACTGAAAGCTGAGCAAAAAGCTAACTCGTAACCAATTTTGGCGGGTTAATCTCCTACAACCTTAAGTGGCAGGAAAAGGAAAATAGTATGCTGATCGAAAACGAAGTCGAGTCGCAAGAGGATATCAAGTCAGATGATATAAAGCTGGAAGACACCGTTGAAGAAGCATCGTCTGTCGTCCCGGAGAAATACCGGGGTAAAACGCTAGATGATATTGTGAAGATGCACCAAGAGGCCGAGAAGCTGATTGGCAAGCAAGCACAAGAAGTTGGTGAAGTCCGGAAGCTGGCTGATGAACTCATTAAGCACAACCTCGGCAATACCCCGACAGCGACTAAAGAAGCAGAGCCTGAAGTAGATTTTTTTGAAGACCCGAAGAAAGCAATTCAAGCAACCGTTGATCGACATCCAGATATCATCGCCGCGCGGCAAGCCAATGGTGATTTTAAAAAGATGCAGATTCAGCAAAAGTTAAGCAAAGAGCATCCTGATTTTGTTGAAGTGGCTCAAGACCCCGAATTTGCAAATTGGGTGAAATCGAGTCCGATACGGTTAGGGCTTTGGGCGAAAGCTGATGGTGAATTCGATTACGATAGTGCTAACGAATTGTTGTCTACCTACAAAGAACTACGCGGCGTTAAGGCAAAGCAAACGGAAAATGCAGGTGAGAAAACCCGTAAGCAAAACCTCAAAGCTGCATCAGTTGATGTGGGTGGATCTGGTGAGTCTTCAAGACGTGTCTATCGTCGGGCAGACCTTATTCGGCTGAAAATGAATGATCCAAACCGCTACGAGGCATTGAATGAAGAAATCATGCAAGCCTACGCAGAAGGTCGGGTCAAATAACTTAATTTAGGAGATTTACCATGGCTTTTCCGACCCCGGCAGTAACGGTCACCACCGCAGCTACTTTCATTCCAGAAATTTGGAGTGATGAGATTGTTGCCGCCTACAAGAAAAATCTTGTGCTGGCGAATGTTGTAAAACGCATGAATTTCAAGGGCAAAAAGGGCGACACCGTTCACGTCCCCGCCCCGACCCGTGGCTCGGCCTCGGCGAAAGCGGCGTCTACCGCCGTAACGCTGATCGCGGCTACGGAAACGGAAGTTCAGATCTCGATCAACAAGCACTATGAATACAGCCGCTTGATCGAAGATATCGTCGAAGTGCAAGCGTTGAGCTCGCTGCGTTCGTTCTACACCGAAGATGCGGGCTATGCCCTGGCGAAACAGGTTGATACCGACCTGATCCAGCTCGGGCGCGCGTTCAACGGTGCAACCGTTGGCACGAATGACTACGCCACGGCAACTGCCACCAGCAAAGCGTTTATCGGTTCCGATGGCACGACCGCGTATAACAGCAGCTCTTCAAACGCGGCCGCGCTGACCGATGCGGCGATCCGTCGCACGATTCAACGTCTGGACGATACGGATGCGCCGATGGACGGGCGCTTCTTCATCATTCCGCCGTCGAGCCGTAACACGTTGATGGGCCTTGCTCGCTACACCGAGCAGGCGTTCGTCGGCAATGGCAACGCGATCCGCAACGGCGAAATCGGCCAACTCTACGGGATCCCCGTGTTCACGACCTCCAATGCAGACTTCGGCGCAGGCTCCAGCGGCCTCGATCGTATCTGCCTGATGGGCCATCGTGATTCGATGATTCTGATCGAGCAGGTTGGTGTTCGTTCGCAGACCCAATACAAGCAGGAATATCTGGCTACGCTGTACACCGCCGATACCCTGTACGGTGTTTCTGCTCTGCGTGCGGCGGCGAGTTCTGGCGCTGCGCTGTCCAGCAGCGCGTATGCGTTGGCCGTGCCTGCCTAATGCAGACCAGCCCTCCGTCAGCGATGACGGGGGGCATCTTTAACTTTAGGAGATTTAACTATGGCAGCTGCTACCGCAATTACTTCCCGCCGCGGGAATGACCAGTTTCGCGGTCTTTTTAGCGATACTTGGCTCGTTGTCGCAACGCTAGACGCCGGTTCGTTGGTTGATGGCGCTGGCGAAACGGATACCGTGGCCGTTCCGGGCGTTGCCCTGGGCGATATGGTGATTGGTTGTTCTTTTGCTGTGAGCGAAGTTGGCATGAGCGTGACTGCTTATGTTGATTCGGCAGGGTCGGTGTCGATTCGTATTCAAAACGAATCGGGTTCGACCGTTGACTTGGCGTCTTGCAAGATTCGCCTTGTAGTCGCTCGCTGCATCGTTTAAGGCCGGGGGGGCTTCGGTCCCCCTACCTTCTTAAAAGGACTGAAATGGCTATCTTTAGATGTTTGCAAAGTGGCAATACGGTGACGTTCACCTTGCAGCATGATATTGATTCAATGCGTGGGCATCAGGGATACGTGCGAGTCGATGAAAAACCAGCAATTGAAGCATACGATCATAACGCGGTGCGAACGGATACGATGTTCACGGCGCCTATGGGCGTAAAAAAGCGTGGCCGTCCTAGAAAAGAGGCATAGGCTATGAAAGAAGGACTATTGTCTGGTGTGACCTGCCCGCTGGCGACGCAGGACATATCGACAAACTTGAAAAACCGCAACCATGCTTTCAAAGAGTATGGCTATGGGCCTCCGAATCCAGATGAGGCAAACGATGCCTTTTGGCTGAAGAAAGCCAAGATGTATAACGCTCCTACGGATGCCATTAAGGGTATGCGATGTGGTAATTGTGCGGCTTTTATCCAGACTCCCAAGATGATGAAATGTATCCTCGGTGGCCTAGAAAAAGACGAGAAAAAAGGAGAATTGTCATACGATGAGCAGTTTATCGCGGCGGCTGATCTTGGCTACTGCGACCTATTTCAATTCACCTGTGCTGCGGCCCGCACTTGTGACGCATGGAAATCCGGTGGGCCAATAACCAAGGAATAGCGCCATGAAAATGACCAAAGGGCAGAAGAAAATCGGCAAAGTCATGCACGAATACAAGATGGGTGAGCTGCATACCGGCGGTAAAGCTGGCCCAGTAGTGAAATCCCGCAAACAGGCCGTTGCCATTGCCATGTCTGAGGCCAAAATGCCTAAAAAGAGGGCGTATTGAAATCTCCTGCATGGACGCGAAAAGAGGGCAAAAACCCTAAAGGCGGCTTGAATGCTACCGGTAGAGCGTCCTATAATGCCGATACCGGCGGTGATTTAAAGCCTCCGGTCAAGTCAGGTGACAACCCTCGTCGGGCCTCCTTTTTAGCAAGGATGGGCGCAATGCCTGGGCCAGAGCAGAAAAACGGGGAGCCTACACGTCTTCTGCTTTCTCTCAACGCGTGGGGTGCTTCATCCAAAGCAGATGCCCGGGCTAAAGCCCGCGCTATTTCGGCTAGGAATAAGGCACGAAAATGAGAGAGATTTCAATTGGAAGCAACCCTACAGCGAATACGCTAACGACACTTTATACAGTGCCGAAGGGTTACTACGCCAAATTGACGCTATTGCACGCTGCAAACGCGGCCAGCAATAAGCACATCACTTTTGACTGGTATGACTCCAGTAGCAACACTACGTTTTCGTTTGTTTATCAGTACGCAATCGCCTCAAAAACATACCTAACTTTGCCGGTCTATTCTGGCATTGTGTTTGAGGAAAACGACATATTGAAGGTGACTACCGAAGCGGGGTCAACATATGCCGTTGTAGCAACATTTGAAATTGAAGGGGACCAGCGCGCATGAGTACTACCTTTCTGCAAGCTGTTAACGATGTCCTGGTGCGCCTGCGTGAAGTGCAGGTTGCCAGCCTTACTGAAACAACCTATGCCACGTTGATAGGGAAATTCGTCAACGACGCCAAGCGGCAGGTCGAAGACTCCTATTCGTGGAATGTCCTAACGACCACGATTACGGTGTCCACAGTAGCGGCCACGTCTTCCTACACGGTCACTGGCTCCGGGCAGAAGTTTCAGGTGCGTGATGCAATCAACGCTACCAGCTTTGTCACGCTGACAAACGTCACCTTTGCGATGATGAATCGCTACCTGAATTTCCCCGCTTCGCCGGCCACGGGTATCCCTAGTTATTACTCGTTCAATGGCGTTGATGCTTCGACTTACGACACCAAAGTGAGCGTGTTTCCAATTCCCGATGGCGTCTATTCGTTGAAATTTAGCCTTGTCGTGCCGCAAGCAACGCTTACCCTGGCAGGAGACGTGATATCGGTGCCGGCCGATGTGGTGATTCAAAACGCTTACGCGCGCGCGCTGGTCGAGCGCGGCGAGGATGGCGGACTGACCGGATCCGAGGCGTATCAGCTATACCGCGGGATGCTGTCAGATAGTATTGCTCTGGAAGGCACCCGCTTTCCGGAACAAGGCGAATTCGTCGCTATTTAGGGTTTGCTAAATGCCACAGACAATACAAGTATTCACGACCGCTGCGCCGGGATTCTTTGGGCTAAACACCCAAGACTCCCCGCTAGACTTGGCGGCGGGATTTGCTTTGGTTGCGAACAATTGCATTATCGACCAATACGGGCGCATCGGATCTCGCAAAGGTTTTGCAAGGCTGAATTCTTCTACCGGCACTCTCGGCGCCAACGATATCGGCGTCCTGCATGAGCTGGTGCAGTCCGATGGCACCCTGACTATATTATTTGCGGGCAACAACAAGCTGTTCAAACTGGACGGCAGCAATGCCTTTGTCGAGCTGACTTACGGTGGCGGTGGTACTGCGCCGACCATTACGGCGAGCAACTGGCAGTGCGCGTCTCTGAACGGCATAACCTATTTCTTTCAGTCTGCTCACGATCCGCTGATATACGACCCTGCGGTCAGCGTCACGACATTCCGTCGCGTGTCAGAGAAAACAGGCTACGTCGGAACGGTGCCGAGCGCAAACATCGTCCTTAGCGGATATGGTCGGTTGTGGGCGGCAAATACGGCTTCGGACAAGACTACGATTTATTTTTCCGACCTGCTGTCCGGTCATGTCTGGTCTACCGGCACGGCCGGCAGCTTGGATGTAAGCCGCGTTTGGGCTAATGGATCAGACGAGATTACGGGCTTGGCCTCGCACAATGGCTTTCTTTTCATATTTGGCAAGCGGCAAATTCTGGTCTATTCCAATGCCACTAGCCCGGCCAACATAACCCTGAGCGATACCATAGTCGGCACGGGTTGCCTGTCGCGCGACAGTATCCAGCCGATTGCAACGGATGTTATTTTCTTGTCAAACACTGGCGTGCGTTCGCTGCTACGCACCATTTCTGAGAAATCGTTGCCGTTCCGCGATTTGTCGAAAAACGTCCGTAATGACGTGATGGGACTTGTTGCCACTGAAGACGCAGCGGCAATAAAATCAGTATTTTCTGAACGCGATGCGTTCTATCTTTTGAATCTGCCAGCAGCAAAAAAGACATACTGCTTTGATACCAGAGGTCAGCTTGAGGATGGATCATCACGCGTTACGACGTGGGATTCCATTGAGCCGACTTCGCTTTTGTCGCGTCGTAATGGCGATCTGTTATTCGGAAAAAACGGCTATGTCACCAAGTATTCCACTTTCCAAGATAACGCGTCCAGTTATCGGATTCAGTATTACACCAATCATGCCGATCTTGGAAACCAATCGCAAACGTCTGTTTTAAAACGCTTGGCTATTGTTGTTATAGGCGGCACAAATCAATACATCACATTTAAATGGGCCTTTGATTTTTCGTCAAACTACCTCTCCGCGAATTCGTTTATTCCAGCGCAGGGGGTATCGAATTACAACGTGGCCGAATACGGCGCAAACGGTAGCCCATTGGCCGAATACGCGGATGGCGTGGCGCTGCAAACCCTGACGATTAGCGCCAGCGGCACGGGTAAAGTCGTTCAAACTGGCTATGAGGCTGATATTAGCGGCTCGCAATTGTCGATTCAGAAGATTGAAATTCAAGCCAAAAATGGCAAATTTACGTAGGAATCTGTCATGTCAAATTATGTTCAAAGCACCAATTTCGCAACCAAAGACAATCTGTCACCCGGCGATCCGCTGAAGATTGTCAAAGGCACTGAGATAAATACTGAGTATGCAAATATCGCCACGGCGGTGGCGACTAAGGCTGATCTGGCATCGCCTACGTTTACCGGCACGCCTACGCTGCCAACTGGGACTATTTCCGTAACGCAAAGTCCGGGCAACAGCGGAACGGCAATATCGACAACGGCCTTCGTTCAGGCGGCAATCGCGCTGTTGTATCCAGTCGGCTCGATATATATAAATGCTACGTCGAGCACTAATCCCGGCACGCTTTTGGGTTTCGGCACCTGGACGGCATTTGGCGCCGGGCGTGTGCCGGTCGGATTTGATTCTGGGAACGCGCTATTTGACACGGCTGAAGAAACGGGCGGTGCGGCAGACGCTGCGTTAGTCACGCACACGCACACCGCAACATCGACAGTTACCGATCCGACGCACTCACACACTTTTGGAAATGCTTACGGTGCGACAAGCGGGGCGGTAGTTATATATCCGTCTGCGGGAACTGGACAAACAACAACAGCCGCATCCACCGGCATCACGGTTGCAACGACTACAGCCGCACCTGCGGGTGCAGTCAGCGCAACTAATGCGAACTATCAGCCCTACATTACGGTGTATATGTGGAAACGGACTGTCTAGCAAAGATACCAGTGGTAAAAAATGCGTCTTTCATTGTATATGTAGAAGAAATACCGGGGGCTACATTTATTCATATGGACGTTTTAAAGTGGACTAAAACGATACGTAATGAATTTCTTGCGGTATGGTTTTCATGGGCAAAAATGCAAACTTGTTCTCTTTACTTCATGCCGTTTATAGACGATAAAAAAATGGCTAAATGGGCTAAATTGTGCAATTTTGAGCTAGTAAAACATCAACCGTGCTTAGATGGCGTAACACGCAAGCTATATCTTTGGAGAAATAATAATGGGTGATTTGGTCGGTGGGGTATTAAACTACTTCGGGGCAAAACAAGGCGCCGACGCCGCGCGCGACGCTGCCAATATCTCTGCCCAGGCGCAACTTAAAGCGGCTCAAATAGCCGCTGAAGAAGCGCGGTTTCGGCCGGTCGGCGTCACCACGCGGTTTGGGCAGTCAAACTTTACGACCGGCCCTGATGGCCGCGTGTCTGGCGCTGGCTACACGCTCAGCCCGGAACTGAAAGCCTATCAAGACCGCATCATGGGTCTGACCGGCCAAGGTTTAGGCGAGGCTGAAGCGGCACAAGGCCGATACGCTCCGCTGACAGGTGCTGCGTCCGGGCTGTTCAACCTCGGCGCGGGGTATCTGGCACAGTCACCGGAACAGGCCGCTGCCCAATACATGCAACGGCAGCAGGATCTGCTGGCGCCATCGCGGGAACGGCAATACGCCGGCCTACAAAACCAGCTATTTAATACCGGACGCGCGGGGCTGGCCGTCGGCGGCACGGGGTTGCGACCAGGGGGCGGTGGCGGGCTTGGCGCCGCGAATCCAGAACTGGAAGCCTATTACAACGCAATTGCTCAGCAGGATGCAGGGTTGGCCGCGCAGGCGCAGGAGATGGGCCAGAAGCAAACGGCCTTTGGCGCTGGTCTATTTGGCACCGGCGCGGGCTTGCTCGGCCAATACACCAGTGGTCTGACGGGTTCATACTCACCGTTTACGACCGGTTTGGGCGCCGCACAGACTATCGAATCGCTAGGCCAGGCACCGCTAGAGATGGGCGCTGCGCTAGGTGGCCGAAACGTCAACGCAACGGGGGCAAACGCGCTGCTTCAGGGTGGCCTCAGCGCGGCTAAAACCATGCAGGGGGCAGGAGGCTACAGCCCGGGAGGTGGGTTGCTCTCCGGCCTTGGCAGTTATGTTTCTCGAAGCGCGCCATCGCTGACTAGCCTGTATAACCAATACCAGCAAAGCCAAACAAGTCCTGTAGATACCTATCGTTTGCAAAGACAATATGAAGCGCAGGATACGGGAAACGCATACGAATCGGGATACCGCGTCCCTGGATACGGCGAATAGGAGATTAAATCATGGCAGAGAGCGCAATCGCCGGGCTGTTCCAGACACCGGAAATGTATCAGCAGGCACGACTACAGCAGCAGCAGGAGGAGGCTGCACGATACGCAAATATGGACCCGATGCAGCGGGCTACATACGGCACCTATATGGCCGGCCAGCAGCTCGGCGCGGGCGTTGGGCAACTGCTGGGCGCGCAGGATCCGCAACTGCAAATGATTACGCAGCAGCAGCAAATCCTTAGCCAGATAAACCAAAACGATCCCGAGTCTATTGCCAAGGGCGCGCAGATGGCTGCGCAGATGGGCAATAACAGTTTGGCGGCGGCGCTGGCTAGGAGCGCGCGCGAAGCTGGTGCCGCTTTAGCGCAAATACAGCAACGGACGGAAGAAAAGAAAACACCAGAGCAAAGAAACGCTGAAGCAATGAATATTTTACAACAAAAAATAGAGCAAGCAACAGCATTTCCAGAAGGCACGCCTGGCCGCGCGGAGGCATTGCAATCGCTTACCGGTCAACTTACAAACTTGCGAAGTTTGACCGCCAAAGCTCCTCCAGCGCAGGTTAAAGAGATTGCTCTAGCTGAAGAAATTGCTTTGTTATCTGGGCCAAAAGGTTCCCCGACGTATAACACCGCGTATGCAACGGCGCTCCAAGATCAGATAAAATCTAGAGAAGCAAAATTGCCGTCTATGGTTGAAGAGTATAACTTTGCTCTTACACCTAATGGCGGTGGGTACAGAGGTACTTATCTGGAGTTTGTTAACTCACGGGCTGCTGCTGGGCGGCCGCCTGGTGCCGCACCTGCGCCGGGTGCTTTGACTACTATCACTGATCCTACAAACCCGAAACAAACAATTGTTGTTCAATCTGGCGCATACAGGGGTGGCGGTATTGGTTCTCCTGGTGTAATTGGTATTGCAAAGGATTTAAGTGTAGCCAAACCTCTTCCAGCTTATCTAGCAAAAGATGAGGAAAAAGATTTTGAAATCGCAACAGCCGCAACAAACTTGGCATCAGATGCCAATAATTTTATTGGAAGAATTAAAACAGGCGAAATTAAATTCGGCTTGAAAGACAAAGCAAGCATTAGAGCAAGGCAAGTATTTGGATCAAGCGACCCTGATGTTATTGCCAGAGAAGATTACGACAAATTCTTGAAGGTTCTTACCAATGAGAGTTTGAGATTGAACAAAGGAACGCAGACTGAGGGCGATGCTATCAGGGCAGCAAAAGAACTTGAAAGCTCAGAATCACCAGCAGCAGCAGCAGCAGCAATGCGCAGATTGGTTGAAATTAACGTAAGGCGTGTGCAGAACGCTTCTGATGATGTATTGCGGCGCAGAAAGAATGCGAACTTCCCTGAACCGGAACAAAAAATTGATGTTCCTAAATTTGATGTTCAAATTATAAATAATACAGAATACAGCAAGTTTTTGAATAATCCAAAGTATCCATCTGGAACAACATTTATTGATCCAGAAGGAATAAGAAGGACGAAACCATAATGGCCGCCGATTACAAAGACGCACCACTGGCTGACCAGCCAAAGGCATCAGAATCAGTGATGGCCCCAAAGGTTCCCTACTCTGGCGTTGCAGAGGGCGCGCGCGCTGTTGGCCAAGGCGTTACATTCGGCTTTCTTGACGAGCTGGAGGCCGCACTACGAACCGGCGCTATCAGTGGGCCTGAATACGAGCGCCAGAGAAATATGCTGCGTGAACAGGGCAAGCAATTTGCCATAGACATGCCTATTACAAAGACTGGCCTAGAAATAGGCGGCAGTTTGATTCTTCCGTTTGGGGCGACCAAACAGGTCGCACGACTAGCGCCAGAAGCGCAAGCCCTGGTCACGGGAACAACGCTCGGCGGGCAGGTTGGCCGCGGCGCTGCAATAGGCACTGGAACTGGTGCACTTTCTGGTGTTGGTTTTTCAGAAAAAGATAATGTTGGCTCTGATGCTGTAATAGGCGGCGCCTTTGGTGGAATATTAGGCGGCGGCGTTCCGGTTGTTATAAGCAAGGCAGGCACCTTAATTAAGAACGTCTTAAACTCGGCCGGCATTGGCGATCAGCAAACCGCTGCGTCAAAGATGATTGCAAACTATCTTAATAAAGACAATCTTACGGCAGCTGAAGCGCAGCAAGCACTGGAAGAATTGCGCAGAATCGGCGTCCCTAATCCGGTTATTGCCGACTTGGGAAAAAGCCTGAATGATCTGGCCTACAACGCATATGTTGTGCAATCCAAGGCCAAGGGGGGAACTGAGCAGTTCCTAGTAAACCGCATGATTGACCAGCCGAACGCTATTGTAAATGGCTTGGTTCAAAAGGCTGGTTTAGCTAAAAACGTCAATGGCTTTGAGTATCTTGAGGCATTAACAACAAATCAAAAAAGACTAGCAAACCAGGCATATCCAGACGCGTATAGCAAAGAAATTAGTGCCTTTCCGTTTTTAAAATACGCAGACAGAGATTTATTTCAAAACGCTTATGCTAATGCTGTAAAAAATGCTGATACAGAAGGCAGAAAATTACCACCACTTGAATCAATACTTAGCGCAAAACTTGTACCAACTCAAATATTGCACGAAATTAAAATTGGCTTAGATCAAATAGTTGATGCAAACACTGATCCTTTAACAAGAAAGATGACTACGTATGGTGGAAAAGTTGTTAAAGTTAAAGAAGAATTTAACGATCTTATCAAGTCACTTAATCCTGATTACAAAAAAGCAAACGCAGAATTTGCGGATGCAGAAGGCATTAAGAATGCTTTTAAGATGGGCGAGGGCTATCAAACACTTAATCCAGCAGAAGCAGCATCAAAGATCAGGAAACTTAACGCTGATGAGAAAGAGGCGTTTCGTCTTGGCGTGATGGCTGATGTAAATAGACGACTTGGAGACTTTAAAGGGGGAGACTTTAGCCGGCAAATATTCAAGTCAGATAATCAAAAACTTTTGCTCCGCAATGCTTTTCCAGATCAAGCCTCTTACACTGAGTTTTCACAATATGTGAAAGGTTTAGATCAGCAAAGTAAGACAAGCAAGCGCATCCTTGGAGGCTCCCGCACAGATGAAAATGAAGCAGTGCGCGGCCAAGCAGCTCTTTTAGGATCAATGGCTGAAGCAGCTGCATCTGGCGGCATGTTAAATATGCTGCGCGCTGGTGGATCTGCTTTCCTATCAAGGGCAAGAGGCATCAGCAGTGAAACATCTGAAGCATTGCAAAAACGCTTATTTTCTGTTGATCCTATAGAGCAGACTGCAATTTTAAGAGAATTGAGTCTCAGGGCAAAAAAACCGCAAACTGGATTACTGTCCGGGGCTGCAGCGGTTGGTTCGGCTACTGGAATCCTAGGGGATTAACAAAATGATAAAAACCCTGTTTTTCGTGTTGGCAATGCTTGTCTCTACAGCCAGCGCATCGCAGGGACTCACTATCTGTAATGGAGAGTTTGCCCTGTGCGCTGCATCGACATGTAAGCCGACCGGTCAGACGATCACCGGAAACAACGGTGTAGCCTATCCAGAGGTCGTTTGCCGCTGCCCTATTCTGAACGGCAATAACATCGCAGACACTGCCATGGGTAACATGAAAGGGTCGTGTGCGCCTACGGACAGCGGGCATGTATGGTCTACCTTCTGGCCGAAGATGATCTATCCGCAGGAAGCAAGCAATTTCAGCCACAAGCCCAAGGAAATGAATGTCGTCATCCAGTTGTGTCCGGCCAGCATCCAGCAGGGTGCCAGGGCGAGTAATTGCTTTAGCTGGAACTGCAAACGTGGCGCCAACGGCATCGCCATATGTCATTGCCCGTCAGGTCAGGTTCCTGCCGGCACAGCGTTTTTGACTGAAGCAGGGCAGGGCGACCCTAAAGCCTGCTATAAACACCCCGTTTCTTTGCCGTATAAACCCGAAGGTGCGAAGTAATGGAAGCTCAATCGCTAATTAATATCATCGCGGCGATTGCTGCTTTCTTTGCCGGCTGGATGATAAATTCTATTACTCGTGCAATTGAAAAAATTGAGGATAAATTGAACGCGGTGCCAGTCGATTACGTATCAAAGAACGACTACAAAGACGACCTAAAACGTGTCTATGAAATGCTCGACAAAATCTTTTGCCGGCTAGATGACAAGGCAGATAAATAATGGATACATTAGAGATGTTGGTTAAGGCTTGGCCTATTTTATTGGCACTAATCACGCTCATTATTGTTTTGTCTAAAATCGACTTGCGTGTGGCTGTTATTGAAGAAAAAGTGCGAACCCTGTTTGACCTCTGGAACAAAAGGACGGGTAAATAATGTTCCCTCTCGGCGCCATCCTTGATATTGGATCCAAACTGATAGACAAGTTCTGCCCCGATCCCGCCCAAGCTGAACAGGCTAAATTGAAGCTGCTGGAAATGCAGCAAACTGGGGCACTGGCGCAGCTCAATGCAGACGTGGCAGAACAGCACGACCTGACCGAGCGCCTCAAAGCCGACATGGGCAGTGATTCTTGGCTGTCCAAGAATATCAGGCCGATGACTTTAATCGCTATCCTGGCCGGCTATTTTGTTTTCGCGGGTCTGTCAGCGGCCAAGATAGAAGTGAATTCCGAGTATGTGCAGCTCCTCGGCCAGTGGGGGATGCTAATAATGTCTTTCTATTTTGGTGGCCGGACACTGGAAAAAATCATGAATATGAAAGACAAGAAAGATGCTAAGTAACTGGCCGGCGTCTTTGGCGCTGGTGCTGAAGTCTGAGGGTGGATTTTCAAACCACAGCGCCGACCCTGGCGGCGTGACCATGCTCGGCGTCACCAAAAAGGTATGGGAGGCGTGGGTTAAACATCCGGTCGATGTAGCCGAGATGCGCGCTCTGACGCCCGAGCTGGTCGCGCCGCTATACAAAGCGCAGTATTGGGACGCCTGCAAGTGCGACGACCTGCCGCGCGGCATCGACTATGCCGTATTTGACTCTGCGGTAAACATGGGCGCCGGCCGGGCCGCCAAGCTGTTGCAAGCAGCTTTAGGCGTCACGGCCGACGGCATTATTGGACGGGGCACGCTCGGCGTGGCGGTCAACGCCGATCCTGACGAGTTTTTAGATAAATTTAGTGCGGCGAAAGAACACTTTTACCGTGGCTTGCAGACTTTTGACGTATTCGGCAAGGGCTGGCTGCGCCGGGTTGCTGACGTTAAGCAGGTGGCCGAGGGGATGATTGCGTAACGTCCGGCCCAATCTTCACAGACTCCAGAAACTGCGCTAGCGTGTAGACGCAGTAAGCGTGAGTGCATTTCTTGCAGACGTTGATCTTCCCGCCAACGTCGTTGCCATCCCAATAGCAGCGGTATGTAGCTTCACAGACAGGACACTGGAATGCTGGATTCCTCCGCCAGAACGTAGGGCATTCAAACAGGTAGTGCCTCATCTTGCCCAGTAGGGTGAATTTGCGCGTGATTTCTAAAACTCCACTCATGTGTTCTTCTCCTCAATGCGCTTTAATAGAGTATTTCATTATGTATTACCCCCTCCTCCTCCGCCACCACCACCGGTAAGTTTTATTTCACAGCCGGTGAGTGTCTTGTTAAACACAACCGCCGCTTCCGGTTGGCGGTATTCTTCTGACTTTGCGCCCTTAATGCAGTTGGAGAACATAAACTCTCTTTCGCGGCATCCTCGCCCAGCTTGCGCCCACCACGACGTTATGGAGTTAT
>Ga0209190_1000359_pt1 | contig 33444 bp, 16 predicted proteins | sample M_140205_XF_Meta_FD_187315 | JGI IMG/M metagenome (GOLD analysis project Ga0209190, IMG submission 187315) | Freshwater microbial communities from Lake Montjoie, Canada to study carbon cycling - M_140205_XF_MetaG (SPAdes) (version 2) | ecosystem: Environmental > Aquatic > Freshwater > Lake...
GGGTTTTGTTCTGTGCATTTCAATAATGGAAACATTCATTCCTCCTCTGTTACGGTTGGCAAATCGTCAACAAAATCTCCTCGTTCCAGACGGAATCGCTGGAAGTCCAGCCAATTCCTCGTTTTCCTGTCCGCAGTCACTGGCGCGACATGTTCCTTGGCAATTCTTTCGGATGTCCAATGTTCACGCAATGCCAGAAGCGACTCCTGTTGTTCCTCCGTCAGGGAGGCGTTCCATCGGGATTGTGACGCAACAAGCAATCGCTTGCGTTCCCTGAGCAGCAATTCCAATGAAACAGACATGTCGGTGCTTTCCCGTCCGCGACCGACGCCTTCACCGCGCATTTCACGACACCGGTGCGCTTTTTCGTTGTACTCGCTCTGAATATACTTTTGCATGGCTATTCTTTCTTATCCTTTCTTTTCAATGCCTTTCTTCATGGTAAATACCGCGGACTCGATCATGGTGCTGATAAGATCGGGAGTCACGGATTTCATTCCGTGCCTGTTTGCAGAATCAGCAAGCAACTTTGAAGCGTACGCAAACTTCTCTGTTGCCTTTCCATTGGAGATGCTTTGCTCCGCGGCTTGAACCGCCAGTTGTGCGTAGCTTGCCAGCAAGGAAAAATGATCATTTTCCTTTACTGATGAAAGTCGTTTGTTGAGCGTTCTCAAAACGACCGGCACCATGATTCCAACGGCTATCAAGCTAAAATAGATTGCATCAATCAGAACCTTGTCCAATGCGTCCGCCATGCTCATTTGTTCCTCCGGGGTCATGACTGCAACTTGAAACAATGCCTGGAATGTCAAAATGATGAACTTTATCATTTTATTCTCCTTTCCTTGATTATGGAGAATTTTACGTGTAGAATGCAGCCTTCCCGGTTTGTTCGGAAAAATCATGGGTGAATGCGGAACTGTTCATGTATCTCACTGCGTCTTCCGCATTGGGAAAACAAAGGTGTTTCCGCTTGTTCTTTGGCATGGGAAAGTAGACCACGGTTGGTGTTCCGATGGATGGTTGACCAAAATACCGTTGGCTATAGGTATCCTTGGTCTTGTACGTTCCAGTCTTGATCAGGTATGACGTGCCGCCAAAATCGTATCCAAGCGCCTCGGCAATCTCGTAGTGCGTGAAATGCTCAAAGTCAGGACTGTGCGTATGTCCGGTTGCGACAACATGAGCGGGGAAACGTGTTTGATACAACCGCTTGTTGCCAGCAAGTTTGTGCGCACTGCTGTGGGAGCGAGACTGATGCATGATCAAATGGGAATAGAATGTTTCGCCGATGTGCAGCTCGACATAGCCTTCGCCCTCAAGAGCGATGGTTTTCTTCTTCATCACGCCTTCGCGCCAGATGTAATTTGCCGCTTCGTATCCAATGACACGCTCGTCGAACTCCGTCGAGTGATTGTCCCACGTGATGATCCAGAGCTTGTCCTTGTCAATCAGGCGCGATGCAATGTCATGCAGGACAAGGTTTTGTAACTCTCCTGAAAACGCCTGCCCGTGTACGGCAGACACGTTCTTGAAACTGCCAAAGTTATCCTTCAGATCTCCAATGGTTGCCATGCCAAGGTTCGGAACCTTCATGATGAAATCGAGATCATGACGCATCTGGTCATAGTCGCAACCAAGGCTTCCAAGGTGCCAGTCAGACGAGAACACCATGGCAATGGGTCCGTCTGCATGACGAAGGTCAAGGATTCCCCGACCAACCTTGAATGAGGCTTTCTCGTGAATATCCTGCATTTTTTTTGCCGCTTCAAAGACATCTTCGTAGCGCACAAATCCAGGAGGTGATCCGGGGATCTGGGGAAACGTATGCGTGTCCAGTTCGCGGACAGGCATCACGGGAGTAGTGGCAAAGCGGGTCTTGGGTGTTCCGCTAATTGATGACATGAGTATCTCCTTGGAGTTGCGACATGGAAAGAGGATTCCCCGCATTTCTGCGGGGAATCAGCAAGTTTTGGGAAGTAGTTACTTCGGAGTGTTGTTTTCCGCTTGCTTTGCGGTCACTGCCTCAGTGGAAATGAAATACTTTCCCCACATTGCGGCAGATGGAAATTCTGTCTCCAATGCTTTCTGCTCCGAAACAGCCCGATTGAGCTTTTCCGTTGCACTCTGCAATCGCGTCTCGTTGTTTCTCGTTGAAGCAAACCGGACTTCAACCTGAGCGCGAATCTTTTCCCGTTCCAACTCTGCCCATAATTCTCCGGAATACTTTCCTGACTGAAGAATTTCTACAAAATTTTCGTAAGGGACATCGCTAGCTTCGGTGTTTCCTTCGATCTCGCTCGGGACAGCATCCTCGACCATAGTTGCAGTGCTTTCGATAATAGTGTTATTCATTTCTGTAACCCTCCCGTTTGTTTGTTTAGCGCGTCCTACCACGGATGGTGATCTCCTTTCGTGTCTACTGACATGATTGCCAAAGTATATCATGAAAAATCTCTACAATCAAACTTCCCATAATGGTCCATTGCCCGGATATGTCCTGTTGTTTGCGGGATCATACCACTTTGATGGATCAAGTGATGGATAACCAGTTCCAGGTTGAGGATACCCACTTGGCCATGACGCAATATACGAAGCGCCTGGAAATATCGTATTGCCCGATAACGTTCCTGGATCAGCAGTGACTCGAATGCCGTTGGGATTCCATCCATACAATGTTCCTACGTCAATCCGTATCCGGCCAGCAGATCCCGGACCACCACATCCTCCTTGAAGCCCTCCTGCTCCTTCCCCCATGCTCCATGTTGCGGCTTGTGCGAGTGCCGCAGACACCTTGACTGCTGCGCCGAGGTACGATTTCTTTAGATAATTTTTCCATGGACCATTAGTCACTCCATTTATGAGTTCAATGCTGCCTAGAGACCTTCCCGTTGGGATTCCATTGATGGAAATTCCGGCTCCAGCACTAAACGCATACACCACATCTGAGCCAACTCCTCCGTATGTTATGCTTGTTCCAGTTGAGTCCGGAATAGTTGCTATGGTAGTAACTTCTGATATGGCTTGTGCGTCCAACCATTGTGGAGTGTGTGCTGTGCCTATGGCATCTTCTGGCACTTTATCTCTCCAAACAACATTACTATGAGTGCTGGTAACAATGTCTGATTTTGAGCCATTGTAGACAACCGTTGCGCTTGTCAGTGTGAAATTGGCATATATCGTATCCGGAATGGTAATTTGTTGTGTTCCGTCATCTGTCCAATATGAGTATGCCGGAACCCCAGGTGTGGTAACGTTTCCTTGCGCATCCTTTTCCTCTTTCACTTCATCAACATTTACTTGTTTTCCTTTGGGAACATTGGCAGTTGTATATGTTTTGTGCAATCCATTTGGCGTCAAATACCAATATGTCAAAGGCCAGTATCGATGTTCTTGTCCGTCAGCGATATTTGGGTAGCCTTTTGTGTCGGCTGCGGAATACGGAGCCGTTCCAGCTCCAGAGTCTGATATCCATCCTCTTTTGTTGTCAGCACCCGGAGCAAGATAGCTTTGTTGATCAGTCCACACGTCATGTCGAAAGTATGGACGACTTGATCCGGGATGTCCCGCTCCTCCACCTTCTCCGCCGTTTACACTGATGTTTCCGGAAACATGAGCATATTCAGCCAGACGGGAAACAACGGGAATACCAGCCGACGTAGCACTCGTTGAATCCCTGTATGAATTCAAATCGGGGACATTCCAATAAACGTGGTCGTACATGCACATGGGTCCAAGTCCCGGTGGATACGTTATGCCATTTATCACGTTTGTTGTTCCGTGACCTCCGGCAAGATTGACGGCAATAATCCAGATTGTTCCCCCCGAACCGCCGCCTCCGCCGCCACCACCGTTTCCGCTTGGACTGCTTGCTGGTTTTCCTTGGCCTCCCGGAGCACCAATGCTCCAGATACGACCATTGAGCATGATGTTTGCGGCAATGATCTTGACTGTTCCCCCTCCACTTCCTCCCCTTCCCGGAGCCATCGGTCTTTGCAATTCGGTTGCGCCTTGATTTCCATAAAAAACTTCACTTCCATTTGCGCCTGGACCGCCGCAATGTTTTGTTTGCAACTTGTCTAGCCATTTTGCCGATAAACCAAGAGCAGGGCTATACAATAGTCCCAGATCATCATCAAAAGCGCTAATTGTTATGGTTTGCCCAACTGGCGTTACCGATTCATGCGGATCGGTAAGCTCAATGATGGTGTTTTGAATGGACTTGATCGTTGGAGCGCCGGAATACAATGTGCCTGATCCAGATATTTTCTTTATTCCTTGACCAGGGCGAAATCCTAATGATACTGCATCTTGCGATACTACAATAGTATTTGGATGGACAAGTCTTGCGGAAACATTTTGTGGTCCTTGTGTCCTTGCTGCGCCTCCATTTCCCGGCCCATATCCATTTGCACCTATGGTTGCGTATCCACCGCCGCCGCCGCCACCGCCGCCACTGCTTGCGTTTGGACCTGTGGTTGCACTCAACCCTCCTTGATCGGATCGTCTGTCTCCTTCATAATCGCACACCAGTCCTGACGGATACCATCGCGTTATCGTGCCAGTTTCTGTTGCGTCAATATATGAAACAGCTTCATTCACAATCAACGATCCATTGATTCGTACATCTGAAAGCCGGGCGATCTCCAATCTTCCCCATGGGTTTACCGTTACGCTACTAAAATAAGCCGCGGTGGATTTGTCAGCAGTTTGCCTGCATGTATATCTGGATGCAAAAAAATGAGCCACAACAGGTGATCCTGTCGGATTTTTCAAGCGAAAATATCGAGTTACATTTCCATATGAATAAATATTTCCTTCGCTAACAAGATTTTCATATCCATTCAGTTCTTCCGTAGACATTGTTTCATAATCAACATTATTACTTCCCGGAGCTTCACTTGTTGTGCCCTCGAATTGTGTCCAACCAAAAGTACCAGATGTCGAATGACGAGCAAAGAAAATTGCCACGTAATCTTGAGTGCCAGCTTGAGTGGTGGCGGCACCGTCGCCTCCAGAGGCAATACTGTTTTGGCTATAAAACACTGCAGGGGTGATGTCAAGGCTTCCGGTTGCAGTAGGCGCGACCGGCGGTGGGCAGAGATATCCGGCTATTCCAAACCGCATTGCATACGAATTGCTTTTTTTTACTTCTATTCCGTGATTGATTGTTGTGTCCACAGTTATGGATCCTGCGGATCCATGCCAAGGATCGAATACATCACCGGGAACGCCATCTGAACTGAATGTTCCGATGCCATTAAATTTTCCTAGTAGTCCCCCATATTGTTTTACAGGAGTGGTTCGAACCAGCCTTCTGCGAAAAACCGTAGCGTTTGTTCCTCTTGTGTGTAATATGGACATATCGTACAAATAGGAGTTCTGATATCTCATGGAATTGAAATCCGCAACTGTCCCGCTTGCCAGTAAATTTACTGTACCAATGTCAGCCCATGTTCCAGTTCCAACTCGTGTTTGCAGTACAACTTGTGTTCCGTTAGAAAGAGTTGGACGCTTGAGCACTATGGTCAGATTATCAAAATTTGCGGGAACGGAATATTGAGGAGAGTACGATGATGCACTTAGCGTATCGTTGAAAAACGTATATGGCACAGTAATTGATCCCGCTTGTCCTTCTCCAAAATTGACAATTCCACCAAGTCGCGCAATATCAAGCAGTGGCATCAGTCGTCTCCATAATTTTTTTCTCTATTTTAGCATCTGATAATGAAAAAGATACGTTTTTCAGATGAACTTTCGAGACAGTGTTTCCATTCTTTTTCACAAAACAAAGCAATGTTTCAGGAGAAGTCCACAACACTGAGATATCCTGATTGCAAGACAATGTTCTGTAGTGATCAGGAATTGAGTTGATGGATATTGCGCCATACAATCCGTTGCTGAAACCCGATCCGCCATTTGCAAAATATCTTGGAGCGGTTGCTCTTGCAGAAAGAGTGACGGAAATCTCCCCGCCATCTCCTCCGTGTCCATTTTCGCCGCTTTTTCTTGCTTTTCCTCCAGAACCACCCGTGCCGCCGTTAGCAATCAATGTGCCTTGATGCCCGTCCAGAAACCAGCTTTCAATCACAATGCGACCACCGCCACCTCCACCTCCGCCACCTGCGCCAAACTCAACATCGTCATGTCCTGATTCTCCATTTTCTCCAGACATTTCTATCATAGTGTGTTTTTGCATTTTCATCAAGTTTGAGACGATTTGAATAGAGGCGCCTTTGTAGCCACCTTTTCCACCCAGTTGACCAGCAATGCTTCTGCCTCCTCGTTGGCCATCCTGATCAGTTGCTCCGCCTTTCCCTCCCATTGCGCGAGAAAAAGTTTTTGCGTTTCTATATGCAGCCAGTGCTTCATCGGATTGCTCTAGAGAAGTGTCCGGAACTCCTTGAATGCATGCGTTGTTCATCATGATAAATGCATTTTTGCAATGAATCAGTACCGTTCCTTTGACCGAAAGAACCACACCTTCCTGAATAGCAAATGTATCACAATCAATAGTGGTATTTTCGTAGACAACGTTACTGGAAAGAACAATATCATTCATTGTAAATCACGGACAAGATGCGATTCTTTATTGCGTCAAATGATTCTTCTTGGGAAACAACAAGAAATCCTTTTTGCAATCCTCTTCGAATGCGAAAATCTTCACTCCAAAGTGCGGGATTTGATGAATAGCCACATCCACCAGCCCACTTGTTACAATGTCGCCACTCATGTGGACCATCCTGAACCCAAAGTTCGGTTGTGTCTATTACCTTGGATTCCATGTGGACATACGGTTTTCTAAAAAATCCCATATCTTTCATCAGGTCCGAGAAATATATTTTTTTTGCATTTGGATCATCAAATGCTCCCTCAAGCATATATTCGGTTATGGATCCTTCTTCAAGCCCCACCGTATGCTCATCGGTTAACGGCATCAACATCCCCGATGGATGCATGTATTCTCGTTTTTCATGCACAGTTGGGCAACCATTGGCACAAGATGCATCTGGAACGTGCCTAGAATAAAAATACATGATATTTGCTGCATCAATATATCGAATGGAAATACATTCATTTTCAGACAAGGAATAATAAGCCATGTCCAACATGATGTTATCCAGACATTCCATCTGGAGCAATGGCGCCAAATTCAACAACCATGTTGTTGAACACAACTGTTCCTGCATAAGTATCATCATTATCAGTTGCAAGTCTTGTCAATCGCACACCAAGGATATCTCCCGGATACGCAATTGGAGCACTGCTGCTGGTCGGCGTCCAAGTGACGATTGATTCTACATAACTAAATTCTCCAATAATATCATTTGGTGCGTCGTCAACAACTTTGGTAAGTGCCGTCAATGTAGCATTTGCACTGTTACTGCGAGGTTGATTATCGTCTCCGTTATTCGAATACGTTGCATTTGATTGCTTTCTCAGCGGAGTTGAAGCAAGTACTGATACTTTCCATACAACTTTATTGCTGGAATTATTCGCCAACAATGTTGTTCCGGGATCTCTGTACCATAGTATCTTGAAGGTAATTACGGCGTTAGGAGAAAAATTCTGCGGCAAATGAATGGTTGCATCCGCAGACATGATTGAATCAGGTGCATATTTGAGCTCAAAACGATTCCATCCGCCTCTTGTCAACGAGTTTCCGTATGTGGATCCCGGTACCCAATAACTAAAAGCCGGAGGACTGTTTTCGCCATTTGACCCTTCACTGGCCGCAACAAAGCTTTGCGCCGGAATAGAGACTCGTGGAGCAAACAATCCCGCAACTCCACTTCCTGTTCCAACAATTGCTCCGGAAGCCGAAAGCACGATATCATCAGCAATAGTGTTTGTTACAGTGGTATTTGGACGAGCGTCATTTTGTACCCCAATTATCAACCGAGATTTCTCAGTTGTGGCGCCTGTTCCTACAGTAGAAGCACTTTGATATTGAATATATCCATAATCGCTACCAAGATTATTGGAACCACTCGATTTGAACACAATGCTGCTTGCCCCACCTGCGTTTCCATGCTCAAGAACAAGCGTTCCGTAATGTGGACTATTGGCAGTTCCGGTTGGCTCATACAGATGCAATAGTCCGGTGGGAAGCAGTGTTCCGATACCAGTCCATCCCGCCCGATGATACGTGCCGTCTCCAGCAAACAATGTTCCGGTATTCAATCCCTGCACGAATTGTCCGACGGTATCGTTGGCATACGTCAGATAAAGGTTTCCAAGATTTGTTCCGGTAACAATCCTGTTTCCGATTCGAAGACCGTTTGTTCCTTCTGCCATGAACTGCCCGGTAACTCCGTTTTCGTTGGTCACCAATCCATTGCTGACAGTAAGCGAAACGTTTGTAGAAGTTTTGGAGTACACACTGACAATTCCAAAATTGTCATCTTGCTGAGGAACTTCAACATTAAGTTCAATGCGTCCATTTTTGCCAAGGTTGCTTGATGGAGTTGCGGGAGCCGAGGTGATTGTTGGGTTATTATAACTGTAAATAGTTTTTCCGAGATAAGTGCTTTCTATGTATGTGTCATTTTTAAAAGTTCCGGTATTGGAAAGTATTGTAAATCCCGTTGGTGATCCCACATAGTCGACACTGGTAATACGTATGATTGCTGTTGCAGACACCAATTGAGTGCTGCTCCAATAAGATCCAGACCATATACCAATTGTGTATGGTGCCGATATGGATAGCTCGTCATCAACCATGTATCCATAGGCATTTGTGCCGGTATTTACAATTGCAGTCAAAGCTCCACTGGTATCTACAGTAAGATTTCCGTATGAAAACTGCAATCCATACCCATAGGTGCGGCTGGAATCACGGAAATTGATTGCCCCAAATGAAGTTCCCTTCTGTGATCCGCTCTTGAAAAGGATGCCGCTTGCCGAGCCAGAATTTGCGTGTTCAATAACCAATGATCCATAATGCTTATTTGCAACTTGTCCTTGCGTTTCGTAAATATGCAAAGGGCCATTTGGAGTAACAATTTCACTTCCAGCTGATATTGCTATCCATCCACTTTTGTAATAATTGCCATTGCTGTCATTGAAATTTCCAGTGGTCGATCCGTGAATGTAGAGACCTGTAACACTGTTTGCATACGTAATCCATAGGTGTCCGGTATTATTGGTCCTGCCGTTTCCTATTTTGGTTCCCGTTGAACTGAATGCCATTAATTGTGCAGTACTATAATAATTTGCGGCAGTAATTGATGCATTGCTACTCGATGTGGTGCTACCGATATTTGTTGTCGCATGAATAATTCCGTATCGATCATCCTGTGTTCCGGTTGTTCTGGTTACCGCCAATGTTGTCCAAGGAGTTGCCGACGAAGAAACTGGACCAGATGAAAGTCCGCCAAGTCGTTGTATGTTTCCGCCAATACCGACAAATCCGTTTGATTGGATAGTCATGATGGTGTTCTGTGTCACGTCCGTAAACGATGCGTGAGCAAGTGAAATGTCAAGACGGGTTCTTGAGTTTGTACCAGACGCCTCGTATCGGGACAAGCTGAGCGCCGCTGCAGCTGCGTACGCTTGATTGGCAGTTCCTTCGCGTTGAAGCATGACGATTGGCTTGAAGTCATTCAATCGGTATGAAGATGCTGGAAATTGATCAGTCACAAGAAGAGGAAGAGAGTACCCTATCTTGATAAACACATTGGTAGATGTTGTTGTTGCATTTTGTGACAACGTAATGGTTGTTTGGTCAATCTTGATAATAGCCGTGCCTGATGGAAATGTTGACGAATTTCCTCCCCCAGAAGAATATTTGACCAGTTGTCCGACAGATAATCCAGCAAGCACTTCAGAAAGACCGTGTACGTTTGCTACAGTAACGATTGGCGAATTAATGGTGGTGTTTACGCTTACTTGCAACGTTCCTGTCAGGGTAAGATTACCTGTCGACGGTTCAACAGAGCCTGTTATTGTGTAGCTTGTACCGCTACCGGACGTTATTATTCCATAAGTAGTTGAAGAAGAAGATACAGTCATGCCAACGGAAATTGCACCAGACGATACAGAAGCAACAGTCATGGTGCTACCGTAAATGGACGCTACAAATATAGCGTTTGCAATTCCAATACCGTTGTTAGGACTTAATGCGGCGACAGGATATATGGTGCTGTTTTGTGAAGAACCGTATCCCTCACCCATGTATGTGTCAAAAACGTAACCCGCATCATGTGCGGCCTTGTTATTCACCTGCATCAATGCATACGGAGAAGTTGTTCTCAATCCAAGTTTGCCATCAGCAGACAGATACAATTTGCTTGTTGAAGCTGCCGTGTTTCCTCCATAGAGGGTTGAGTTGTCTATTCCCGTCTTGAAATAAAAATCTTTTGCTTCAATAACCGAGGTATTGTAGATCTTGTCTGCGCGATCAACAAACGAAAGAGAGTAGCTATTTGAGGAAGAATCAAAAAACCCTTTCAGGCCTCCCGGATAATTCGCGGAAGAGCAATCATATGTTCCATTAAGCGGAACAGTTGCTCCAAAGGTAATGGTTTTTAATACATAATTTACACTGCTAATAGTGTACGAGACGGAATTGATAACTACCTTTTGTCCGCTATAGAATCCATACACTCCAGATAATCCATCCAAACGAGTCCCTGTCTGCGTAACCGTTGCAGTATTATTTGCAATTACAGAAACAACTATTTTGTACGAACCATCATTTTCGGGCGGATCTTGCAAAATGGTTGATTTTGTGCCAATTCTCCAAGGCTTCTCGGTTGTTCCCTGATAGACTTCAAAAATATTTACTGGCGATGTATTCAGGAATGTATCCGTAGATGACGACATCCATGGGTACACTTCGGTCCCGTTAATGGTTACATGGGAGTTGAAATCAGTTCGTTTTGCGTAGGATAATCCTAGTGAGCCAGAGCCTTCTACGTAATCAGTAAACGACCAGGTCTGGAAATTTGAGAGTAACTTTCCGGGTTGTCCGGGTCGTCCCGTTTCCGTTGCTCCTCCTGAAAGTTCATTCCAAGAAGATGATTGCAAAGGAACAGCAGAAATTGAGAACGACCGAGTAGCGTAATTATTTTGTGCAAGCGCACCACTGTTATCACTGGTGATTTTCCAATTCATGCCTCCATTGCTTGAGCTGGAAAATCTTGTCTGGAAAGTGATGTTCCTGTTTGTTTGATTTGAATTGTAATAGGATCCAATCTGTACACTTGGGCTAATCAGTGCGCGTACCAATGTGCCGGAACTGGAATCAGCTACAGTGGAACGTTGGAACTGCATTGCAATTCCTTCAAAATTTGCCGGAGCATTACTGTCAAGAGATATGGTGTAATGCCCTGTACCAGTAACCGAGCTTGTTCCAGTAAGGTATGAAGCCCATCGATTCCGAAGTGCAACATTATCAACATCCTGATCGGTCGCTGCATCACTTCTTTGCTCTATGTACACAGCAGGTTGAACCGTGTTATTTGATCCGCTAATAACTATTTGCGGAGATTTGGCAACAAGAACGGTATTCACGGATTGTGTCGTAACTTCATTAAGGATCAATTGACCAGAATTCATCTGTATTCCCTGATCAAAGAGTGACGCACCAGTTACCCGAAGAAGTCTTGTAGTATTCTTTCCGGTCAATTTTGTAAGGTTTGTCACAATGGTCATGTCGGCAATTGCGCTGTTTGGAGCTCCGTATGGTATTTCTCCAATGATTACTGCGCCAGTGTAATATCCTCGCAAGAATTCTTTCATGTATCGCAATTGTGTTGACGATGTTCCACCATCCTGGACTCGCGCCTCAAGTGAAAGATATCCATTCCTGTCTCCGGATACGCTGTTTACTTTTCCTCCGCGCACCGCGCCAAATACTGCGTAATCGGTTCCTTCAGAGGTGACTTTTCCGCCAAAGGCGATTCTTCCACCAACATCAGGCAAAATTGTTCCTGCGCTATTTATCTTGACAGCCGCAAATGCTGCATTGCTGATTGAAGAGCCGATGGAAACCGACACGGTGCTGATTGCATTGTCAATGGTTGCTTGAAGATATGCACCTACTTTTTCGCCTTGCCCATTCAGGATAGGCGCACCAAACACGACAAATGAAACTGCACTTGATACTGTAGAGATGATTGATCCCATTTCAAGTGCGGTTCTGTTTCCGCCAGTTATGGTGAGAATGTTTCCAGATGATCCCGATCCGGATGGACCAGAAATATATCCGGTAAATTCAGACCTATTGGTAACGTTTTCAAGTCCTGCTGCGTCGGTGTCCCAAAGAACAATTGCAGATTGAAGACCAATAGATGTTCGCAGTGTTATGTCGCTTGGCTTGAGATTTGTCAACTGTTTTCCAGCCGGACCAGTTGCGCCAAAGAAATCAAGTCCTGTTCCAACAACACCACCGTCGGTAATTGATTGAGGACCCCCGATGCTCATGCTTGAAGGAAATACTTCAGGCCAGTTGTGCGTGTGATCGCCTCGCGCAACCGTAAGGCTTGTTCCATTCAGTGCTGCGGACACTCCCTTTGATGTTGGCAATGATGTAGGTGTTCCGGAATAAAATCCTTCCCGAAGATGACGATGATCTCTTCTTGCAGCAACATTGGACCTTCCTTCTACCCATACGTCGGAGGGAATTGATGCATTTTTCATGTAATTTGACAAGCCTGTTTGATCATTTCGAATGACTTGCTGATTGTTCGAAAGGTACACGTCACCGGAATTCACAAAATTTTTGTAAACGGGACCAGTATTTGTGATTGATGATGTAAAGACAAGGGCAATTTGACGACCCTGTTGCGTTTCTGTTGGAGAAAAATTGCTTGCTCCATTGTATGCATAATCCAGAATAACCGAAGAACTTTGACCAATGGATCCCACATTCACTTGTGCAACCGTAATGTAGTCTTGTCGAACAGTGGCAATTGCAGAACCAGTTTCCAGATAGCCAAATCCTTCGCTCACTAGCTGCAGTGACACCACTGCTCCAACTTTGGCACTGACATTTGATGAAGTTATGCGTACATCCTCTTTGCTTGATTCAACTGAAGTTTGTGTTACCCTGTATTTTCCTTGTGCTCCATAATTGTCGACTACGGCAAGAATGTCGCCCACTCGATATCCAGCTCCTCCTTGTATTACGGTAACGTTAGATGTCAATTTTCCCGACAGCACAATCGGAGTAATAGTGCAAGTATTCTGAAAAACCTGGGTATCAGAACCTGATACCACAGATGGACTAATGGAAATCATGGAGCCACTTACCAATGCGTGAGCAAGAGCATTTGAAACAAGTTTTGTGTTTGCGTTTGCATTGCTTGCGGAATCAGAAACAATCATTCCCGGCGTAAGCTGCGAAATATCAAAACTAGAAGGAAAATTAATAGTAAAACCGTTTGTCGTGACAAACGCATTTGCCGAAACACTGGTGATAATTTTTAACGCTTGAAGAATAGTGGCAGATGTAGAGGTAAAACTCTTCCATGCTGCACTTGATTTTGTATCAAAGGAAAAACCAGTGCTGTTGGAATATTTAATTTCAGTGCTGCTGATCGACACTGTTGAGCCACCCATGAGCGTGGTTTGCTGGGTCACCGCATTCTGCATTGCTGTCGCAAGATCAACCAATGTTGTGGTGATTGGAATGGACTGAGTTGTTACTTCCCTGTCGTATAGATTGGTGCCCGGAATGCCAAGCTTGATGGTAATCGTAAAAGGAGCTGGTTGATTAAACGGTGGGTTTGCAAGCGTTGTTCCTGCCGGAAGACCGGATTTTGTCACGTTTATGCTTGGCGCAGTATCGTAAAGTCTTCCGGTTGAAAAGAAATACGAAGGCGCTTCAGAATCATACTGATTGTTGAACGAATCCAATGAACCAGAAATTGTCAAGGAATAGATGTCTTCTTCTGAATTAAGTTCGCCACGAAGATTGATCAACGGGCCTGTCTTGAAATTCAATGTTCTGGTTTTTGGAAATGCATTTCTTACTTGGTTGTTGGCAAGCACCGTGCTGGCAACGCCGTTGTCTATGCGGAACTCAAGCCGTGCATTTGCATTGATGTTTCCCGTGATATCAACGCCTGAGTCCTGATTTACCGAGCCATTGATGATCCCCGCTTGAATGATTGCTTTTCTTGCATCAATGTATGCAGATCGCAATTTTCTTATCCTGCTAAGCTTGTATTTGCTTGTCAAAATCGCCCTGTACCGTCCTGCGCTAAGAACCACTCCTGAAACAACGGGAGTAATCGTGATGCTAGAAGCCGAACCAACTGATGCTCCGCGATTCATGTCAATTTCAAAAGTTATTGCATACGGAGAATTTCCCAAATAATCAGTCAAGGAATTAGAGCAGACAATTGATTGAATAAGGGAAGACGGATTTGTTGCAATTGACAAAACCGTTGTGCCTTGAATAAATCTTCCAGATCCAGATAAAATCCTGATTGATGAACCTGATGCTATTCCAGAAGCGTCATTGGAGGAATTCAATACAATAGTATTCAATGCAGTACTCGCAATGGTTCCCGTTAATACTTTTTTGCCGGAATGTAACGCTTCTATGGTTGCCGAAGCAACTTTTGTCACATAACTACTATCGTTGTAGGCATACACATCTACCGAATCTCCTACAACATAATTGGAGCCACCATCTAAAATGTTGTAGTTGCCGTTTGCTCCGCCATTCATTCGGAAATCTAGTCCGGATCCGCCAGAAAGATCTGATCCAGATAACTCGGCAGCTGTGACATCGTACCCTGCAATCAACCTGCGACCAACAAATAGATCATTTTTGATATCGGATGATCCATTAATTGCCAACCCCATCAATGATGTTGCGTCAACATTTTCCAATCCCGCAAGCGTAGTTGATCCGGTCTGTCCAGAAACATCTCGGAAAAACTTTGCTGTCTGATTTCCCAAAATGGAAATATTTATCGCATCAGTTGTAGATGCCAACCCGGAATCAACAAAAGAGAATCCTGTTTGTTTCGTTTTGCTTGCATTTGAGGATTCAAATGTCAACGAGGGAATGGTGACTGACCCCTTGTCTGCAATAGACGCTCTTGTTGGGATCACATATCCAAGCTTTGCTGCGGATCCCTGCGTTGCCGCTACATCATAAGGAAGCATGTACATGTGCGCAGCTTCCGAAGGCCTGCCCAATAATGTTTGACTTGTCGTAAAATTCATGCGATCCCAAAGAGTTGATCCATCGCCACCTAACCCTGAATAACCTTCTTGAATGCTTACCTGAACGTGAGTTCCTATAGATGCGGATCCACCGGCAATTACCGATCCGGTCTTTAATCCCACAACATGCATGAGATCAGAAAACGTCCAGCCATTTGTCGCTCGACTTACCATGCATATCTGAAGACCATAGACTCGACCATCAACGGTGTTCAATGCTTTTGCATCTGCAGCAGTCCCCCTGCCTGCTACATACAGGTAATTATCGCTTAATGATTTGTACTCCAAAAGACTGTCTTTGAGAGTTGCGGCATATGTCGTACCATTGCCAATTGCCGTGTAATCGCTTGCGCGATAAAATGTAAAATCGGATACAGGTGAAATCCTGCCGCCTTGCGCAAGGACTTGGCCATTTCCTCCATACGTTCCACTTGCATTGCCCCCAAATCCTCCAGCATTACTGCCCGTGATCATTGTGCTTCTCAATCTCCATCGCAGTTGTACGCGTCTGGATGTTTCGGATCCAAAAATGGGATCAAGAATATTATTGTATGGATTTGATGAAATTGTGGGATTATCTTCACCCCCATAGGGGTTCACTTGAGTCAATTTTACTTGCTCTTCGGAAGACCCAATAATTTCCGATGTAACTGTCACGGGAGCAATTTCTTGATACCAGAATTCTATCCAATAAAAATTTGAGTCGTTCTGTGTTGTGGCTGAATTCAAGGTTTTCGTTACGGACTCGGAGCCATCTTCTTTGCAAATTTTTACTGTTCTTCCGTTAAGATTTACGTCGGTGACTGGCAACGTCAATGTGCCTGAAGAATACTCAACTGTGTACAGGGGATTTTTCAAGAATCCAGAACCATCAAAAATGCTTCTCGCCAAGGTGCTAATGCTATTTCTCAGGATATTTTGCAAGACATTGAGGTCAAAATCCATGACGCTCTTTCCTTGCTGAAACAATACGGATTCCCAAGATTGAATTGTGGAGTCAATTTCAGAAATGCGACTCACCCGTGTTGGGTCATATCCTAAATAGGCATTAACTGGTTTCATGTTATTCTCCAAATTTTCTTGCTAGTACTATTGTAACGGTTTCACAAGGAAAGAGACGCCTGTTGCTTTGTATTTGTTCACCAGCTGGTAGACCAAAGATCGCAGTTGAGGAGAAAGAAGCCCGTTTGGAAGATCTGATTCCACGTATACGGTGAATGATCCAATCCCTGTGATGGGACCAAGCTTGTCCATGTTGCGCTCTAAGCTGGTCTCAAACGTCGACGCCGAGTCAATCTGTACCCAAAGAGAATACCCTGCGTCAAAACTCACCGGAGAACCAGAAGATCCTATTGATTTTTTCTGCGTTTTGCTTATTTTGTACTTTTTTGGAAAACTTGGTGCAAAGCTGTCTAGTTCTGAAACAATCAGCGTTGCTTCTTCCATTTTCCAGTAAAAACTTTCCGTTGATAGCGAAATCATTATTCCTGTATCAACCGTGAAGCGACTTGGCTCTCTCACGCTCGTGATAGTGAGAACTTGATATCCATCTTCAGAAAATTCATTTTTATCTATATATCCGTAAAAATGCGGAGCAGCAGGATTTGTGAATATTCTTTGCGTTGCGGTTTTTATTATCGTGTCCGTTTCCACAACGGAATAATTGCTAAATGATGAATAAACGGGAAGCAATCCGGAAAACGCAAGAAAGCTGCTTGAGGACAAGTGATGCCGCGGATCTGGCAAAACACGCCAAACAGCAGAAACATTTTCTATTTGTTCCGCAATACAAGTATACCATCGGGCACTTTGCTGATGAAAATATAATTGCCCATACGTGCCCTGTATGTTTGGCGTGTTTGTGATTCCCAAAAGTGCAGGATCAAGAAGTTTTGAATCTGATCCTGCTCCTAGGGTGCAATTCAAGAGCACAAATGGAGCACCGCCATCAACGACGCGTACTTTTGCATTCAGCGCATTTTCAAGAATGTCTGCAATGGCCCAGTTATTGCTTTTGGGCATCAAGGTTTCGCGCAGTAATCGTCCTCGATAATTTTCATCATTGCCAATTTCGCTAGATAATCTTGGTATACCAAGAATATCCCCCCAATAATTGAGCCATTCTCCGCCAGCTACTCGCAAATCCGTTTGCCTAAGAGCGGATTGGGAAGACTCTTGATGCTCTTTCATCAGGAGCATCAACGAAAACACAAGCTTGTAATTGTCCGCAGTAAATCGAGGCCACGAAACACCAACTCCGTCAATCTCCAGAGATCCTTCAAGCAAGACTGTAGAAAGCAAATCGAGAGACGAGGCGTCAGCGTTATCTGACATGTATGCAGATATCCCTCCGCCAGAAAATCCTGATGGATATTTGCGATTGAAATAATCAATGAGTTTTCTTACTGTGTATTTTCGAAGGTCAATATATTCGGATTCTATGTAATGTACTTGAGAGCTGATTGTCATCACGGCATCTTGAATGGTGATGGTTATCCTGTCCAGATCATTGATCTCGTTGGCTGGATAAAACAGGACAAAATCAATTGCATTGACCTCCAATGGGTCCACCGAAAACCCTGATGGAAGCTCGGCAAATATTCTTTCTGCAATTGTGGCGTTCTCAAAAGAAATAACAGGTGTTGCCATTAAATTACCTTACCGTTATAGTGTTTACGCGAACAACTAATCCCTTGTTTGGAACGAAGACATCATAGGTGTTGCCATTCTGATCAGTCACAACAACAGTTGCTGCGGCAACGCCGGGTGTCCTCATGATTGCCTTTATGAGCGCGGATATTTCAAAGAATTTTCTTCCGTCATTATAAAATGAATACGTTTGAGGAACAAGGATGACTCCATTCCGGTTGACATATCTTGCTAGCGATGGAACAAAATCCTGCTGTATTTGATACGCTGGCTTTGGATCCCAATAGTATGGATAGCCATTTTCTATGCCGTAGAGCTTTTGTTTAGTGTGTGTGTCCAAATATGTAGGAGAAAGCTTGGTGATTGCTGCTCCTTGACTATATCCTGAACCGGCATCGGTTTCAGGATTACTAATATATATTGACGCACCTGATGGTGGCCCACTCGTATATGCCGGGAGATATCCTTCAGTTCCAGAAGTTGTCGAAGGTCCATTGATGGTCATCACGGAGCGTACAGTAAAAATTGCTCCGGATCCACCTTGTTGAATGACTTGTATGCGATCACCTACACGGTAATTTGAAGCTTCATCAAAAAACCCAGGATTACTAACGGAAGTTCCGCTGACAATGAGATTTTTCATGTACAAGGAAGTATTTGTTCTCTCTGGCTTATACCATACGTAGTCAGTAGCAAGATCTCCAGAAGTGTAATAGCTAGCTAGCAATTGCCAAGCATTTGTGACGCTGGACCATTTGAGAATTTCTGCTGCAACAACAACCGGACCAGTGTCGGAAGACGGGTAGGTCCACGTAATCTTGACTGGTCTTGCCCCAGTAGTGAGTGTGGATGATGCTACAGACTTGATGCCCATTGAATCAATAAGCACAACCTTGTATTGATTCGTTTCAGACAAGTCATAGACATCAGTATATGAAGCGGTTACTTGCGGCAAATCAAATCCGTCTCCAATATCAAGACCGTTGATATAGTTGTTGATATTTCCCTGTACAGTTGCAGAAATCGTGTTGACCGACCATCCGGAGTATAGTGTAAGCTGAACATCAAAATTCATGAGTGTAAATTGCGCGGGTTTGATGGAAACCGGAATGCCAGCAGATTTGTAACCGGGGTAGATGGTTCCGGTCGTGCCGTCAATTCTTCCGGATATCACTTTCTCGCATTCCGCCAACAATGCTGCGCTTACCGAATCTCCAGTTCCGTTGTGAATGTACAAATCAACAAGGTTGTTTGTTGTTTCCGAAACAAGCGCAGACGTAACTGATTCCGTAACATACCCACGACTGTCGCGTATTACGGATGTTTTTGCGCCCTCTTGTATTGATTCTTTTGTGCCTTTTGATAATTTTTTCAAATATGATGAAAATCTCAATTTCCACTCTGATTCTGATTCGGCATCATACCCATACTTGATTTCTCCAGAATTTGTTCCTTTTTCTATTCCGTAGGTATTTGTTATCAAATCGGTAACCGTGTTTGCTCCGGCATTCCCTACGTCTCCTTCTAAGATTGATTGAACTCGACCCGATATTATGTTTTGTTCCGCGGACATGATCAACGTCTCTGTTGTCCGATAACGTTTTGTGGTATTGGAAATGCCGACAAGTGTTCCAGATGGAATGACAATGCCTCCATAAATTGCTTGCGCATTGCTTGTGCTGGGCCATGTAGAAATCGGCACGTAGTTCAAGGAATCGGAAATTGCCTGCCTTCCATTGTCCAAATATCTAAAATACGTGTAGTTACCATATAAATAGCTTTCCAGATTTTTCTTGTCGATAGTGTCCAGTCGTTGCAAATACGGCCAGATCTTGTCGGAAGCTTGCGATTGATAGAATTGCGTCAACACGTTATTTTCGGTGTCCGGAGAAATGATTGGAGATTCCAATGCATGTTGCATGGGAAACGCCAGTGTTGGCCACAATGATCCGGAGCTCACAACGCTATTGTTATCCCTGAAAATGATGACTGGTTTTGATTGCAGAACATACGGCTCAGTGGAATCCACAGTTTCCCAGTAGAGTGAATTATTGTCAATAAATTCGCTAGTTTCTCCGGAAAACTGATCAATGGAATAACATACTGCAGGATCAACAGTGTAGATTGAAGCATTCAGATCTGAAAGATCCTCTGTTGCGCCTACACGCGTGACAATGTAGGTGTCCTCAGCCAATCCAGACATGACTTGTTTATTGGAAGTCAGCGACATGAGACGTTGTGATTGTGAATGAAAGATCAGATCGCCTTGTTTTGGCAAATCAAAAAGATTTGAATATGTTCCTACACTAAGTATGGTATTGGTTGTAAACGTCGATGGAGTAACAAGAACCGCCGAACTGATGTTATATCCTCCCATTCCACCCCAGTTATTTGCTGTATAGGTACAATTTATTGTGCTGATATTCCCGTTTGTAGGCGCTGATCCGGTAGAAGAATAAGATATTGTCAAAACTTTTGTAGCCGCGTTCACCGCAATTACTGTTCCAGGAGGACAAATGGCAGTATTCGGAATGGCGCTGAATGTGGTTACTCCCGATGTGTTCACATAAAGGTTATCCACTGATGAAACTGTGACATCATAGGTCAAGGCATTTGCATTGATGTTACTTATGATTCCAGATGGCGATGAATAATATATCGATCTTGTGCTTTGAGAAAGAATGAATATTTGATTTGAATATTGACCATTGGTGATCATGTGTCCAGGTTTTATTTTTCCACTTGAAACACTTGTGACAATCAAGTTTCCTGAAGGATTGATTCCGGATCCGATGAAACCACTAAACGAAGCTTGATACACTGTTCCGTTGACAGTATTCCTTGATTTCCGAAGATACTTCAAGTTTTTCTTGGGAATGACATAATCAATCGGACGAACGTTGTAGACAGATCCTTCCGTGGCATCCTTTGATGAGCGCACTTTCAGGATTTTTGCCAAACTTGTTACCGATCTGTATCGAGGCGGAAGCCCCGCAGTCCCTTGTGCAGTAATTACGGAGGAGTATGCTGCTGATTGTGGCTGACTAGAAGAGAAAATGTCATCATTCGTATAGTTTATTGCATTGTCTGTAACGTCGGTGACAAAAAAATGCTTGATTGGAAATGTCATTGAGCTTAATGATCCAGCAATGGTATCAGTGGCAGTGGTGAGTGTAATTTGCGTTGCCGCTGAAGGAGCTTGTCCGGAAACGCCAATTGCGCTCACTGTCGCAGTGATTCCCAACGCTGCTATTAGCCCCGAAGATGGATACGTGACTGTGACCACATCGCCTATTTGCACTCGGGTCAAGTCTCCTGCGGTGAATCCGCTAACCACTGGGGCTCGTACCGCCGCAGACACACCATTGATGGTGCCACTGATCGCTACGGAAAGCGTCCCTGTCGCGGTAATGGTTGTTCCAAGCGTAAGGATTTTTCTTGCATTTGTCCAAGAATCTGTTGACCGATAGATGTGCGCCGAAACAATATTGGCGTTTGCGGGGGTCGACCATGAAATTTTGCCGGTTTTGGTGATTGGTGCATCAATGGATACCGGATAGGATTCTCTTTGCGATGAATCAACAAAAGTGATTTTGTACTTTCTTGAAAATACATCGGTTCCTGTTCCTGCAGAATACACAAAATTTTTCGTGCCGACAGGAGCAGTGACTGATCCTGCGGAAAAAGTCGGATTTACCAAAGTCGTGTTTATGCCGCTGTAGGCAGTCCTGCTATACAAAGTTCCTGCTTTATCATCAACAATTGAGACCAAAGTGATACCTGATCCAGACACGTTTTCTACGCGCAACTCGGCAGCTGTTTTTGTACTGCTGGTTTCCTCTTCAAAATCCACTGTAAGAATATCTCCAATTGCGCACGACCCATTGCCGGGATTGATCACTGTTGCTGCAACAAGTGATCCTGAGTTTCCCACAGTGAAATCAACACGAGCCTTTGTTTCTTCAGTGTCTGCGCGTACTGGTGATCCCATGATGACCGCGTTGGTTGCTGAACCCGAAAAAGTACCGGTGGTGCTCATGATGTAGGCGCTTTGAGCGTCTCCAAAAATCCGCCCTTCTCCCTTTCCATAGGAGCTTGTTATTGAATCATGCGCATGAAATATGCGCGGATCATTGACTCGAAGATCGTAAATCACCGATCCTGTGTCAGATGATCCGGTTGTGCCTCCAACTTTGGATAGCTCAAGGTAATGAAGGGTGACGACGTTAGTCGCGGGTCCATTTGTGTATCCAGATCCGGCGGCATGCACTTGAACGGTAAATGCAGGACCAATGCCCGACGCAGACCCGACGGATATTGTCGATATCGTATTGTTTGTTGCAATCACTGATGCGGATGTTTGAAACACAAGCGTCCATGTAGAGTCAGGGGATTGTTGAATGCTTGAAATAAATGCGCTTGTGATCGATTGTCCGCCACTGGTTGTGAACTTGACAGGATTTCCCACAGACCACGCTGATGCAGTGGGCAGGGTGAGTCCCGCAACAGTAACCAAATACACTGTCGCATTTCCAACGGGTTGTGTAACGGTAAATGCTTTTGCCAACGCGGCAGAAGCTCCCAGTTTTTCAATAAAAATTGATGTCACCTGAACTTTTCCGGCTTTTCCCAGCGTCTCCACATACACAATGTCTCCAGGAACGTAGGTAGACCCTTCATAGCCAGCGGATACACTTGCTGCGGTCAGCGCAGTCCCACTTGCTGTTATGTCCAATCTCAATCCTTGTGCGGGAACGTGATAATTTGCGCCAACATCAAGGAGGGTTTGCGTATATGTGGAAGATGCAGTTTTTTGTATTTTGACCATTGCCGTCCTGTTGTAATATGTCAATCCAGATGACAGGTATGGCTGCTGAATAAACCATACGGATGAATACGTATCAGAAAGAAGATATGATGACGTTATATCTGTATTAATCAAGCCAAATGCAGAAATGTTCCCCTGTGTGGTGATCACTGCAGTAAGATTTACCCTTATTCCTGCGCCTTCTTGAAATGTCACGAAATCATTGGTTGTCGTTTTTTCCCATCGGTATACCCTGTATCTTGATGCAGACCCGGATCGGTTGATGCGGAATGAAAGAGCTCGGTCTGTGAGAGTGGTGATCGGTTGCTCAACAACGGTGCTGATTGCGCTTTCTGCCTCGTGTGTTTCTGATGAATTCACGATTGCAGAACATGCATAAAAATAGGTTTTTTCTTTCTGCAGCCCAGATCCAGACAACGGCACTGTTGATACGGCAGAGACAATTGGCGTTTCCGGGGCCGCAATAACCAATGAGAATGTCTTGTCTGATGTGTCAAACGTATTGCTTGCACTACGATATATGGTGTATGCGGTAGCATCAGTTATCTGTAGCCATTTCATCTGTATGGTTTTCTGTGTTGCCGAAGAGACAGTATGGTAAACAGGACTCGTTGGCGGACTGGAGTACAGATCCGTTCCCACAAGGGACGATGCAACAACACTGTAATAGTATGTTGATAATGATAGGTTCTGATTCAGGAATCTATCAATCGTTTTCAGATGGATATCAAACGGACGCCCAATCTTGCTACGATAGATCTTGTAGAAATTTGCACTCGTTATGCCGCCAAAATACAATTCCACACATTGGGTTGATGATGTGCCGACTTTGATCGAGACAGGAGTGGATCCTACTGATCTTAATGCCGTAGCGGAAACAGTTGGATCTTCTTCAAATGCAACTACGCTGAAAAAATATTCTCCGGTATACCCATTGATTGCAGGAAGGACGGAGGGCGTTTTCGCCACAAGGGATGCACCGGACCCAGCGGTAGAGAAATCCACATGTCCGGTGATGTTTGTGCTAATCAAGTCGGGATCGATTGAAGACCTGTAGATTCTGTACCCAGAATATCCATCCTGACTTTGCCAACGCAACAATGCTGTTGGTGCAGAAGTCGCTGGCACGGTCATGGTTCTTGACGAAGCAGTGGCCGCACTTTCACGTGAAGCCGCGGTTCCTGTCGAGACAACAAATCCGCTTACTCCATAGTAATATTCCCTGTCGGTGGGCAATATTCCCAATCCGGATGCACCGTTTGCAATGAATGTGAGTCCAGCATTCACGAGCGGAGCATCAGCATTCAACTCGATTGGCGATGGAAGCATCTTTCTGTAGAATGTGTAATCCCCATACGCTTTTGTTGCTTGCTGCAATGGAAAATTGAATGATTTCTTTATGGATGTGACAATGGATTCGGCAATTCCTTCGGCATACGAAACATTATCGTTATACAGTTCCTTGGCAAGTGCTTCAGAAAGAGAACGGATAATCGATCCGTCGGAGAAGTCCGTCAGGAATCCGGTATGACCAAGAAAATATCCGATGAGTCTTCCTACAGTTTCTTGCTGTCTTGATAGGCGAAATGTTTCAACCATTGCAAATTCCTTTTATATGTTTATCGCAAGTGGTGTCACGCTAACGACCACGCCTGTTTCGGAAAGCTTTATCGTGAGATTGTTTACAAGTATGGCGCTTGTTTCAGTACTGTACGATACACTTATTGACTCCACGGAAAAAATTCTTTGATCACCAAGTAATGTTTCAATGATGCCTGATTGCACCTCTCCAAGCAAATCGGGAGAATACTTTGATCCAATCCTGTTTGCGGCAAGATTTCCAAATCCTGGTTGTGTGGATAACGATTTATATGGTGTTTGTAATCTATTATACAATGCTTGCACAACATTGTATCGGCCAGTTACGCCCCTTAAATCCAATCCTGAACCACCGTTGAAGGACACTTGACCTGACTTATCTAAATAGATGTCCTTGCCCCATATATCAGTGATGTCTTCCTTGTAGAGTGACCGCTGCTGTGTGGAGGAAACACCTTTCACGTTAGGTACAAGAACCAAGTCTCCGGTTTTAAGCACTCTGCTCTCTGACAAATCAGGATTGTCATGAAAGGACATCTTCGTTCCTGTCGTGTAGGAATTGCTGATGCCTTGATACGCCAGTCCCACGGTTGGTGGGGAGTAGCCAGTGTATCCCGCCGTTACGGATGAAATCGCATACGAAAATCCGCCATCAGGCTCCTCGATCATTTCTCCGGGTTTGGTCAGGATTGTACTCAGACGAAGAAGGGATGAGCTGGTGTTGCCCACATAGACCGCCACGCCCTTGACTCCGTCCGGCCACACTGATGGAGCAGCAACGATCATGAACTCATTTGAGGAAAAGAACGCCGACTCGGGAATGTATGATGCGGGAGAATACTCGATTGACCGCACAAATCCTGCAACTGGTCTTCCCTCATTGGAATCTAGCAGTCCCGGATTGGTGTTCGAGACCGAAACCAATGCGTGATCATTCAACACCGAGCGTATTTTTACGGTTCCAGCCCCTATTTTTCCGGCATAGATTCCTTGGACAGTGCTTGCTGAAAGGAGCATTGTCTGAACTCCGGATGCATCAAACAGGCCATCCATGCTTTGTGGATACAAATCATAGGTATATTCAATGAATGTCCCGTTTGTGGATGCAACACGGGTAACATTGCGTATCTCTGCGTGTTCAAGAAATGATGAATAGGATTCCGAGAACGGTGACGGTGCAGATTCACGAAGCACATCGTGCGCAAGTCCGACGGTATTGTTGCCAATCCATGTGTATTTTACATAGTACCGTGCAGCTTGTGGTGGGTTACCACGTTGCCTTGCTGTAGAGATGTTTCCAAAATCTGATTCGGTTATTCTTTGCCAAGTTCCTGGTGAGCCTGCTCCTGTGCATCGCCACGTCTTGTAGATTGTGTCTATGAGCAGATCGCCAGCGTTGTAATACTGTCCAGTGTCTCCTGCGCCTGATTCAGACCAGATCCCGCTGAAATACACTTTTCTCTTGATCAGACCCGCTTGTACGGCACTTATTCTTGGGTAGTCAATGAATGGCGTGTCAAATTCCACAGTGCTTTTGGGCGCAACGTCTCCCAAGCTGTCGCGATTGGTGAACTTGAAATATGACTTAATGCGTATCGAGTCATGCGCGGTGTCCCCATTGGCAAGATATTTCTTGATGAACAGCACTGCTCCTGGCTTCAGCACATGATGAGGAATCCTGCCGGATATGATATCGGCATTGTCAAACGAAATCCTTGTTGCCCCCACTTGCAAATCTGTGCCAATGAAAATATGTCCACGCTCTGAATTGAGTTGATCATAAGGATCATCAGAAATGAATGGCGCACGGAGCTTGTTAATTGAGACAATTTCTGACCATCTTGATGATGCGCCAAGATACTTGTCTGCCAGCAACGGCAACGTGTCCAATGATCGCAGGGAATGAGTCAGGTATGACATCAGGATGTTCGCTCAAATGAGAGGCTGTCCAAAAACCCCCGCAATGACTCCTTTACGTTTACGGGTGGTTTGTCCTTGCCGAAATACAGCAAGTCAGCTACAATGTCCCAATCCTTTATCGTTTGCATGATGCCTGATCCCTCCGGTTGTATTCTCAATGAATACCCACCCTTTTGTCCGTCAGCATAAATGGTTTTTTTCTCGGCAAGAGACATATAAAACGAAAGATCCACACATTGTCGATGCATTTTTGCAAAAAACAATTGTGCAAGCTGCTTTCTGTTCCCATCTACAAAAATTTCTGCTTCTAGAACGTCAAGGAATTTGACAATCACATCACAAGCTGTCTTGACAGATTTTCTTAAGCTTGGCGTATGAAGATCCTGAAGTAGCATTGTTTTTTCTATGAACAGCGATAAAAGTTCCAATTCCGGATACTCATTCAAAAGATCCTGAACTTCTCTAGGCATCTTGCTCCGGTAGTCCACATATGGACTTCTCTGTGCTACTGCCAAATCTGTGGTATTTATCGCAACGGTCAATGCCATTTTATTCTCCTAATCGTATCCGGGAGTTTGGAGCGAAGTTGCTGCCTCTTGTGATTGAGAAGTTCGATTAAGGAATTTGTACAGATATACAATGGTCCCTGATGGTATCTTTGCATATGGATTTGCTATTCCATTTCTTGCCTGCAGATCTGTCACATATTTTCCAAGAGGTGCCGCACTTCCTCCTTCGGCAAGTCCACTGACAAGAGACGGATATACGATGGCGATGATCTCCATGAGCGTCAGTGGATTATCTGTCCGAATCCCCTGTTGCTGAAAACTAAGGTTAAATGGCACCGTATAGTTGAACCATTCATCCGGAATCGCCTTGTTAAGGGCATTCTGACTCGCAGCCCTTGCGGCAACAGTGGTTGCTGCTGCAGTGTTTGGATCGCTTCTTTTGGCATTGGGCCGGGAAGGAGAGTAGGAATTACGTCCCACTATGATCATTGTCAACGCATACCGGTTGTGCATGGGCTTGTCAGCGCTGCGACTCAACGTGAAATCCTTGACAGCTACTGGCCATCGTCCAAAGAACGGATTATCAGGAAATGAGACTGAAAGAATCAACGCAACCGAGTTGGGGCCGATGGCCGCTTCACACAAATCAAAATACTTCTCGATCATTTTCCGCAGAAGACGATACTGATACAGTCCCGTTGGTGCCCCTGGGGTAAGTGGACTCATCCCAGTCTGTCCGGTGATTACAACAGTAGACAAACCAGCTCCCATGTGATCGATATGTGCTGACCCACGTGCGGTCTGGTATACCTGGACACGTCCTGGGGTTTGTATCGTGATTTGATCCGGCGTTACATAGAACGTATAGGTCTCAAATGCTTCTCCGGTATCTTTGTCTGTGAGCGACATGGTAAATCTTGCATCTGAGGAATATTTCTTTATGATTGGAATAAATTTACCGAGAGTACTTACTGTTGATGGCATGCATAACCTCTCTGGTCGTTTTATACAGTATACAAAACAAAAGGTTCAGTTAGCAGTCTTTGCAATCCTCAAACGTCGGCATTTCTTTCAGGGCCATGTACATTCCCCGCAACAAAGTGGATTCACCTACGATTCGATCATGAGAAGTGTCTGGAAAACTGACTGTAAACGTGGCAACTGGCATTTTTCCTGCCCGAGCTTGCTCTTCTCCCATATACGCAGCAATATTCATGACCAAATCGTGCGGCGGGGTATACCGCACATTGATGATGCGATGGTATGCATCCTTGAACTCCAAACCGTTTTCCGTCGTAATAGTCTTTGATAATGCCATTTCAGTAGTCCTTTTTTCTGTTTTAGTCAGCACTATTTTCCAGCAATCATTTTTTCATTTTATTCTCTTGTGCTTTATTTACCTCATGTATATATTTTACACGAAATGTTGATCAAGAGGCAGATGTTTAATCCATCAAATACTGTTTTACGGGAGTTGGCGAACCACCAACAGCAGGAGTATTTGTGTAGACAACCACTCCCGGAGAAGACTGCTGGTAATACGCGTACCCTTGCGTGAGAGCAGTTTGAGTAGTAATTTGACAGTTAATCGTTATGGGAATCATCATTATGTACAAGTCGCCATTACCGGAAGCCTGATACAATTGATCACCAGTAACTACAATTGTGTCTCCCGGTTGCCAGCCAGAGCCGTAAGACAAGAGTTCCATTGCCCCTAATGTACCGTAATTATTGTATGCATTAGAAGCGTTATTTAATTGAAAGTTAACTAAAAACTTAGGAGTAGTTATGCCATATTGATTAATTGTTATTCCAGTCGATGCCACTGTCTGGGAAATACTAACAGCAAATCTTCCTGCCGCACTATCTCCATATAATGTCTTAGGTTGTACTCCGACTTCAGTAGGGTCTCCGTATCCCGTTATTGTCGTTCCGGCCGTAACGCCTGCTCCTTCAACGGTATTCCCTATCCTAATACGAGACCTCATTGTTGCGTCTGCTGAAGCAGTTAGTGTAAGTGTATTGCCAGATATTGAACCTGTTCCGGCAAAAACTCTAGACCAATTATTGCTGCTAGCGGCGACAAGGTTACCAGCAACAGTTGTGCCTTTTGATCTTACTGTATTAGAAAACATTGGCATAAAACAATGCCCTCGACTGTCAACAGTAAATACAAGATCATTTGCAGGGGTTGCCCCTCCAGGAAATTGCGTTCCGAGTATTCTTACAGTGTCTCCTACGTTATACCTTCCATTTCCCGGCTTCGACATTACAATGCTGCCTGCCCAAGTAGCGCCGCTTGAACCCGTAGAAAGAAAGTTCCAATACGCTCCCGAACCGCTCGTTGTGCTAGTCACGCCGGTATCTGACATGAGAAGATACGGAGTATTTGCTGCTGCTGTTGCTACTCCAGAACTATTACTTACGGTAAAAGACGGCAAAGTGAGATAATCAGTACCAACGTCAATTGTGCCAGAAAAAGACCTGTTGTTAGTTGAAGTGCGAATTTCTACTTTTCCTCCGCCCCCCATCGAACCTTGTTTTTGAGTATTCACTCCGTAAATATTCATTGAAACAGTTGGATACACTGTTGCTGCAACGTATCCATTTCCTCCAAGCGTAAGTGTTGCTGCTGTAACTCCTCCACTTCCATTTATTGTGGTTACTGTAATAAGTCCGGTAACCATCGTAGTCGCATTTCCTACGTGAAGTTTATCTCCTACTTTGTACCCTGATCCCGCAGCAGCAATAGTAAACGCTGTTATAGCGCCGACAGAAACGGCACTTACAGTTATCCTGCAATCTATGCCAAAACTTGATCTTCCTTGAGAATTTATTGGTAGTGGTATAGTGTCAGTAACTGCTCCTTCTGACCCAAATCCTCCGTAGGCAAGAATACTTCCACTTCCTGCTACAGAATTAGTTCCTTCCAAGAGTATAGAACCTCCACTTCCACCGCCTCCTCCGCCACCTCTGCCGGAATTCCAATCGACAGTGGGCGTTTCTCCGGCACAATCTACGCGCCCGTTAATAGTAATAATAGTTGCCGTTATTCGCACTGCTCCTCCGCCTTGCCCTCCGCGTTGCCCCGTCTGTGTATTTCCCCCTCCTGTAGTCCCACCGGCGCCACCAGCCCCACCACTGGAACCGCAATGCTGCGCTCCAGTCCAAACAATTGATCGTACATTAGTAGTGGTATTATAATCCACAACTTGTTCTGAAAGAATAGGGGCCATGTACTTCAATCCGGCAAAACCAAAAAACCTTCCGTTGGCATGATTATCTATCGTAGAAACAGAACTACTGTCATAATATCCCGAAGCAAAATTCGACGTACCTCCATTCGTTCCTCCAATCCCTCCTCCACCACCACCCGGACCCACAGTGGTGTTTGATGTTCCTACTCTTCCTCCTCCAATACCAGCTCCGTATGTTGTATTAACAGCAGAAGTAGTTGCAGTTGTAGAAGCATTGCCATCATAGTGAGTAATCCAGCCGGAGACCGTTGCGTTTCCAGTACACTTCAGCCACCAAGCAAAATTTCCAGTGATATTCAGTCTGTAACCGCTAGATATTGAGAAATCAGTTACTTGAGTTATAGTGTCTGCTGTCAAAGCAAGCGTATACGTAGTGCCCGATAATGTAAGCCCACTTACTGCCGATCCATTTAAATTCCAAGAAGCGCTTCCGGCACCTCTGTCGTAAGCAATGTAATCAGAAGCCGTATGTGTTTGAGTTATAATAGCGCCTGTATTGTTTGAGGTTACTACTGGCGGAAAAGACACGGCTATTGCTGCTCCCGACTGAACATTGGCAGTTTTTGTAAGTACAAAAGCAGTCGCTCCATAATTTGCACCGCCGCCATAACTTGAATCTCTGGCAACTATATGTCTTATATGAGAGTCTAATCTCCAGTCTGCACTAGACCCTATGGCACGGGTACCATGAAAAACGCTTGGGAAGGTACTAGCAGGCCAACTCCAAGTACCGTACTCTGTCATTCCGCTTAAAATTATGGAATTCCATTCTGTTGATAGTGATGATATTTGTAGGGTTGCCGTTGTGTTTGCAACCTTGCCGAAATAGGTGGGGGCACCTGCTCTGGTAAGAATGTAGGCGGACAAAAACATTTGATCGCTATCGTTGTTTGTGTTGGGAGTTTGATTTCTTATTTGTAAATCTCCCTCAAGAGTATTATTTCCAGCGGGAGGATTTGCAAGAATCCAACATTCTGCGCGTGAAACATCGCCAATAGACACGTATGATGCGGCTTGAAAAACAAGAGTTGCGGTACTTGTTGTTCCTGTTCCCGCTACATTTGCGCTCAATGTCACTTGTGTAGGTGTGACTTTTATAACATTAAGTAGCGATGCAATAGCGCAAGTTCCTAAATTTGATCCTCTTTGATAGGTAGAATTGACAAGGATACCTGTGGTGTCTGCCATTGTTACTATGGGAGAACCTGAAGTAATTGTGCAGTTTGTGAATGTTTGATGCCCGTATTTTAATCGTTGTCCGCCGTAATAGACATTGGCAAAAGCGTAATTTTCCGCTGTTGCTGTGGCTGTGTATACTACGCTTCGAGATTTCTTGCCGCAAAAAACAACAAGATATCTATTATCTACAGGAGGGCAGTAAAGCTTAGTCGAAATATAATTAGAGTCATAACTAGACCAGCTCACTCCTACTGAAGTGTAGTTCACTATCAAAGGCATGTAGGACGGCATTAGAAAAAGTACTCCGGGGACTGAGAAAGATAGATGTTTTTTGCTACTTCTTTTAAGGAACTACTTCTTTTTACTACGGCATAAATTATTTTTGAATTTTTTGATTCAGGAGCAAACCCAGATTTATGAAACACGAATCCTACTTTTCGGTAGACAACTCCTTCCTGATAAAAATCTTCGTAACTTGCAATCTCTACTGCACAATCAGAATTTATGACAAAAATACCTGAAAAAATATTAGAATTATCTGCGAGGTTTCTGTCTGCCTGATTTATTATTTTTCCAATCAACTCTTCTTTCGTACAATCAATCGTAGCAAAAACTGCTCCCTTAACAACTTTATTTGTTCTTGCTAACGAATCTACTGAAGGATTGTAATCTTTTTTACAAAAACTGCAAAAAGGCCAATAATCTCCTCTGTCAAAAAGTACTTCACAATTTTCATTTTCTGCCTCTTCTAGAGATTTGCATCGAGAAGAAGGAACACCATCAGATTCTCTGGTAAAAACGTATTCGTATCCCGCCACTCCAGTATCAAAAAAGATTGGAGTAACGACCCTAATATCTATCCGGCACGATGTATGCTCTAATTTTCCCAAAAACATTATTTTCCTCCAGATATTATGCAAATTCAACGTACACTGCAATGACGTTGGCAGTACCTACAAGTGTATCAGCCGCATCTGCACCTAGTCTAGAAATTCTCAACGTAACCAAAGAATCCTCTAGAGGAACATTGCTTCCAAGAAGCGTTGATAAGGTACTTATATTATGCCTAAGTGTTGTAGCATTGACAGCAACGGTAGTTGCGGCTAGGAGCGCCACTGCTCCATTAACAACATTCGAGGTAGTACCAGAATAATAGTCCCAAGCCCATCGTACTGAACCAGAATTGGCAGAAGAGTACCAAACAAGTTTTACTGACATAGTTTGATTTCCGTCTAATGCATGAGCAGAAGCCCTAAAAACAACATCGGCTGAAGTGGATGTTGATGTGTCCGGAAAAGACAATTCATAAAAAGCACCAATAGACGTGTTAGAGCCAGTTGAAGCGGTACTAGTGCCGACTGCTTGCAAAGTTGCAGGATTTGTGGCAGTTACGGTAAACGCAGATGCTGGAATAGAATAAACTCTTCTTGGAGTAGCCCAACTTAATACTGCCGACCCATTTGTTTGAAGTACTTGACTGCTTGCTCCATCCACAGATGGCAATGTATATGTGATGCTTCCTGCTGCAGCCGCAGGAGCAAACCCTACATAGCCGCTTGAAGAACCAGAAAGTCGCAATGTACCCTTGACATCAAGAGCAGAGCCGGGACCACTGGTCCCAATACCGACATTTCCTCCTGTAAAAAGCGCGGAATACGTGGAGGAACTAGAAAACGTTTGTGTGGCTGCCCACGTGTTAGTAGCAGCAACGACAGCAGCCAGCGTGGTCTTTCCATTGAACGCTGACCAGTCAGTAGAACTCAACGCACCTCGATTAGCAGCAGAGGCAGTAGGAATATTCAACGTAATGACTGGGGTGGTGGTGTTGGTAGCAACCGAAGAACTTACATCAGTTCCAGTTGTCCCGATGGTGAGTGCAGCCACGCTGGTGACTGTGCCGCTACCACTACCACCCGAGCCGTTCGATGCTGCGGTGATTCTGCCCTGACTATCAACCGTGATATTCGTGTTGGTGTAACTTGCGGCAGTAACCGCGGTGTTTGCCAGCATCGAGGCCGTAACTGTTCCGGTGTCTCCGGTGGTAATCAGTGTTCCAGTAACATTTGGCAGAGTCAATGTTCTGCTGGCGGTCAATGTCCCCGAGAGAAGAGTAATGCCGTAACTTGCTGTTCCTCCAGCACGACCAGCAATAATGACAGCATCATTCGTGGATGCAGGACGTGCGGTAATTGATCCATAGACTTCCAACGCTGTTCCCGGACCACTGGTCCCAATACCGACATTTCCTCCTGTAAAAAGCGCGGAATACGTGGAGGAACTAGAAAACGTTTGTGTGGCTGCCCACGTGTTAGTAGCA
>Ga0209190_1000363_pt1 | contig 33248 bp, 55 predicted proteins | sample M_140205_XF_Meta_FD_187315 | JGI IMG/M metagenome (GOLD analysis project Ga0209190, IMG submission 187315) | Freshwater microbial communities from Lake Montjoie, Canada to study carbon cycling - M_140205_XF_MetaG (SPAdes) (version 2) | ecosystem: Environmental > Aquatic > Freshwater > Lake...
TTCGCACGTTCTTTAACCTCAAGAAAGAACTCCTTAATTGCTTGTTTGCTGTCAATCTCAAGAAGTTCGTTGTCACTCATGTTGTTTGTTACTTGGAATTAAGATTTAATCCTGCTTAAACTGCAAGCCTTCTTTTTCATTGAAGTTTTTAAGTTCATTTTGTAGTTCAGCAGAAAATTCTGGATCGCTTGATGCTTGGTTTGCTAATGCGGTAATTCCCTGCCTTGTCATAAAAGTTCCTTTGAACATTTTAACGTAAGCGTCATTTACTTCTCCAGGCAAAGCATTCCTAGCAAGAGCGGATTTTAACCCATATCGCTCTGTTCCAGTTGAAAGCATTGCTGCTAGGTAGCGATTTTTTAGCTTACCAAGGATTGGAGAAATCGGAATAACAAAAGTAGTTCCTCCTTGGTTTGCCACAGTTCTAAGATTGCTTGCTTTAGCTGTAATATCAGTTATAGTATTGCCTTCATAAACTTTGGCTAAGTCATACATAAACTGAGCATCTTTCTGCCCAAGAACAATTTCTAATTTTTGAGCAAATTGAGATTTTCCAGTTGGTGATTCCCAATTCGCAAGAAACTTTTTAGCGTCAAATAATGGTGTATATGGCGCACTAGCAGAAGGAACACCACCAGAATAATCATCAAGCAAATTTCGCATAAAGTCACCCTTAAAAAGATTCCTTGATTCTGGTGATAACTTTCCAAGTTGTACCATTATTGTTTCAGTATCCTTAATGGTATTTCCTTTTGAAAGTATTGATTTAGAAAGCAAATCTGGATCAATATCCTTAAAATTTCCTTTTTTGGCGGCCTTGAATATTGAAGATGTAACCAATGCTTCTTCTTGTCTTTCTAAAGCGTTTCTTTTGATTATCCCGTTAGCTACTTCATCTCTAGCATCTTTACTAAGAGCATAAGACAACGAATTTAAATCAGTAAGGGTCATCTGTGGCACATTTGCTGATTTTAAAACCCTAAGTTTGCCATTTATGCTATCCAATCCCCTAGCTATTGCTGCCGATTTATTACCATATAATGAATCAAGTATACCTTGATCATAATCAAGTAGTGCTACTCCCTTTTTACTACCCATACCAAGATCGTCAAGGTATTGAACTTGCATCATTTCTTGCATTTTTTGAGTAATGCCTGCTTGAGTTGGGTCGGCTAATTCAAGTTCTTTTGATGCTTGAAGAACTCTATTGATAGTGAATGGTTCTTTCATAACAGAACTAACAATATCTCTTGGGGTTGTTGCTTGTTCTCCAACAACTTCTTTTAAAACTCTACCAAGGATATTTCCCTTAAACGTTCCTCTAGTTTCAACTAGTTCAGTTGCTTTCTGGAATTCTTTCCCAAGATTTCCAACCGTTCCATCTGGAAGTGCAACATTAAATTTGCTGTAAATATTGCGTCTTAATTCTGATAACTCACCAGAAATACCACTGCCAAAAACATCTGTTGTTGTTCCTCCAACGGCCCCACCATCAGGTCTGGCATCATTAAACGCTCTAATCCAAGCATCGAAAGACCTAAAGTCTAATTGGTCTGCTTTTTTAATTTGTTGTATTTGATTTTGCAACTGTGAAATAACAGAAGAATCTTTTTCACCGTCTATTGACTTTTGAATTGAAGAAATTTTATTTTCATCTAGTGCTAATAATTTCAACCTTGATTCTACGCTGTTTACTGCTGATTCATCAAATGCTCCAGCAAAGTTTACTTTTCCTTTAAGTCTTGGCAAAGCATCCAATAATTGTTTTGCGCTTATTTTAAATCCAGAAGCATTCGCTACATCAGCTAATACGTCATATTGTGCAGTTGTTGATTTGACTGCCTGATCTTCTGCTGACGCAACAGTATCTCTAAATATTTTACCCAAATCATCCACGTTTGCTTTTGCGGGAGGTTTAAGTATTTGATTTATCCTATCTTCAATAATCAAAGTATTTTTATCATTAGATCTGGCAATGCTATTTGCAAGTGATCGGCGTTGTCCATCTTGATTAACAGCAATAGCACTAAAATCATTGGCTGTTGCTGGAACGCCTTTCTTTACGCCTTCAAAAAGAGTTCGAATGCTTTCTTGTGCTTTCCTCATGTTGTCTGCAATACCAGACCTTGGGAATTGACCGCTTAATTCTTGAGCGGTTTCAAGTCCTTGTTTTCCAAATTGCGCTCCAGCAGGAATAGCAGATTCAGAAAGTCCTAGTCTTTTGACAGATCCTTCATAAGCCTTTAAAAACTCATTTTTAAAACCACTTGGCATTCTAGCGGCAATCATTGTAGATGGAACTACATCTATTCCTAATCCAACGGCTGTGCCAATTGCTGCCTCTAAACCTCTTCGTCCAATGCTTTCAACAACCTTTTGCGGCATACTTAATGCTGCTCTTGTTATAGAATCAGCAATAGGTCCAAGTGTTGCTCTTGTTGCTCCACCAGCAAGAGTTGCAGTAACTGGGCTTTTAGTTACTGCTAGTGTTCCTAATGTAGCTCCAATTTCAGCAACAGCAAGTGGTGCTTCAACAGCAAGCATTCCAGCAGTTCCAGCAACACCCTTATCAAGCGTTGTAAAACTACTTCCGTTTTGATTTTTTATCAAATACTCAGTATTACCACCAACGTCAATTGGTGTAATATTTGAGTTTGGATATGTTCTTTTTAAGTATTCAAGTTCTGACTCAGGTGTAGGTAACGCACCAACACCAGCCCTAACTCCTGCTGGAAGTTGTTCCGCTTCTCGGCTACCTGCTGGAGCGTTGTAAAGTTGACCAATAATCTCACGTTTTCTTTGTGTATCTTGTTCTAGTGTTGTTGGATTAACATTACCTCCAGCAAGGTTTGGAGCATTTGGCATTAAACCATAAGGAGAATATACTACTGATGTACCTGCTGCATACGGAGTCCTAAGTTCCTGTCCAAGTTTGCTGATTTGTTCTTGTTGTGGTTTTTCTTCTTGTTGTTGAAGTGAAGAGTATTGAATTTGAAGTTCTTCAGACTTTCCTTCAAAAAGTTTTAATTTATCTAAAAGAGAAGTGTCTATTTCTTTACCTTGCGCTTTAGATTCTCTGAGCCTTTTACCAATTTCATTAATTCCAGTAGAAAGATTTGCAAGATCGGACTCAATTATTTTTTTGTTTTCTTGGAGATTGCTCATTTAGATTTAGGTAAAAATTCTTGCAATGTATCTTTTGCTCCTTGATCTAATCCAACACCACCACTTAAAGTAGCTGGAGCTTCGTAAATAGTTGACTTGCTCAAAAGATTTTTATTTAATTTTGTCCATTCATATGACTTGCCTTCAACTCCATTAGCATTTACTCTTGCAATTTGCCTATTGGTTATGTAGTCGCTAACATATTTATCGTATTCGGTTTGACTTATTTTCTTTTCGTCAAAAGCCTTAATAACATCATCTGGCATTCCATTGATTGCTTCAAATGAGTTAAGAAGATTTAAACTAAGGGATTTTGCGATTGTATCCTTTCTTGCGTTTATTTTAAGTGGAGAAAATCGACCTTCATATCTAGGCCATTCTTTTTCAGTCATTGTTCCAGAAGCTCCTCCAGTTATAGAACTATCTCTTTGCTGTTTCATTTTTATAAAAGAGTTTTCTCCATTTATTCTTTCATAGAATCCAGCTAATTCTCCTCTTTCTGATGCTGGTAAAGCCTCAGCAAGCAAAGCATTTCCTGCTGCAAAAATAGGATTATTTGTTCCTGTTGTATCAAGACGTTTAAATGCCTCTTCAGTATTTGCTTGGTTAAGTCTAAATGACTCATTTTTTAACTGTTCTCCCGCTTTAGCTGCATTTTCAGTTTTTGCACCACCGCCACCTCTTGTAATTTTAAATCCACCTCCAGGAACACTTTCAATTGTTTCTCCAGCTCCTCCAATATCTGCTCCACTAACCATGAAGCTGCCATCAGCAAGTGGTCTGGCGTTAATTTTAAATCCTTTAATAGCAAGATCTTGAACTTGTTGAGCCGTCATTGGAGTTTCGGCTTTGCTGCCTCCAGCGATTGGTCGTCCAAGTGGAACTGGCGCATTTGCATTGCTAGTTCCTACATTTAGTCCAGCTTGAACTTGATTAGCGGCATTTGTTGGTGCTTTTTGATTCATAACACCTGCTTGCAACCCAGCTTGTACTTGTTGATCTGGCGTTGAAACAACATCTCCAGGAACAACTGGAATTTGATTGTAATTCATACTTGCTGGTGGATTTGGAACATTTGGATTTGTTGTTAAATCTGCCAACGAATTATTAGTTAGTGTTCCTCCAGTTCCATTAGCATATGCATCCATATCTACAATTGGATCTTGATTTAGTGCGCTAAACATATCGCCGGCAGCATTTACCAAAACTGGAACACCTGTTCTTCCTCCAACATCAATGCTTTTAAGTTCTAATTTTCCAGCGTTAGAACGAGCTTCTGCTTGAGTTGCCAAATTTTGCTGATTATATTTTCCTTGTTGTATATCAAGCTCTCTGGATTTAAGTCCAAAATCCCTATTCTTATTTGACTGACCAATTGCAAGTTCAATAAGCCCAGGAGTAGCACTAGCACTAGCAAAACGATCATTTAGAGAAATATTCTCATCACGAAGATTGTCTAAAATTGGTGCAAATGCTCCTTGCAACTCTGGATACAACTTAATTGCGGCATCAATTTGCGTGGAACTTTGCTTTAGCAGCTTTTTCTTATCATTCTGATCTTTAAAATAATCAGTTGCAGTTTTTGCAATAGTCTGCCCAAGCCCCGTTATTGCGTTAGCGTTGGTGTTTGCTGCGTTTACAAACCCAGAGTAGTCCTGTCTAAACAGACTGGGGTCAATTGATGCTCCTAGTAGTGCCATAATGTTATACGAATGCCCTCCCGCTTGCGTCTCCTACGATTTTAGCTCGTTGTGGGGAAAACAATCCAGCAAGGGAACCACCAGCAAGTGACGCACCGCCTGTAAGTGCAGCAGCACCAATTTGTCCAACAGCATTAAATATCCCAGCATTTTGCTGTGCTTGCATCTGTGCATTTGCTTGCTGTGCCGCTAGTTGGTTGCTACGTTCGGTTGCACCAAGGTTTAGTGCTTGCCCTGCGTCGAATAACCCAGGTGTGCCGCGACCGATTTGTTGTAAGCCAACGCCTAATTGTTGCTGACCTGCTTGGTAGCTTAGTGGTGTTGATCCTAGTAGTTGTAACCCAGGTTGTGAGTAAAACTGTTGACCCATGTTGTAAGCACCAAGGTTAGCGTTCTGTGCTTCACCGCGAAGATTGCCCATCGTGCCTTGTTGTGCTTGGAACTGATTGAAGGCATTTAGACCCGCTGTGCTTGCCTCTCCTCGACGCGCTGCGAGTGCGTTCTCACGGTTCAGTATCTCGCTTGCCACACCGAGGTTGCCACCGATACGTCCTGCTGCCTGTGCGCCTGCACGGGCTTGTTGATCGGCGTTACGCATCTGCTCTTGGGACAAGTACCCACGGCGAGCGAATGCCTCGTTGCCTAGCATGTTGGCTTGGTTGACGTATCCTTGGCTCTGATCTTGGTATAACCCAGCTAGACCCTGTGCCTGTAGTGCTTGATCCTGCGATTGCTGTACCCGTGCTGCCGCTTCTGGTGACATCGCTTGCAGTAGACCCCGTGCCTGACCTGCTTGACCAGTCATCTGACCGAGTTCTGCAGATCGAGCGTCACCTAGTTGCCGTGCAGCCTCTTGCGTAGCACCTTGCATTTGTCCATAGTAACCTTGCTGCCCATTTACACCTTGTGTAAACGCTGAGATATCACCTAGATTTAGTCCTTGGAACTGCGGACGGTACTGACCCTCAAACGCCATAGTGCTAGGCATAGATTGCTGGTATGCACCAAGCAACTTGTTGATGTCAGCACCGTAATTAGCCTTGGGGGCTTTGACTTTTTTAACTTTACCCATGATCGTCTTATTTGAGTTTTTTGTAGAATTTTAGAATGTCGTAGACCCTGACATGGGGAGATTGCTTGAAGTCTCGTTGAAATGATATGTAATCGAAATCGGGGACGAACTTTGCGAGTGCGTTCCGCATATTTCCCGTGCAGATGGTGACAAACAACGTGTTGGAATCGTGGTGTTCCCGTGCTTCTTCGGGGTTGTTTGAGTCAGAGTAGTAGCACAACGCGAAAGAATGCTTGTCGCAAATGACCACACCGTGGCAAAGATGCCATGTGATGAGTTCTTGTAAGTTGAGCTTGTTTCTTTCATATAGTTCTATTGTACCTGCTAGGTGCTTATTCATCAATATTTGATGCAGTATAGTAAAGCAATATTGCGTGGACGGGTTTCAGTACCACCTGTTGCCTGTGTATTAAATGATCCTAATCCCAAATTATCAAATCTAGCTGGATTAGTGTTTCCACCACTACCAGTTGCAGGATGCACAAACATTGAGTGTGTATGGCTTTTAAAATCATCCGCTTGTGTTGTACCAAATGTTCTTCCAGAATCGTATACCGTACCATCATCTGCCCAAGACCTTATGAATTGTCCTCTTAGATCAGGTAAGTTAAATGTTGAACTACCGTCACCAACTCCAAATGTTGTGCCAATAGCAGCAAATAGATCGGCATAAATTCCTGTTCGGCTTATAGCTGCACCATTAGCTTTTAACCACCCAGTTGGGGCCGTTGTCATGGCAAATGGCATGAATGCTCCTGTTGGCACAAGGGAATTATTTGTTTTTGCTTGCGTGACGTTACCGTCTAAAATCTTTACGGTAGTAACAGAATCATTTGCCAATTCATTTGCAGTAATACCAAGTGTATTAACCTTTAACGCCCCGCTTGAAAGGGCAAGTGTGTTGTTACCAGTTGCAATTGCACTACTTGTAAACGTAGTCTGATCGATCACGTTATTGAGCTTCGCACTTGTAACAACGTCCGTGGCAGTAAATGTGTATGTAGTGTCTAGTACTCCCATATTATTATTTTTGTGAAATGATTTGTCTGTTGGTCACGGAACCCGCGACCATGATTGAGTGAACCTTTGGACTGCCTTGAGTCCTGTTAAGTAGTAACGTACCAGTAAACCCACGCACACCACCAATACGGCAACGGATAGTCGCAGTCTCAGCTTCGTTAGTCGTGCTAGGCGTAAGCATACCACCAAGGAACGTAGATGTAGTGCCAATAGCAGCAGCAAAGTCTGGGTCTTCAGCGGCAAACGAGATGCTATACTCGCCAGTCTCGCCAGCAAGGTTCTGCATCTGAATTTGAGTGTCCGTAAAGCGTTTCCGTTCTAGAGTGTTGAAATTATAGCCCCTAGATGTCAAAGATGCGGCAATCTGCGGTGTTACGATAGTTCCATCAAGGTTAGACACGCTTAATCTGTCTTGGATTGACTCGGCAAACTCCATCTGGTGCAAACCACCGTTGCTTGTGACCGTGTATAGGTTGTTTCTTACCCCGCCAGAGGCAGTAATGTAGTCCGTGATGATAAACTGGTTGTTTCCGTAGGTATCAATCGACTCCCACCCCTTATTTAGGAAGTTATACACCAATACTGCGTTGTTACCAATGGCATCGTTAGCACCAGCAACGCTATCAAGCGGTACGGCAAGGAAATATCGGTTGTCAAAGTACACCGCTACGGCCTTATCCGCCTTGTCAGGGTTAATCCTGTCGATGTACGGCTGGATATTCTTGGAAAGCGGTTGATCCATGCCTCGCAGGTTGTAATCATTGAGGAACTCAAGACCATACACCCCGTTGTCAGACAAGAAATACATGGTATTACCACGCATAAGCACTGTCTTACGGGCTAAGCATCCAACTTCGCCAGTAAGTTCGCGTACAACCGTGTCTGTGAGGTTTCCAGACGTGTTGCTGATTGAGTGGATGCTGTTGCGGTTAAGCACAATCATCGTGTCATCGAAGAATCCGTGCATTGCCACCACTCGATCTGCTGTGCCACCAGAAATACGGAACTGGTTGTAGATCTGATCGTAGGTATTCTCGTCTAGGATGTCGCTAATTGCTACCTCGTCACGGATATTCCTGTCTGTAAATGTACCATTTGGACTAGTACCAGATTGATCGTAGTAGTACGGCACAAACAAACGTCTCTGGAAGTAAGTCCCCCACGGTGCGCCTGGTAGGTGCATAAACCCGCCACCACTGCTTTGGGGTTTTGTGTAGGTAATCTTATGACCTGTAGGAGAATGGTCTACCCAATCAACGTACATTTTAAATTCTGTTGCAGACGTAATGCTTGCAACGTAATACTGGTCACCAATTACTGGCCCAGCAGGTGGAGATGTAGTTGCAATATCAATAATCTGAATAAGATCGCCTTCAACTAACCCATGTCCTGCTGCGTGTGTTACAGTTGCAACTCCGTTTAATATTACTGTATTGTTATTATCATCAATAATTACAGGCTGGGTGTAATCACCACCTACCATAACCGTAAACGCAGCACTAGTACCATCCCAGACAAGTGGTTGTTTCCTGTCACGGAACAAGATCACCTTGTCAAAGCATTGCTGCATATCCGTAAACGCATCTACTGTCTGCGAAGCTGGGTAGGTAATCGTAGTTACCAAATAAGTATCAAGGTCGATCTTCTTGGCAACAGTATCTAGTGCTACAATAACGTACTCTTTAGATTGCTCATTAGGGTTGCTAAACAAGCAGGACGCACGGACGTTGCCAGCAGCAGCGTCATTGATTGGAGTCTGTGAAAGCGTACCTGTACCAGATGCTGCGGTTACGCCAGTAACTGGAAATGTTAGAGTATTAGCTGTATCATAAGTTACTACCCTATCGCCATTTGGGTCAGTCCCACTAAAAGTCAAACCAGCAATCCTAGCAAGACCTGTAGTGCCGACAGCAAACCCGTGCGCCGTAACTGTAATTTTTACGGTGTTTGTGCTTGGGTAGGACGCAGCAGAGATTGTTTTTGTGGCATCAATAACTAGGAACGGCAACTGCAATGGGTTACCACCAGATACCAACGCACCCGTCCTGCTCTCGACGCTCTTCCTCGGTTTCCAGTACCCCTCCATGCGCCCGTTAACGCTCTCCCGTACCTCGGTAAGCAGCAACTGGTTCAACTGGTCACGCAGGTTAACACTATTAAACGCCTTGTCACCATCACTGGCAATCGCGTCATCTAATCCACCCGTTGACCTGTATTGACTCATCCTTAAATAGCTGTAGAACCAACATTAGCCATACGTCCTGTACGGCATACCGCACATTATGCGTAGTAACCAATAACAACACCAGTGGTTCCACTTGAAATTGTAAACCCAGTAACCAACCCACCAATACCCGTACCCGCATTGTGCGTGATCGTAATCAGCTTTGTACCACTGTCTTCCAAGTTAGAAGCAAACGCGCTAAACGCAGTGTCATTAACAATTTGTAGCCACCGAAACGAACCCGTGACAGCACCGTTTGCAGCCGTAAACACCTTGCCGCCTTGTTGACCTTGTAGCTGGTATGAATCTCCTCTTGCCATGCACAAACCTACGCACAATTACGCCAACCTGTCAAGTACATTCGCCCATTGTAGCATTTTTTGTTTGGCTGATTGATGACAATAGCCCCATTAGGTAATTTTTTGTTTGGCTAGGTTATGGTACAGGAATTTCCAAGCCAGCCCGATGCCGACCCCCTCCCCCCCTATTGCACATTGTGTGCGCTTGCATAGTCCAGGCGTTTGCTTGTTGCTTGCGTTTGCATACTGCTTGCGTCATGCGTAATTTAAACGATCGTTTGAATCATGCCGGCATTAAAACGCTTGTTTGAATCGAACGTTTGCTTGTCACTTGTTCCACGTGGAACATTGTCGCGTCAACCCGTGATGAAACGTCACGCTTTACTTCGTCATTACATTGCTGGCATCCGTGGAACATTGCCGTGGAACAAATCCTAGCGCACCATTGCCAATCCATGTGTGTTCCACGCGATCCCTGTGGAACATTACGCACCGTGATTTGACCAGGTCGTTTCCGCTTATATAATCCGAAATGAGGCTCAGAATGAAAGTTTCCAACGCTTTCACTTGCTTGCGAAAAATTAAACATTGACCGATTTAGAAAACTCTGAGTAAAATTGACCACGTTATGATGACGCCGTATTAATAACGGGATAAGTTCGAATCGCGTAGTTCGTTTAAGTTTGTTCGTGATGGATGGATTCTGGCGGTAGTTTGAATATCTGCTAGTCTAACGATCTAACTATCTAACGATCTAACCAATCACTTATCCACACAATAACAAAGCAACTTTGCTTTCGCGATTGCCGGAATTCAAACGTGAAGCGTAATAAATGCTACGTTATTAATACGGTAACTCGCTTAGTTTCAACGTGACACAATCGGACGCAAAAATAATTCACTTTGTTGGCAGATTTTTGTTGGCAATGGGGAAAGCGTATTGTAAAGTATTGGCAGTTGAGAGAGTAACAACTCAACACGACAAACAAATGACAACGACAGAAACACAACGCAAGGCGGCTGAAAACTATTTCCTTTCCCTAGCCGAAATTGAGCTAAACGCTTATAAGGCTCTCCGCGACGAAACCGCCGCTTGGCAATTCCACCGTGAACGCTACGTTGAACTTTCCAATGCTGCCGCTCGCCTCATGGGCGAAAGCATTCCATTCCAAGATTGATCCTACTAAGTAGGTTCTACCCCTACTTCACAAACAAACAACAACAAACACACAAACATGAAAAACAAAATCGAAATCACCACTAACGCCGAAGGAATCATCATCGTTGGCATTGCCAACGATAGCTACCCTGCCTCCTTCGGCCCTTACCGTCCATCGACGGCGGAAGTAATCGCTGCTGACCACGGAGATTTTTTCCTTGCAGCTTGCCGTTTTCCAGGCGGAATCGGATCGCCGTCCTTTCGGGACATGATCGACCGTTTGGCAGCAGACATGGGTGGCTATCCTGAATGGTGGCAGGCATAGGTCGAAACGGGGAAGCCCATCTCACGGTAAGGCCGTGACTGAAGAGACCACAAACAAACAAACAAACAAAAATGAAATACCTACCGACATTAGACCTTTGGAACAACGCAACACAACAAGCCGTCATAAGCGGTCAGATTAAGCTACAAGCTGGCCAGTGGGTCAGTTGCGGTGGTGGCAAGCCGTCCCGCTTCGTCAAATCGAATGGGCGCACGTTATGGGTAGCACACCCGCAAGGCTCACCCAAAGCAACTTGGGAGCGGTTCTTGTCTCTTCTTTCCGCTTCAAAGTAAATCCAACACCAAGTAGGTTCTACCCCTACTTTACAAACGACAAACTACAAACGACATGAAAACACAAACTAAACTGACACAAGCGGATTTCACCCGCCTTTCAAATGACGTAAACGGTAACCCACGTTATTACCTGCCCGCATTTATGGCGGATGAAAAGGCCGCACGGAAAACAGGAGGCGTAAAATATCGCGGAAAACGCTACGGGGTAGGCTGGGTTTTCCAGTCCTACGCATTACAAGGGGAAGTTGACGCTCTTAGCTCCTCAATCTGACACAACAAACAAGCAATGAAAACTTATCACTATTTGGTTTATTCTCCAATTCTCAAAAGATCATTTGACCATTCAAAAGGATTTAAAAGCATGGATGATTTTAAATTATATTGTTACGCTTTATACTCAGGAAACTGGAAACTTATTTCAATATCCTAAACAATAAACACGCAAGGTTCGACCCCTTGCCACTATCATACACCACAAACGAACGAAACAATGACAACTGAACAAATTAAATATCTCCTAATGAAGCATAGTGATTTCTGCTTAATCTTAAAATACCGCGATTTAACTCCATCCGAAGATGCGGAATTAATTGAAATCGAATTCCAACTTGACTCATTGAAGTAACTTTAAAACATTAAAAACATGACAACGACAAAAATTAAAACAATAGATTGCGTCTTAACCTGGGAATATGCCGTACAAGTGTATATCGAAGTATTAAGAAACCCAGATGCTGGCTCATGTTCCTTGCAATCTGCTAAGGAAGAGTTGCTTCGACTGGCACGAATTGTGGACAAACTAAACTAAACATCACGAAACCATGACAACGCAAAAGCAAATCAGAGCCTCATTCTGGCAATCGCACCCGCATCTTGAATCCTTTGCCCTTATGTGGGGCATTAAGACCGCGCCATATAACCGCCACAACGACGAAACGCGCATGGCCTTCGTGGACTATGTGGATTATCTTGAGAAATCGGGTGAAATCACGGATGAGCTAGCTTCCCGCGCAATCTTATAAATACACTAAAAAAAATGAAAACGCAACAATTCCAAGAACTTATTCAATCCGTTACTGGAAGACCGCTGAATTTAGAAATATCACTTGAAGAAATACCTTTAGAATCAAAAATCACAATCTCCAGACCTTGGAAAACTAACAAGAGAGCTTTCGCCTTTGAATGGAAAACACCCAAAAAAGAAGATTCTCTTTTGCGTAGTTTTATCACCGCTTTTTGCTCTAAATATCTTGAACCAGACCCCGAAACATATTCTAGAAATTGCTCTCTTTATGGTGATAGGTGGATTAGTCACGAAAACGAGTGGAGCAATCTGGAAACACGCTGGAATTGCTCTTTATGGAATCACCACAGGGGACATCAAACGAGTAAAGAGAAGCTAAAAGCGCAAGTAATTGCTAATTTCGCAAACTTTGACGCTGGCATGGCAAGGCTTGGATTTTACGAAACAAATTACGGAATCGGAATATTCACAATTTACGGTGGAACTTGGGTGCAAGAAAGCCTTTCGAGCATGGCAGACTATTTAACCCGCCAAGGTATCCCATACCGAAACGAATTATCTAAAGCGGAGTGGGTTACTCGTTTTATTCTAGGATTAGACAAGCCAGCGCACGCAAACTTACTTTCTAGCTTTTAAATAAATCCCCACGGGGCAATCTAGCCAGGCAAACGCCTGATCGTCACAAGCCGATTAAATAGAGAGTGACCCAATAAACATAACACAAAACCGTGAAACAAATCACAAGAAAACAAGCTGAAGACTTAGCATGTGCGAACGGTGCATTGAAGCTAGAAATCGAGTATTGCCAAGCTGATTGGATTAAGGAAAATGCACGGGTGATCGCTGACATTGAATGCAAGCGCACCGACAAAACCTATTTTAGCAACTGGCCGAAAGGCTGGAAAGCCACAATGAAGACAGAATCTGCTGAACGTGCCTTGCATGATATTACCGAACGATTTTTGCGCCGTGAATGCAAAGAATTAGACGGAGCAATCTGGCTTGGTAACTGGCAAATGATTCAAAACCTTGAAGGGAAAACAGCATGAAGACCACATTAGAAGTCGATCAATTACTTATCCAAATAATGAGTTTAACAATAAACGGCTTTGGAAAGTTCTTAAATGGATTTTCAAAAGAGCTTTTGTTTTTAGCTGTGTACACTCCAAAAGAAGAGGATAAATTGTTTTTATATAATGCCGCCGAAGCATTAGAGAAGATTTCAAATAAAATAAACGGTGAAAATATAGATTGACAAACAAACAAACAGCATGAAAACCACACTTGAAATCTTCGCCTGTTGCTTGATCGGCGCGGGAATCATTCCCTTTGTCGTCAAGCTGAAGCATCTACTTCATGCATTCTACCACTATTTTAATTAACAAACACGAAACAACATGAAAACATCATTTACAAAATCAGAAAGCAAAATTTATATTAGCGGATGCTTGCCCGAAACTGTTCCATTTAGCCTTGCGGTTGACACATTGCGAGCCTACGCATTTTTAGGCGAGTCTATCGAAGTTGACCACGGTAACGGTAAAAAAATAAGCAATCGAGACATTGCTAAACCATCAGGGCTAACGGATTCTCAAGCGGCAATCGCCTGTTCGGTGCTTTGTCACGGGTTACGTTACAAAATCGAGAGATTCCTGCCTGTAGGTACAAAAATTGAGGTAGTTGACGTTGGCTTTTCGACTGGCGAAGACCCACAAGCGTCATGGCAAAGCGAAATAATGCTGGAGATTAATGGTTTCACAATAGCACCATCAATCGAGTTGAATCATGGTTATCGGGGAGCTATAAAGTGGCATGCATTTGACCCGCATGGGGATGCCATCGTTGAAAACACGATTGAAAAGGTTGCGGTTTTCATGCTAATATCCAGCATCATGGCCAACACTATTGAGGAATTCTATATAACGGAGACAACCCCATGAACCACGACAACCAAGCATTAAACCTACTTGTTGACGGTGGCGCAACGCCCGAAGATGCGCTCTTCATCCTTGATGACCTAAAACACGTTATAAATTACGCTGAAGATCACCTGGGCGAGCAAGAAATGGTCAATGAACTGACGAAGCACTGGCAACGAAACCAATCAACAGATAATCACTACGGGTTCCCGAATTGGGAACAATTCCAATCATTACTAAATTACTTAGGATTCGATTTGGAACATATGCAACAACAATTAAACGAAAACATAAAACATGATAACTATTGAAAAACAAAAATGGCTGGCAAATGATAATTACAAAAATTATCTGATCAAATGTAGCGTCACCAATTCCACAACGCGATTTCACACCCGTCATGGCAAGGAATCTTGGCAAAAATATGCTGTTTTGATCTTGGGCTTAGAGGCTATGGAAGTAGATAGGAAAAGATTTGCTTTGATGCTTAAGCGAATTCGCACCGATAATCGCGAGAATTACAGAAAAACCGCATGAAAACACGCTTTGAGCCAGAAAATGACGAAGACGCAAGTCGTTTTGAAGAGCTTCTTGATTGCGTGGCGCACGTTTTTAGCGTACCCAAGGAGGGTATACTAAGCGATTCCAAACTCGGCATGTATTGCACACCAAGACACCTTCTGGCGACGATCTGGAGCGAAACCCACTCGTTGCAGGATACGGGCTGGAGAATCGGGAAAAGACACCACGGAACGATCATGCACTCAAGGGAGCGTGTCCAGTACCTGGTCGAACATGACCCGAAATTTGCGGATGCTGCCCAGAAGGTGCTTGATTTAATGAGCATGGAAGAAAATGAAAATTTGTCTTGATAAGCTAAATTAAAACGATAAAAAACGAACGCAATGGAAACAGAACAACAACAAAAAACAGACTACGAAATTACAGTCTTACTGGGGCCAAGAGAAAAAATGATTATTGACCTCAATGACAAGACAATCGAGCAACTGAAGCAATTTATTGATAAGACGAAAGCAAAATACCCAGAAGCACGGATTATGATTGACCGGAAAAAGAACACTTTTCTTAACAACAATGGAAACTGAAACAACAACAAAAACTGAAGCGATTGTGGCGCAGGAACCACAAAATCACATCATGTTGAGAGTCCAAGCGGAGACTCAGGCATTTGAGCTAATCCAGCGGCAAGCTATGATGCTTTCAAAATCCACGCTAGTCCCCAAGGATTTTGCTGGTAATGTCGCCAACTGCGCGATTGCTCTCAATGTGGCAAAGCGGACAAGGCTCGACCCCTTGATGGTCTGCCAAAACCTCGCCATCATTCACGGGCGGCCTTCATGGTCAGCAACAGCACTTATCGGCATGATCAACGCAAGCGGTAAATTCTCACCGCTGCGCTTTGTGCTGGATGATGATGACAATCCCACATCCTGCTACGCTGTGGCACGGGATCGGGAAAGCGGTGAGGAACTCAAAGGTGAGAAGATCACCCTAGACATGGCAAAGCGGGAAGGATGGTCAACGAAAAACGGAAGCAAGTGGCTAACCATGCCTGGGCAAATGCTCCGCTACCGTGCCGCTTCATTCTGGAGCCGTGCCTATGCTAGCGACATGAGCTTGGGGATGTACACGCAGGACGAGGTGCGTGACTTCGCGGAACCACCTAGGAACGTCACACCGAAAAACCCGTTTGTGCTACCAGAACCTGAGCCACAACCAGAGGAACCAGCGCAGGAACCCGCCAAGGAACCAGAAACCATCGAAGCGGAGATTGTACCTGAGAAGAAGGTATCCAGCAAGAAAGCTGGATTTGCGCTAGATGAGATGATTAAAGAACTCGAAAAGGAGGTAAACCCATGAGACTGGAGCATGACCTTGGGAGGAAATACTACGAAGGTGGTGCTACACCGTCAAACCTTGGTGGATATGTAAGCAAGTCGATGCTATTCGACTTTGCAAAAAGCCCGTGGGGATGGAAGCACTCAAAAGCCAAGGAAAGCACCCCTGCTATGGCTTTGGGTAGCTTGGTGCATTGTTTGGCACTAACGCCTAAGAAATGGCAAGAGGACTACGCAATCAGCGAATTCGACTCATACAGGACGAAGGCCGCGCAAGAATGGCGGGACGACATGATCGCCAAGGGGATTGTTCCCATAACGAATGAGCAATACGAGCAAGCCTCGATCATTGCGGATTCCGTTATGAGTGACGATGACCTTCAACCATATCTTGTCGCTGGATACGATACCGAGGTTGCCATGTATTCAGAATCGGACGAGATTAACGTCAGAGGCATGGTGGACATTGCACCTAAATCTGGGGATTGCTTGATTGACTTAAAGACCATTAGCTCGATCACCAGCGAGGCTAATCTGGTCAATGTGGTGCTTAATCGCGGCTACCATTGGCAAGCGGCCATGTACCTTGATCTCTGGAACGCTATTACAGGGGAGAATCGTTACAGATTCATCCTCGCATTCGTCGAATCGTCAGCACCATACGAAACCGCTATCGTTGACATTAGCGAATTCATCGAGCTTGGGCGGGATGGTTACACCAAAGCAATCTCGCTTTGGAAGAAATGCGTAAGCGAAGACACCTGGACTAAGACAATCTCTGGCAACACTAAACTAAAACTCCCACACTGGGCTATAAAACAATGAAACAAGACATATCACTAAGCATCAACCTAGAAAAGATCGACAAGAGTTTGATCTATGAATCGCCCAAAAATGGCAAGAAATACCTCAACCTTAATCTCGTCTTAACTGGCGAGAAGGGGCAATATGGTGACGATGGATTTATCAAGCAAGTTGTCACGAAAGAGCGCAAATTGAGCGGCGAACGGGACATCATCGTAGGTAACGCCAAGATCATCGACTGGGAGGCGTACAACCAAGCAAAGAATATCAAGGCTGACGTACAAGCGGCAGTTGAGGATGATGATGATTCGGATATTCCGTTCTGACCTGCGAGCCGAGTTGCAACGGCATACAAAATACTGTGACCCGCAGAATTGCAGCAGGGTTTATTTCACGAAATGATTACCATAATTACACCAGAAGAAGCCGCTAAACTAGGACATACGTCAATCACCATGCCGTATGACGAGAAGTCCGAAACAGAAATGACATGGCTTAGAACCGTCTTGCGTGACATGGCGGGATGCCGATCCTCGTTAGTCGAAACGCCAAAAGGACTTGAAGTCTGGAGACACAAAAACGAAATCAACACACTAACACAATGAGACTAAAACAAATTTGTAAACCAATCAGGGCAATCGGGAGCGATCCTGTTTTAACCTTAGCAATTATCAAGGCAATTAGCCAACCTAAGAAGCAAACTGGATGGTTAAACATCCTCAAGAACATAGCAAAACGAAATGGAGTTTCTCTTTAATGAGCTACCCGAAGAGCTATCTCCGAGGCTAAAATGGATGCGAAAGCACCAGATTCACGTTGAACAGTCGAAAGACGGAACTTGGATTGCTTACAAGGAGAAAACTAAGCATTTCCATCGAGATACCGAGGAGAAACACGCATTAGCGGGACTAGCCAGCAAGATTAAAATCAAACTTTGGAACGAATAAACAACACAACACAATGAAAAATAGCATAATATTTAAACTGCATGAGCATTTAATGGAAGGAAACGGCATCACTCCAATGGAGGCCTTGAAGAAATGGAAATGTTTCAGACTTAGCGCAAGGATTAACGAGCTGCGCAACGCAGGCACACCGATCATCACGGAAACCATTAGGAAAAACGGCAAGTCATTTGCCAATTACTTCATAGCGCAATGATTACCAGACTTGATGATATGTTTTACGGCGATCCTGTTGCACCTGGGCAAGTGATTGTCGAAGGCAAGATGCTTATGACAACGGCAAGAGCTAAGAAAATACCTTATGGGTTGGTTGGCGATAAGCTAATCTACCGAAAAACACACGGTATCGTGATCGAGCAGAAGAACCTTAAAACCTTAACGGAGGCAATTGAAGAAAAATGCAAGCGCAAACTGAACGAGTCAAAATAAAGCACCGCAAGTTCTCATTCGGCTCTGGACGCAAACGCAACCAGATACAGGACAAGAAGGTCAACACTAGGGTCAGCTTCTCCGTTGAGACATTTAGACGGGTTACGAGCCTCGCGGAAAGGCTTGATTGCTCGTTCTCCTCAGCGGTTGAAAGGCTAATTAGGACGGCAGAATCAGAGGCTATTGAGCCAACGCCTGTAATCGACTGGAACGAATTCAAGAAAAAGCGTAATTTTTATTGCTTAACGAATGTTCTCGACGCATCATTCAAGAAAAGAGGCTTAAAATGAACCATGCACAACCAAAAGACGGTGACACAATCGCGGTGTGGGTTTCTTGCGGTGCTGCCAGTGCCGCCGCTGCAATCTTAACGGTAAGTATGTATGACGAGCGGTGTAATATCCGCTTGCTTAATAACCCAATCAAAGAAGAACACATAGACAACCAACGATTTGTGCGCGATCTTTCAAAATATCTAAATAGAGAAATTGAAGTTGTAATAAATCCAGCATTTCCATCTTGTTCAATCTTTGAAGTATTTGAAAAGCGTAAGTTTGTATCTTCACCGTATGGCGCACCATGCACTGGGGAGCTGAAGAAAAAAGCTAGGCAACATTGGGAAAGCAACAATCATGCAGACTGGCACGTAATTGGATTCACCGCAGATGAAAAGCATAGACACGCACGATTCACAGCAACCGAAAGAAATAATGTTTTGCCCGTTCTAATTGAGCGTGGAATGACAAAGAACGATTGCGGGAAAATGATGGTCGCTTTAGGTCTAAAAATGTCTATCGCCTATGAAATCGGAATGCCGAACGCTAATTGTATGGGATGCGTTAAGTCTTCAAGCCCTGCATATTGGCAACTCATAAAAAAGATTGCGCCAGAGCAGCACCAGAAAATGGGTGAGGTAACGCGCAGACTTGGATGTCGTCTTGTTAAACTCAAAGGCAAACGCATTTTTCTGGACGAACTGCCAGATGGGTTTTATGGCAGCTTAAAAAAAATGGATCTCGATTGCGGTTTTTTCTGCGAGGAGAAATGGAAATAACTAAACATATTTATGCAACTACCAACCTACCAAATAAAAATCTACCTATCAGGCTCAATCGAAGTAGCCAAGCAGGTAATTCGTGAGCATCTACTGGAACACCCATTATGCGTCACAATCGAGCCGACCACGTTTATTTACGTTGGAGGAGAAGAATCGGGGTATGTTGTGGGATTATTGAATTACCCGCGATTTCCTACGCCGCCGAACGAGCTGAACGTCAGAGCTGATATTCTGACTGAGTTGCTAATCAAAAAAACATTTCAGCGATCAGCTTTGGTTGTTAAACCAGAAACGACCAGATGGATAACCTTGGATTCAATAATCGAGTAACCACAAACAAAAATGAACTACCTTAAAGGATTCCCAAAGCGTTACAAGCTAGCTGAATTGCCAACTGGCGAGTTATGGTGGGACGGGTACAATAAGACATTGGAAACGATCAACAATGGCGGCATTACATTGCTTTACGGCAAGCATGGGACAGGGAAAACACGCATGGGTTACGAACTAGCTAAGGTCTGCACCCCGCCGAATAATCAAACGACTGTTGGGCGTGGATCTGGCATGGTTAAACGTGATTTGCCTTGCGTATACACGACCGCAGTCAATTTGTTCATGGAGATCCGCGAGACGTACAAGAAAGAGTCTGAGCGCACCGAGAGAGGCATTATAAACGATTACAGCAATGCTGCCTTCCTGGTCATCGACGAGATACAAGATCGAGGCGAAACGGCATTTGAAGACCAGAAGCTGACGGCCATTATAGACGCACGTTACATGGATAATAAGCCAACCTTGCTAATCTCAAACCATGACAGAAAGCGGTTCGCCGAGTCACTATCACCTGCGGTGCTGGATAGGATTCGTGAAAACGGATGTGGAGTACACTTTAGCTGGGAATCATACAGAAAAGGAGACATATTATGAGCTTGAAAAACATAAAACTACCGCAACACCACGCCGAGAGCTTACCGTTACTTTGTATGTTGAAAGTCTATTTCGACCAACTACACTTCAAATCGACGGGTAAATCTCGACCAACCCTGCCAATGGAGGAGGAAGAAATCGACGAGCTAGAGGAGGATATTGCTACCTACAAGCTGTTTCTGGATGAGGTCAAGAAACATGAAGAAAACGAGCAACTAGAAACCAAGGAAAAACTATCAAGATGAGTGCAGGTAAGGGTGATACCCCAAGAAAGATGGATAACGGTAAATACGCCACAAACTACGAGCGCATATTTAAAAAGCCTGAGGACACCACCACCACCACCAGGAGTCCTAGCATAGAGCGCGGGTGTAGTGGGAAGGCTAATCTTGGGCGAGACTATTCCAAACAGGCTGATAATCTTGCTATGAAGCACGGTAAAAAATATGGAGTGTATCACTGCCCACACTGCGGCGGAACCCACCTTACCACCAAGCTCGACAAATTAGAAACCTATGCGCCTCTACTTTATACTACTTAATGAATACTTCCTTTGGAATAATCAGGCATGACCTGTGAAGAATGTGATTTTAAACATGATCAACTGGTTACAAATTGTAACCACCTCGATTCAACTACTAACGACAATTAAATCAGTAATATGAACAAAGAAAACGCACACGAATACCTTCCATTAGTTCAGGCATTAGCGGATGGTAAAACAATCCAGCACAAATCGTTTGATAATCATTGGGTTGATATAGATGATCATAAAATTATTTATTTTCATGAGCCGTCACATTACTACCGTATCAAGCCAGAACCTCGCACGTTTGTAATATACGTCAATAAATACACCCACCAAATTCATAACCAGAATTATGGCGATCCCGACTGGGAACAAATCAACGTACAGGAGGTGCTGAAGTGACTGACACACCAGAAACAGACAATTTATCAAGGGGAAACCACGTTGTTCCAACTACGTTTGCTGAGCAGATGGAACGCAAGCGGGACGAATGGAAAGCAAAATACCTCCAGCAAAACAAAGACCTTGGATATGAGCTACTTGATCCAAACGGGACTATCTGGAGTGAGTGCAAAAGGTTGCAAACCGAACTCGCCGACGTCACCAAACAACTGGACGAGCTTATAAGCCAGCGTGATGGTGCTGAACGAAAACACATAGGCCGCTGGGGTCACAACAAAAAAGAATTCACATCACCATACATAAACCAATGAGTAAATACATAACCAGCGTTGTAAGTACTGTCGTACACATGGACGACCGAAACCCTATATTCGGCGAGGATATTACTACCATAACCATCGACGATGAGACTTGTGGTGGTTATATCGTTTTAACTCAGAACGATCAAACTATAAAAATTGACCCTGACGAGCTACAATTGATTACAAAAACTGCAATGAAAATGCTAGCCAATTACAAAAAGCATGAGAAGTAAAACCGAAACAATCATTGGTGCGTTGCGTGTACTGGCACAAGACATCCAAACGCAAGATGGTGTAGCCAACGCTGCCATTGCGGAAGCAGCAGATCGGATGAAGGAATTATGCAGCGAGTTGCTATTCTACACAAAACTTAATGAAAACTTTTCGGAGGCTAGTAGAATCTGTGCAAAGATTTACATAGCCAGAAACATAAGCCTTTCAGAAAAAGATGTGCTTTCAGCGTTGGTTGAAATCGACAAACTTTACCGCGAAGAAAACCACAACTAGGTGACAAGCTGTCCCCTACTTAAACCGTGACAAATTGTAACGGGTTGGAACTAACTAATACCGCTTAAAGCAGATATGCAGGATAAGTCAACTCATGTCAATCCAACCGTTGTCATTGGCATCGACAATGGCATTTCTGGTGGTTTGTGCGCTATTTCAGCACACAACGGTGCTGTTATCAGCTCAATACCCATGCCGACGATCAAGCACAACGGCAAGACCGAGGTGGACGTTCTGGCGGTACTACGCTACATCCGAGGCTTTCTGCCACAAGATGTCTCCGTAGCCATTGAGGAACCACTAGCACACGCTAAGTCATCACAAGCCATCCGCTCGATGGCGTTAGCATTTGGTATGCTCTACGGGGCTTGCCTCGCACACGGGTTGCCAGTTGCCCGTATCGCGGTCAGACCTTGGCAGGATGCAATGCTTGGTAAGAAGCGTGAAGCAGGGATGACGAAAGTGCTTGCTTTAGCGTTGGCAAACGAGTTAGCTCCAGACGAGACATGGCTAGCTACGAAACGATCCAGCACACCGCATGATGGGATGGTTGACGCATTTTTGATAGCCAGATATTACCTTAAACAGCGATGGACTGAACAAAGTCGCCTCGACCGATAAACGAGGAAACGCAGGTTAACCCTGCTCGCTGACCTAAACGTCCATTACGGATGTTTTAATTAAGGGTTGACATGGATTTGTTAATTTAGTAATACTCTTGCCACATGAATAAAGGATGCATACCAGATATTGAAACCACTGAAAATATGTGGAACGCTTACCAACAAGATAAATCATGCGCTGAAATAGCTAATGAATTTGGCGTTACTAGGCAGACAGTTTGGAAAAGATTACAACGCAGAAACAAATCACTTCGTCAGTTGGCGAAACTTGAATCCGTTACATTTAATGGCAGCTTATATACTATGAGAAACAATGGATACCTTGGCAAAACCACAGAAAACCGTTCATACTTACACCGTGATATTTGGGAGTTTTCATTCTTTAAGATACCATCTGGATGGGATATTCATCATGTTAACGAAGATAAGACCGATAATCGTGTTGAAAATCTTTGCTTAATTCATAAATCAGCACACACATACCTTCATGGACAATTCAAATGATAACGATCCCATTACAGTTGTTGAATTCTGCGCCGGATACGGAGGTCTTGGACTTGGCATCAAAAGAGTGCTTGGCGAGAGAATGCGACTCATCGGACTTTGTGAACTTGAGGGGTTCGCCCAAGCAAATCTCATCAGTAAGATGGAAGCAGGACTCATGGCACAAGTTCCTATTTGGTCGAATCTGCTTGCCTTCCCATACAGAAAGTTTCGAGGACTTGTGGATTTTGCAGTTGCGGGAATCCCTTGCCAACCGCATAGCCTTGCAGGAAAACGAAAAGGAGGAGGTGATGAGCGATTCCTCTTTGACGATTGGTTGCGAGGACTTGAGCAAATGCAACCTAGATACATCCTTATTGAGAATGTTGAAGGATTGCTCTCAAGTAAGATGCCAGACGGAACTCTTTGCATTGCCTGGACAATTGAGAGATTGGAAGCAATGGGTTACAAAGCTACGGCAGGAATATTCAGTGCGCGTGAAGTCGGCGCACCTCACCAGAGAAAGCGTGTGTTCATCATGGCCTACCGTAACTGCGAACGAGGACAGCTACCGAATTGGTGGAGAGAGTCAGCAGAGCAGGTGCTTGTCAGCGATGGCGAGAAGAGGCGAGCTTGGCCAAGCCGCCCCAGTCAACCCCAGTACGGATGGGAGCCGCCAAGAGTCGTGGGCGACACCCAGCACAATGGATCACATCAATGTGGTGCGGATGCCACAGGAGCGGAGTCCGGCGGCGAACAAGGGGGGTTGCAAGAATCTGAGGGAGGAAGTCCATCAGTGGCCAACCATCTGTGCAGGGGATTACAGGACACCTCCAACAAACAGCGGTACAACGGGACAGACAATCATGCCGGCATCGGAACACGCCCTACCGAAAGCAGCAGGCGGCAAACTCAACCCCCGCTGGGTGGAAACCCTCATGGGACTGCCTGTGGGATGGACTATGCCGAGTTGTGCATCTCCTGTGACAATCGTACCGACGAACTGCGACTGCTTGGAAACGGAGTCGTACCCGCAACAGCAGAACGAGCATTCAGAACTCTTTTAGCCGAACTAATACCATGAAACCAAACATATACAATATAGTCAGAGACGCAATCGAATCGGGAACCGTAAAAGGCATCCGTAGGGCGCACAAGCACACCGATGATCCAACGCACGAACATATGGAGGCAGAGGTATTCGCGGCTATTATGCTTGAGCTAGATCATTATTTTACCTTTGACATACCAGCACTAGACTAAGCCTTTGAGTAAAGCCTAGAATACCTTCCATCATGCAGACCTTTGCGGAAAACAAGTAACTTGTCCTTAACCATTCCGTTCAAAAGTCTGCGGGAAACTGACTCCGTAACACCTTTTTTGTCCATGAAATCTGCTATTGTAAACTCGTTATCGCGTTTGTACTCAGGTGCTTGGGACAAGGCAAAATCAAGGTCTGTCAGCGTCTTGTTCAATGTTGTTGATTTCTTCATGATGTGTTATCTTGTAAAGGTCTACGGTGTACGGAAGTTTATAAAATCCCTTGTGGCGAGATCCAATCGCTACCTTCTTTTGTTACGTTCCAAGCGTTCCAAGCCCCAGTTTTATCGTTGATCAAACCGTAAAGGAAACCATTACGCCATGATAACTTCGCGGCATGACGGTCTGCGTAAGTCAGTGCGTCGATATTTGCCATGCAACCTAGGCTAAATGCCTGTGAGCCATCAATGTGCCTTGCCGAGTAGATATCTGGCTTATGGACATGACCAACTAGGCAACTACCCCAGTTTTCGTAGTGCGATCTGGCAGGGTACATCGTAGCGCGGAATCCGTGTAGCAGTTTAGGGCCGCCCTCTGGCATTTGCAGGTACTTTGAAACATGGTACGAACACCATGTAATTTTACGTTTTTTGAATTGCTCCTCAGAGTGTTTTACCAACTCCGCACACCGCTCTTGTAGGATGCCGTCACCGCTGTTCATGCCTAGCCAGATACGATCATCGTGGTTGCCGAGGGTCAGGTAATTCGGCTTGAACGCATCAAGGAATGTCATCCCAGCAAGGTAATCCATAGAGATACCTTCAGCACGATCTTCTGGCGAAGCACCTTTCCGCAATGGCGAGAAATCCCACAAGTCACCCAAATGAATGCGGTAATGTGGCTTCCAACTATCAGCAAAAGCCATGAGTTTGATCATAGCGTCAGCATCGACCAAATGACCATGATTATCGGCGCAGACTAGGAATCGTTTATATGCCATGCTTTTTAGTTAGGTTGTCCCACGCTGGGAAGAACATATTCTCAAGACACCGTATAAGTGCCTCCTCGTCGTAGTTCTCCGCCCAAGAATGTCCCGCTAGTGCGAGTGTGGCATGAATCATCTCATGCCTTAAAGTTTCAATAGCGACTAAGTTATCCTTTATAGAAGTCGAAATGGTGATCTCGCGCACCTCAAAATCCATCTCACCATATGCCTCAATTTTAGTACGTTTTACCCTGAAAGTAACGCCACCAATCGTTACCTTTTTGGGAAGTACCATTAAGTTGTAGCTTGGTGATGCATCGAATCGCGACCCCAGAAAACACCTGCGGATAGGAATCCTTCGCGTGAGAACGCCTCGATCACCTTAAAGGGCATATCAGCCGATACAGGCCAATGCTGGTGGTTAGCGTTGGTATCTGCACGGAAGTCCACAGCAGCACCGTATGCGTGTAAGGAAGGCTTATTAAGCCCCCTCATGGGGCGATTGTTGTACGCCCCACAGTATTCCCGTAAAGTCTCTGGCGAGACGATGGCGACCTCTTCTAGCACCCTTCTGAGGGCAGCAGCGATCCTGTTGTGTACACGCATAGTTTTAACTTTACTACCTTCATACTGCACATCCAAGTCGCCAACGAATAAGTTGACCAATCTGTCCTCGTTGCCGTGCATACCAAAGAATCCAATCAATGCCGCTTCAGACTGTGCTGGCCACGGGTTAGGTATTGGCATCAATCGGCGGCAATGACGTTGGCAAGCCTCGATGGATTTAGCGCCCCAGAAACCATCTGGGACAACGCCAATCTTGTGCTGGATCTCAATGATGGCTTCGCGTTTCATAGCGATTATGTGAGCTTACTTGCTCGAATGGAACTGTACGTCAAACTGCCCCGTGGATGGGGTGTAACCAAACTCGCCACGGAATGGGAAAGCCTCGTTTACGGCACATGACGAGCAGGTCACGGCAAAGATTGCAATACCTGCCAAGGCAAGCAACATAAATAGACCTGGTAGTGCTGAGTCCGTTCTCATGCCGTTGGTGGTTCTTGGTCTTTGGCTAGGAAACCTAGTGCTGCAAGTGCTGCTGGTAATGCCCATGTCTTCCAATCATCAATGCTATGACCTTGTTGTACGATGCTTTGAATGGCAGCAAAGATTGCCGCAAGTAGTCCTACGATTGTCGTATTCATAGTTATGGTTTAATGTATTTTGAAATTGTTGTCAACTACTTAAGATTTTGCCGAATAATCGACAATGCCGAAAGAAGCGATACGATGATTGCCGCTACAAACGCAATGGTCTGTAGCCACGGGTTAACCTCCGCTGGCACTAGGTCAGTCATCATGCTTGCAATGGGCGCACAGATACCTGCAAATGTCTTTACTGGAAGACTGGTGTTGTCGAACGGATTCATTTGCAAATGTGGGGGAACGGATTCATTTTGGTGTAGCGGTAGTGGTACGGACGATTTTAGAAATACGAAATCCTTTTGGTATGGTCGGTGCAGATGGCACGATCAGCGTAGTAGATGGTTCGCTTTCACCAGCAATGTTCACGCCTGTCACGTTGACGTTGGTGCGATCGTCTGGTAGTTGCACGGTGATCTGCGTGTTGCTAGTGCTGGCTACAGGCGAACCGTTTATGTATAGCATATATGAGTCCGCATCAGGCGTAGCGTCCCATGCAAAGGTCACTGTGCGTTCGGCGGCGAGCGGTAAGGTTAGTGCTAAGAGTATGAGTAGGAGTTTCATGGGCGTTCGACTTTGCTGGTGTTTGTGGGTTTTGCCATGATCTGTGGGTAGGCAACAGTCCCAGCGTATCCCGCCCAAGTTTTCATTGCTTCAATTTGTGCATTGATAAATGGCAACCCTCGATAATTCAGCCATTCTGCACCTCCGTCATTTAAACCTATAAAACAAAGTTGACCACCATCACCTTCAAAGAAAAACGGAGTACCTGAATCGCCGACATCGTAGCCTCTAGCAAAATAGCGGTAAAATGTATCTGCCCCATAAAAATTCTCTTCCGCAATACTCAATGGTTGGGTATTTGGGTTTTCGTCATAATATGCACGAGCAAAATTCGCTGTCCACAAAGGGTCGTGCTGTATTGACAGGTTTGTTAAGCCCATATTAGGCGTATCTGGCACGTCTGATCTATGCCCATTCCAATCAAAATATATACTATTTCTATTTCTAAAGGCGGAAAAAGCTATAGGATATGCCCTTTTATTTTGATCAATACCATATCCTATGCCACTAAAGAATTCTTTTGCAGTAATTAACGGCCTTTTTGACCGAGCAATAGTTTGAGAGTTATCAATATTGGTTTCGTTGTCATATAGCCAAGATCCTGCAAATTTTAATGGCCTGACTGTTTCTGGAAGAGGGGAACTAAGCAAATAAATAACTACATCTCCCTTTGCGAAGTTGCTAATTGGTTTTGGAGGAGTGGAAGCATAATCCAAACTGCTAAATGGAATAGTATTAACTGCACCAGTGCCATTGTTTGGCGCATCAAAGAAGTTAACAGAAGCAATTACTGTCCGAACGTGCAGCACTCCGTCATTAGCCTTAAAAGCTATCTGCCGCCCAGACGTTAGGTTACGGTCAATGCCGACACCAGTAGTACCAAAGTTCCATGTCCAGTGAGCAACGCCAATACCCACTTGTGGGGCGATTAAGCACCCCATATTTGCCTGACTCCATGTTTCAAAAATATTGTTGCCAATCGGTATTCCCGAAATGTCTAAATCTCCTATCCAGCAATATGGGTTACGAGTTCCAACAAGGTTCGTGTAGACGTTTGAAGTAAGGTTTACGTTGTCCCAAATCTTATTGGTTTTCCCTGATGCTTTTAATCTGAAAAGCGCATTCCACGCAATAATTTCGGATGATGTAATTTGGCCAGTAAACCCGTGAATTTTACGATTAGCTGCTCTTACTGAGGGTGCAACTGGGTTTTGAAGCGTAAGCGTCCTGCGAGTTATTTTGCGGACATCGTTTTGGGTTAGCACAAAATCAACATCAGCAGATTTAGTGCTAATAGTTTCTGATGTGACGCTGTCCCGTAACGATACAAAGGTATTTTGTATGGTAAAATTATCAGATCCAAATTCTCCTGTTGATGAAACAATTTCTAAATTTATATTATCTGGAGTAATTTTAGTATCAATAACTTTCTTAGTTTGCGAGGCTACATATGTAATTAAAGTCCCATCACAGGATACATCTATGTTGTTTGGAGACACAACATATTCCTCTGTAAACTCAGGGAATAATAACCCCATATCTTTCAATATTATATCCATATCAATTATGATATGTAAACTTCGCATGAACTACTAAATGAGTTGTCTGGAAATTTAGGTACTAAAACCCATGCAGTGCCAACATATTTAAAATGACCTACGGTATTATTTAGTACAATCCACAGCTTACCCGCCGTACCCGCAGGTGGACTTGCTTCCGTGGCTGTAACAACGTAACCAGCAGCAGCAGCATAAGGAACCCATTCATTATTAGTGGCATCCCACTGTTTTAGTAAACTTAATGTTGTATTATACCAACGCGCACCAGCAAATTGCAGGGATGGATAAGCCGTCCCATGTAAAATCGCATCTTTATTCATGATTTTAAGAATTATGCGAGCATAACCCGATGCTGGCCAAACAGGAGATAGTGCATAATTGTTCGCTGGGCGTACTGAAACATTATTTTGCAAAGTCGTCCCGTTGTAAGATTGACCAAGTAGATTTTGTTTTATTGGGCCACCGCCAACTGGAAATAAAGTTGACGATTCAAGGTTAAAGAAAATTGGGAAATCCTCTGGCGTACTTGGAAATAGGTCTTCACCATAACCAGTAAACGCAATAATATTCCTATTCATGGTAATGTCGTCTAATTCAAATACAAGAGTAGGGGGGTCAGCAAGCGTTGTGCTAGCTAGCCATGACAACGTATAAACATATCTGTCAGAGGTTACAGTTGGGGGTGCTTCAAAAAGCACATTTAATCGCACTCGTACTAACCCCGCAACGCTAATAGCATTAAAATTAATGGGACTCTGGAAAATTATATGCTCGCCCGTTAACGGTAGGATGCCAGAGGCATAGGTAACATTTTCGCTGTAGTAACCAACTTGGGACGCACCCGCTATACTACTGACCGCAACACCCCCTAAAGTTACGCCATCGTGGCGGGCTAACACCCCACTTTTATAAGCTAAAGTTCCAGTGGGTGCTATAACCGCAGACATATCGGCAAGAATCAGATTGGTTGGAGTTAAAGTTTGAGGCATATACTCTGTGCCAATACGGTTAGAGATTGCTGCGGTTCCACCCAGTTTTGCAGTAATGCTAGTTGCTGTTACTGGTGCGCCTAATGTTCCCAGTGCATTGGTAGAAGTTGTCAAGTCTCCCCCCGAATTCAATAAAGAGTGTACTGCTGCGCTTACTGTTATATTTGCCATGATTTTATTTTATTAAGGTTGAATGTAGTATTTACCAGAATTCGGAGCAACGTAAAAAAAGTTATCAGGAGATGGGCTTTTGTAACCATTATTGTCTGGAGGCACAATGATTTCAATGATTACATCCCTAATGTTAACAAGAGTGTTTGCTAGAGCATAAAACATATTTTTATAGATTAACCGTTACCATTAGCACCCAATGCGCCCCCACCACCACCGTAGCGTGACTGCATATTCATGTTTGTAAAGATGCGTTTTGCAATCACCGTCTGGGTATGCTGCTCGTCGAGCTTCATTAGCTCGTCGAGTAGTATCTCGCTAGCTTCTGCGTCAGCTACTGCTGCCTTTTCCTGTTGGCCTTCAGCACGGAGGTAGTCGGCGTATGTGCCGTGTGCAATGTATTCAAACCATTCCTCGGGAATTAGCGACGATGACGTTAGTGACTGTGTAGTTGCCCCTGCTGCTGTAGAGAAGCTCAGGATGCCCTTGTAGACCACAAAGGCAGACGTTGGTGTGATAGTGCCAGAAAGCACCTCAGCACCGTCAGAACCCACCGTATACTGGTATTCCTGACTTCCTGTGGTCTTGAACGGTGCGTAGACAAACACCCGTAGGAACGAGTCGATAGTAGTCTTATCAACCTCGACGAAAGGTATTACGCCATCCGTAACGGTGCGCTCCTCACCGATCTTGATAAAGCGCGTCCAGTAGTTGCTAGACTTAAACGCCCGTACTGCCCTGCGGTTCATCAAGGCGCGGATACGAGGTTCTTCTATAGTTGCAAACGTGACCCCGCAGAGGGCTGATACTAGCTCAAATAGGTCTGCGTAGGTTCTCGTCTGCATATCAAATATGTCCCGCTCTCAAGTGTGATTGTGATTTAAAAAAGTCACGAACAAAGCCTCGGTCATCCCAGCATTCTTTTCCGTACTTATTCGCCAACAAAAAGTATTCATGCTGTGGGATAGCTCCGATTGGACTACCAAGCATGGATTTAGCATCTTTCATAGAACGTGCCTCAGCAGATGCCGCTTGTTCACGCGTTTTTTGCATTGTTTCCTTTAGCATTCGTCCAGAACAAAGTTCTTTAACGAGTGCTGAAGTAAGTGCTTCGCTTTCAAACATAAAAAATAAAGGAGAGGGAGATTTTACCCTCCCTCCCCAGTTTGGATTTAAGCTTGATGTTGGGTAAGATCAATAATCTCAAGACCAATCAAGATTTCACCAGCAGTAATACTTGCAACAGCAGAATCTGCTACTTTAATGTAGATTGGTGTAGCTGTAGACGCTGCTCCAACTGGCAATACACCTCCTTTAATGGTGGTATTTCCAGCAGTTTGAACAAATGAAGTACCAGTATTAAATGTTGGAAGACCAACAGTTGCGGCATCAACATCAAGTGCGCTGATAAATTCTACTGGAGTAGCAAGAGTTGTACCAATACCAATAGATAAAGTTGATGAACCAACAATATCAACAGTATTAGTAACAGCGCAGAGGGTTACAGCACCACCAGCAGGGATTGTCGCAATTTGACGAGTTCCTGCATTGCCAATGGCAATAAGATCAGCCGCCGTAAGGCGAATTACATCAGTGTATGGGGAGCGTTCGTTATTATTAAGTTTAGCCATATTATTATTTTTCTGATTATTAAGGATTAGGTGTAAGCGATCTTGCCGTGTGCTTGTGGATGCTTAACGCACAGGGTTCCTGCTACGTCAACAAAACCACGCTCACCACCACCTTGGTTCTCAAGGCGGGTAGCACCCATTGGGATCAAGGTGTTAAAGCCAAGATACTTAGGATTGAGGACATAACCAAAGTTAGTTCCAGATCCAGTAGGCATACAAGATGGGTTTCCGTTAAGAATTTTCACCATACCAAAGTCCGAATCATACATATTGACAGACAGAGTAATAGCTTTCGAGGTTGCATCTTGGTTTACATGATAAGTGTTTTGCGTAGATGCAACAGCACGACTAAAGTTACTAATAAGTGTCCGAAGAGCAGTATTGGCAACAAGTGTAAGACTGTTCATTTCTCCGTTCTTGGAGAAAATTGAGCCAATCACACCATTAAATGCAGTTTCCGTAAGGGTAGTAGTTAAAATTGAAAGAGTAGGAGTACGATATGCAGCAGGAACTGGATTTGTTCCTTGAGCTGCAACTTGCAACCAAGCACCAAGACCGCGCATACCGTAAGGAGTACCAGCACCGTTTTCAACTGTCATTTCGTTAGAAGAGGCAATCGTTGCCTCGATGTCACGTTTGATTTCACGCATCGATTTAGCTTCTGCCTGGGCTACGTTTGCAGGGCCAACGGAGGTAACAGCTTGTTGCAAGTTTGACACAAGATAGTCACGGCGCATCAATTGAACGTAGTTACCAAGGCGAGCGCGATCAGCAAACTTGTCGCTAAACGATGTCACATCGGAACCTTCAGAGATACCAGTTGTAACTGGAGCAGCAAGGGAGTCCACAGTCCATTCGCTAAAAGTAGCGGTAGCTTTACCTTTCGAGCAAAGACTAAGAATTGGGGTTTCTTCTGGTGCAAGCAAGCTCAACTCGTTGCTAAGATCCTCGCGGTTAGCCACTGCGGAACCAGTGTTAGTTTTGCCCGTTGGAGCATTCGGGGAATATGTATTTGAGATAGGCATATTATTATTTCGGTAAATTATTTCATTCTAGCAATTCTGGAAGCAACCCAATCTTCAACAGATCCTGTTGATTCAAACTTGTGGTACGCATCTTTTGTTTTTGCCTTTGAGCTAGAGTTAATCTTTAACGAACCAGAACCAACTGGGGAAGCGGGTGGCGACACCTTCAACTTATTCCCAGCTCCAGTTTGTATAGACTTTGCTTTACCTCCAAAGATAGACTTTGATGCGTGTGCAAGGATGTATTCTATTTGTATCCCAATCTCTGGGATGTCTCGTTTGATTTTAGAAATTAGTGGGTCAGAAATTAGTGCTTTGTAGTTCTTTCCAATATCGGACGTTTCATCCTTAATGTCTGGAACTTCTTTTTGTGCTGCTGCTAAGTATTGCCTTTCCATCACTCCGTACTCAGCAATCTTTGCAATCTCCTGCTGTCTGGCAGGGATGTACTTGGTAATTGCCTTTTTGGAATTTCGGTTAGCTAGACGGATTTTAGACTTAGGGAACTCCTTGTCACCAACAACGATAATATCGTCATCAGCATAATCTTGGTGTTCGTCAAGAATATCATCCGTCATCTCCAACGTCCTTGCCATCTCCTCATGGAATGATTTTAGTGCCTCTAGATCTCCAATTGCTTGGATGTCGTCTGGCATTCTATCACCATTCGCTAGCGGTGCTGGCAGGGGTTGAGCAGCAAGTTTTTCCTCTAGGCTCCGCTTTTGGGCGGTAAGCTCTCCAATTCGTTGAAGTAGTCGGCTTTTACCTTTTT